>ENA-OROD01002268-OROD01002268.1-human-gut-metagenome-genome-assembly--contig:-NODE-2268-length-14055-cov-20.585643_pt1 | contig 14055 bp, 13 predicted proteins | sample MGYA00242123_ERZ509038 | MGnify/ENA primary metagenome ERZ509038 (study PRJEB26280, sample SAMEA2338719) | human gut metagenome | biome: human gut; feature: human-associated habitat; material: faeces... | reverse complement strand
AGGTGTTGCCGATCTTCTCGATCTCGCCGTAGGCCTCGATGTAGTCGCCGGCGTACACGGGAGCCAGAAACTCCACGTTGTCGTAGGCACAGAACAGGCCCTCGTCGCCGTCGCAGGCGATCAGCAGCTCGGTAGCCACGTCACCGAACAGGTGCACCATGTGAGCGCCGTCCACCAGATTACCGCCGTAGTGGGCGTCCTTCGCACTCATACGCAGGCGAAGCATAGAAGTGATCTTTTCCATAGATGTTTCCTCCTTCAAAATGATTCTTTTCTTACGTCTTGTTCGTACTCCTCATTCAGCTGGCCGGGAACTCTCTTTTTTCAGTATCTCAGATAAAGAAAAAAGGGCTTGCGGTCTAAGGTGTTCCGAACAGATCAGCAAGTATTTTTTCGCCAGACAAAGCAAAAAACGCAGGGAATACTTTGTGTATTTCCGAGGCTTTTTGCACAGTATGGCGGAAAAAGACGCCGCTGAGCTTTCGGATAAGACTTATGACCGCATGCCCAACAAAAAAGAGCGCTGTCGGTCAAGCATTTTGACCAATAGCGCTCCATGTCGATAAGATCAACATGACAGCAACACCGTTTACGCGGCGCTGCCAAGAAAGCAGAGTGGGCACACTGCTTCCTTTCGGCGAAAGACCCCTTCCCGTCCGACCATCCAGGCCGCCCGCTCCGCTGTCGGACCGTACCCTGTCTTTCGCGCCTCTATTGACTGATATTCGGAATATTACTAGTGTCAATTATGACAGGTATTGCAAGTCTTGTCAAGGGGGTTTGTGATACAAATAACAAACTAATTTTTTGTGCAACTTTCCAACGGTTTGTGTGAAAAATTTCGCTTCGGGAAACCGGAGCGATAAAATTTGCTCCAAATGGGCATCGCCCATTTGGAGCAAGCAGGCTCTCGCTGCGACCCGCGCTCATTCCCACGCAGTGCGTGGGAATGAACACTCTCTCCGCGCAAAGTGTTTTTCGCCACGCACATGTCGCGGCGAAAAACGATCCCAATAGTTCGCCGCCATGGCGGGCGGCGAATTCTGCGAAGCTTTTTTCCAAGCCCGGAAGCCTTAATAGTTCTCCTCGATCAACCGCAGGATCTCCGGCTTCAAGGACAGCATGCGGCAGATGTTCAGGGCGTCCCGGGGGCAGTCAGACTTGCCCTCTACCCGGTACAGGCCATAGTTCATGTGGCGGGCAATGACCGCCACGCCGTCCTCGCTGGTGACGGACAGCTCACGGCGGATCTCCTCGGGGTCTATGTCGCGCAGGCCGATGATCTGATAGTGGTCGTTGGCGCACTCGGCCACCTTGTCATAGTGGGTGGTCAGCAGAGAGATGGCGTTGACACCGTTGAGATATTTCGTGACCGCCTGCACGATCACCGCGCCCTCATCGGGGTTCGTGCCCCGTGCGAACTCGTCCAGCAGGAACAGGGAGTAGCCCTGCTCCACCTCGGCAAGCGCCTTCTGGAACTGCACGATCTCGGAGCCAAAGCCGGACAAGCCGGACTGAATGGACTGCAAATCGTCAAACAGCATCTTCACGCTGTGGAACAGCGGCATCGCGGCGGACTTTGCGCACACCAGAAAGCCTGCCTGCAAAAGCAGCACATTCAGCGCCACGGTCTTCATGGCCACGGACTTGCCGCCCATGTTGGCGCCGGTGATGACGGTAGCGCCGCGATCCAGCGCGATGGACACGGGGACGAAGGCCCTTCCCTGCTCGGCCAGCAGATCCACCAGCTCCGGATTCACCATATCCTCCAGCACCAGCGCGCCGTCGGTGATCCGGGGCAGCACGCCGCCGTAGCGGACGGCAAACAGCGCCTTCTGCACCATGAAGTCCAGACGGCCCACGGTCTCCGCGTCCGCCAGCAGGTCGTCCACCATGGGGGCCAGCTGCGCGCCCATGGTGCGGCGCACCTTCATCTCCTCGCTCTCCTCCTCGGCGCAGACACGGGTACGCTGCAGGCGCAGGTCATCCTTCTCCGCATCGGTCTGGGCGTGGAACAGCCGCTCCTCGACGTCCTTCTTGGCGGTGCGGATTTCCTTCAGCTTCGCCGTGGCGCTGTCGGGGATATAGAAGCCGCGGCTGCCGGTATGGTTGGGGTCGAGGATATCCAGCGCGGCGGTGGGATCGTGCAGGGCCACATCCTTCAGCCGGGCAGCTTCGTTGATGGTGTCCAGCAGCGGACGGATGTCCCGCAGCCGCTGGAGATAGCCCTTGATCTCGAACAGCTCCACATGATCCGGCACCTCGCCGTTCTGGCAGCGGCGCAGGGAGTTGCGGATGTCCTTGATCTGGCACATGACCGTCATCAGACGGGTATAGGTGTCCTTCAGCGCCTCGTTATGCGCCGCCAGCGCCTGCACGTTGTACAGCTCCGTTTCCAGCGCAGCGCGCTCGTCGGGGGTATAGAACCGCAGGCGGCGGATGCGCTCCAGTCCGAAGGGAGAGCAGCCGTGCAGCGTCTCCAGAGCGTATTGCAGGCCAATCTTGACCTTTTCATCAAAGGATATGGCGATCATCGTAATTCCTCCTTCACGTTGATGACGGGAGCGTCCACGGCGGCGGTCATGGCGGCCATGAAGGCGTCCTTGTCGAAGCGCCAGCCGTAGGCGGAAACCGGGTTGATGGTGACGCACAGGGTGCGCGCGGCCTCCTCCGTTTCCAGTGTGACGCTGCGGGTGGCCAGCTTATCCAGCGTATCGGGCTTCAGCAGCACCTTGCTGGGGTCCTTCACCACAAGGCGGCCATTGCGCAGCACGCCGGAGCGCAGCAGCGGCAGCACCATGCTGTCGGTCAGCGCGCCGGTGACGAGGGCCGCGCCGTTTTCCCGCCAGCATTTTTCAAGACCGCCGACAGCCTCCGGCGGCAGAGTCTCCGCCTTGGGCAGGTTCATCAGATGATAGATGTGGGCAGTGTCGGCCACCACCTTGTCCATATTCATATCGTAGCTGGCGCCGGTACAGAGGATGACGCCCTCCGCCACAGCGCGGGCGCCAAGGCTCTTGCGGCCCAGCGCGCCGTCGATGATGGAGACATCCGCGCCCAGCTCAAAGAACTCGCGGGACACGGTTTTCAGCTGGGTGGTGATGGACGGGCCGGCCAGCTGCACATGTCCGGCACTGCGTGCCCGGACAATGACCACCTCGCCCAAGGGCGTTGGGATGCCGGTGGTCATGAGTATTTCCTTGGTAATATCCCCCAGCCGCAGCATATCCTGCGCCGTGGCGATCAGGGTGCCCTCCCGGACGAAAATGCCGGGCTTTTCCGTGCCGGTGACGATATCGGTGGATTCGCCGTCACGGCCGATGGAGGTCAGGCCCAGAACACCCGGAAGCCTTCCCTGCTCCAGCAGCCAGTTGAGCATGGTGGTCTTTCCGGCATTCTTGCACATGCCCACGATGGACATGGTTTTCACGCTGTGAAGCTGCTGCAAAAGCTGTTCTTTCATATCTGCGCTCCTTCGGAGTAGTCATTCAACAGATAATTATACCCGATAAGCTTCCAAAAAGGAACCCCTATTTTTTCATGGAACCTATGAGAAAATGGAGAACGCAAAAAACACCACCCAATGGGTGGTGTTTTCCTTGCATCAATAGTAACGCTTGTTGCGGTTCTTCCGGGCAGCCTCGGACTTCTTGCGACGCTTGACACTGGGGCTTTCATAGCACTCGCGGCGACGCACCTCAGCAACGATACCGGCCTTAGCGCAGCTTCTCTTGAAACGCTTCAGGGCGCTATCCAGAGATTCGCCTTCCTTGACATGAATTTCGGACATCTATTTTTCCCTCCCTCCGATGCACCCGGCTCGATCCAGAGTGCTCTTTAAGAGTCATTAGGCATGACTTAACAAATGATATTATACTGATTCGGGTATATCTTGTCAAGATATTTTTCACAAATTCTGCGCAAAATGGCGAAAAAGCGCGGCGGTTGAAGTGAACCGCCGCGCTTTTTATCCGGCTGCTTACTTGGCGGGCTTCACGATCAGGTTGATGAGCTTGTTCTTCACCAGAATGGTCTTGACGACGGCCATGCCCTCGGTGGCCTTCTGGACCTTCTCCACGGCCTTGACAGCTTCCATGACGGTGGCCTCGTCGCTGTCCACGGGGACGTTGACGGTGCCCTTCAGCTTGCCGTTGACCTGCACGGCCATCTCCACATTGGCGTCGATGGTCTTGGCCTCGTCATAGGCAGGCCAGGACATCTGCATGGCCATCTTGCCGCTCTTGGCGGCAAAGCCGGTCAGCTCCCACATCTCCTCCACCATATGGGGCGCGAAGGGGGACAGCATCAGCATCAGCATGGACAGGTCGCCCTTGGTGAGACCGTTGGCATAGAAGGCGTTGACCAGCGCCATCAGGGCGGCGATGGCGGTGTTCATCTTCAGCTCGTCGATGTCGCTTGTGACCTTCTTGATGGTCTTGTGGATGACGGACTCGTTCTTGGCGGAGATCTGGTCGTTATCCTCAGCCATGTCCATCAGGTTCCAGCAGCGATCCAGAAACTTCTTGCAGCCGCGGACGGCGTTGGTGGACCATGTGGCGGTCTTCTCGAAGTCGCCGATGAACATGATATATAGACGCAGGGTGTCGGCGCCGAACTCCTTCACCACGTCGTCGGGATTCACCACGTTGCCAAGAGACTTGGACATCTTCACAGAAGGGCGCAGGGCCAGATTGCCGTGCAGACGGATCAGCTCCTCCTTCTCGGCCTCGGTCTTGGCGTTGCCCACATAGTAGGGGTTCTCACCAAGGATCATGCCGTGGCTGGTACGCTTGGCGTAGGGCTCCTTGGTGTGCACCACGCCGATATCGTACAGGAACTTATGCCAGAAGCGGGAGTACAGCAGGTGCAGGGTGGTGTGCTCCATGCCGCCGTTGTACCAATCCACGGGGCCCCAGTACTCCTCGGCCTCCTTGGACACCAGCTCGTTCTTGTTGTCGGGGTCCATATACCGCAGGAAGTACCAGCTGGAGCCGGCCCAGTTGGGCATGGTGTCAGTCTCGCGCTTGGCGGGGCCGCCGCAGCAGGGGCAGGTGGTATTGACCCAGTCGGTCATGCGGGCCAGCGGGCTCTCGCCGTCGTCGGTAGGCTCATAGGCCTCCACCTCCGGCAGCACCAGCGGCAGCTGATCCTCCGGCAGCGGCACCCAGCCGCACTTTTCGCAGTTGACCAGAGGGATGGGCTCGCCCCAGTAGCGCTGGCGGGAGAACACCCAGTCGCGGAGCTTGTAGTTGACCTTCTCCTTGCCGAAGCCCTGCTCCACCACATATTTCTTCATGGCGGGGATGGCTTCACGGACGGTCATGCCGTTCAGGAAGCCGGAGTTCACCATAATGGCGCTGTCGTCCTTGGCCACGAAGGCCTCCTTGGTGACGTCGCCGCCGGAGACCACCTCGATGATGGGCAGGCCGAACTTGGTGGCGAACTCCCAGTCGCGCTGGTCGTGGCCGGGCACGCCCATGACGATACCGGTGCCGTAGCCCATCAGGACATAGTCGGACACGAACATGGGCAGGGGCTTGTGGGTAACGGGGTTGATGACCTCCACGCCCTCCAGACGGACGCCGGTCTTGTCCTTATTCAGCTCGCCGCGCTCGAAGTCGGACTTGCGGGCGGCCTCGGCCTGATAGGCCTCCACCTCAGCCCGGTTGGCGATCTGGGGCAGCCACTTCTTCAGGGTAGGATGCTCGGGAGAGATGACCATATAGGTGGTACCGAACAGGGTGTCGGCACGGGTGGTATACACGGTGACATCCTCGCCCATGTTGGTCTTGAAGGTGATGTCCGCGCCGGTGGAGCGGCCGATCCAGTTCTTCTGCTGGGTCTTGACGCGCTCGATATAGTCCAGATCGTCCAGATCGTCGATCAGGCGCTGGGCATACTTGGTGATGCGCAGCATCCACTGGCTCTTCTCCTTCTGCACCACTTCGCCGCCGCAGCGCTCGCACACGCCGTTGACGACCTCTTCATTGGCCAGCACCACCTTGCAGCTGGTGCACCAGTTGACGGCCATGGTGGCCTTATAGGCCATGTCGTGCTTGAACAGCTGCAGGAAGATCCACTGGGTCCACTTGTAGTACTCCGGATCGGAGGTATTGACGCAGCGGTCCCAGTCGAAGCCATAGCCCAGCATCTTCAACTGGCGGGTGAAGTTGGCGATGTTGTCGTGGGTGACGATGGCGGGATGGATGTGGTTCTTGATGGCAAAGTTCTCGGTAGGCAGGCCAAAGGCGTCGTAGCCGATGGGGAACAGGACGTTATAGCCCTCCATGCGCTTTTTACGGGTCACGATGTCGATGGCCGTAAAGGGACGGGGATGGCCCACATGCAGGCCCTGTGCGGAGGGATAGGGGAACTCGATCAGGCCGTAGAACTTCTTACGGGTCTTGTCGCCGGTGACGGCGCGGTAGGGCTTGGTCTTTTCCCAGTTTTCCTGCCATTTCTTTTCAATGGCCGCAAAATCGTAATTCATGGTTGCTTCTCCTTATATCCGAATTTTGTTATGGCAAAATAAAAAGTCCCCGACTTCCGAAGAAGTCAGGGACGCGAAAACGTGTTACCACCCTGATTCCGCCGCCGGTCGCCCGGTCGGCGCTCAGTTCCCCTCTCATCATAAGGGGCATCGCCTGTAACGGGGCGCGTCCGTTCCGCCCTGTTCAGTCGGAAAGCTCCGGGGCCAGTATCACGCAGCGCCCGCACCGGCTCGCACCAGACCGCCGGCTCTCTTGGGTCAGGCATCACTGCGCTTTTTTCCCATCATCGCTTCTGTTTCATTTTGCAGAACATTGGTCACATTGTACTCACTTTGCCGCCGTTTGTCAAGGGATTTTCACCTTATGTCAGCCATTTTCATACAATATAACATATTCTATTCGCGGCGGAGCGCCTCCGCCGCACACAGGAGGTCTTTCCATGTCAGCACAGGAATTTTCCTTACAGCAATTGCAGCCCTTTCTGGAGGGCAACCCCGAACGGGGCAGCCTGCGGGTGCAGGTGTCCACGGCCTACGGCGCGTTCCCGGTGAACCGGGCGCTGGTGGAGGTAGCCGTGATGCTGAGCGGTGCGCGGGTGCTCCTGTACCGCAAGCGCACCGACAGCAGCGGCATCGCCGACGGCTTCATTCTGCCCGCCAAGCCCTTTTACGAATCCCAGAGCCCCGGCACCGCCGGCGGCAGCATGGCCAACTATGTAGTGTCGGTGAGCCACCCCGCCTATGAGACCGTCACCGATCTCCCCGCCGGGGTGTTCATCGGCACGAAAACCATCCTGCCGGTGGTACTGACCCCGGCCACGCGCTAAGGAGGAGACCGCCATGCCCACATACCCCATCGTTCCCACCTTCATCACCGTTCATCTGGGCCTGCCCGACAGCAACGCCCCCAATGTGACCGTTCCCTTCACCAGCTACATCAAGAACGTGGCCTCCCACGAGCTGTATCCCACCTGGCCGGAGGCGGCGCTGCGGGCCAATATCATGGCCCAGATCTCCTTCGCCCTGAACCGGGTCTATACGGAGTTCTACCGCAGCCGGGGCTATGATTTCGACATCACCAGCACCACTCAGCGGGATCAGGCCTACGTCTCCGGCGGCAATGTGTTCGAGAACATCAGCCAGATCGTGGACGATATCTTCAACAACTACATCGTGCGGCAGGGCAGCGTGGAGCCGTTGTTCGCCGCCTTCTGCGACGGGATACGTACCCGGTGCAGCGGCCTGAGCCAATGGGGCAGCGTGGATCTGGCGGAGGCCGGGTACATCCCCTATGAGATCCTGCAATACTACTACGGCGACGACATCAACATTGTGTTCGACGCGCCGGTGGCCGACAACATCCCCTCCTACCCCGGCCGCCCGCTGGAGCGGGGCTCCTACGGTCAGAGCGTCCGCACCATCCAGCAGCAGCTGAACCGCATCCACGAGAACTACCCCGGCATCCCGGTGATCTCTCCGGTGTCCAACGCCTTTGACCGGAACACAGAGGACGCGGTACGGGAGTTCCAGCGGGTGTTCAATCTGGACGCCGACGGCATCGTGGGCAAGGCCACATGGTACAAGATCAAAGAGGTCTGGACGGGGGTGAAGCAGCTCAGTGAGCTGGCCAGCGAGGGCCTGACCCTGACGGAGGTGCAGCCCGCATTTCCGGAGGTACTGCGCTACGGCGACGAAGGTGCGGCCGTCAGCACCGTGCAGTACTATCTGGCGTTTCTGGGCTATTTCCTGCCGGAGCTGCCCCAGATCGCCCTGACCGGTGTGTTCGATGACGCCACCCGTGACGCGGTGTATACCTTCCAGAGCCTTTACGGCCTGCCGGTGGACGGCGTGGTGGGGCGGGACACATGGAACCGGCTGTTGAACGTATACGATCAGGTGCTCCGCGCCCTGCCGCAGGACTATCAGAACTACATCGAGCAGGTCTATCCCGGCCGGTTTCTGGTGCTGGGTGACGAGGGCAGGGCGGTGCGGCAGTTTCAGGAAAATGTCCGCAAGATCGCGGCACAGGACCCGGCCATCCCCACAGTGGAGGCGGACGGCGTGTTCGGCCCCGCCACCCAGCGGGCCGTACTGGCCTTACAGCGGCAGCTGGGCATCGACCAGAGCGGCGCGGTGGGGCCGGTGCTGTGGACGCGGGCGGCAGAGCTGGCCAGCAGGCTGTAAAAAAACGAGGGAGCCGCCGGCTCCCTCATTTCATGTTCTCGTTCAGATTGTTTTTACCCAGTCCGCAAGTGCCTCATCCGACATGCGGTTGAGGAGCTTGCCCTCCTTCCAGATTGCCTTCGGGCAAAGGGGACGCAGCTCGTCCAGCGTCTTGCCGAAGCCGCTGCCGCCGGAGGTGGCAAACAGCACCACCGTCTTGCCGGACAGGTCGCAGGACTCCACGAAGGTGTTGATGATGTGGGGCGCCACATACCACCAGATGGGGAAGCCCAGAAATACCGTATCGTATTCCGCCATATTCTCCGGCAGGCGGGCCATCTCCGGCCGGGAGGCGGGATCGTTCATCTCAATGGTGCTGCGGCTCTTTTTATCCATCCAGTCCAGATCCGCCTTGGTATAGGGCGTCACAGGCGCGATCTCGAACAGATCGGCGTCCGCCGCCTTTGCCAGACGCTCCGCCGCCTTTTTGGTGGTGCCGGTAGCAGAAAAATACGCGACCAGTTTCTTGCTCATATCAATTTCCTCCGATCTTATATATTCCGCGCCGGTAAGCCGGCGGGATGGTATGGTATTATTATTAAGCCGGAAGCGCGGTCCAAGTCAAGCCCCAACCGCCGGGAAACGGTGAATTTTTTATGAATATTCCCGTTTTGGCCTGTTCCGGATGACCTTTGCGCAGGAAAACGCCTCCGGCCATTTGGCCGGAGGCGTTTTCTCATACCAGCCGCGGCTGCGGCAGCCCGAAGCTGACCGCAATGGCGGCGTCCACCTTTTCCATCACGTCGCCGTCCACCTGCCCCATCCGCTGACGCAGCCGCTGCTTATCCAGCGTGCGCACCTGCTCCAGCAGCACCACGGATTCCTTGGGCAGGCCATAGCGCATGGCTTGCAGCTCGATATGTGTGGGCAGCTTGGCTTTGCCCATCTGCGAGGTGATGGCCGCCGCGATCACCGTTGGGCTGTGGCGGTTGCCGGTATCATTCTGTACGATGAGAACAGGTCTCACGCCGCCCTGCTCGCTGCCCACCACCGGGCTGAGATCGGCGTAATAGATCTCTCCGCGTTTGACAGTTGTATCCACAAAGTTCACACTCCGCATCGTGTCGTGACCGCCCCTGCGGAACGGCCCCGTAGGAAGTACCCAATGTATCAGGCCACTTCCATTGTCCCCCGCACGCCGCCGGATTATACATTCCCCCGGCTTCATTCGCTTTCGTCCTGTGTTATCCTATGCCTGTCCCCGCCCGATGGTGCAAAAAACGAAAAAACGCAAAAAAAGACTACCACATCTTGTATCTCTATGATATAATGATTATGATTACTGTGTGTTGAATAACCGGCGGCCCTGTTCGCCGGAATTTGGGAGGGTCACAGAGATGAAATGCCCCTATTGCGGATACAAAGAGAGCAAGGTAGTGGATTCCCGCCCCGCTGACGAGGGCAGCAGCATCCGCCGCCGCCGCGAATGTCTCAAGTGCGAAAAACGCTTTACCACCTATGAAACGGTGGAAAGCCTGCCCATGGTGGTCATCAAGAAGGATGGCAGCCGCCAGAGCTTCGACCGGAACAAGATCCTGCGGGGCATCCAGCGCTCCTGTGAGAAGCGCCCGGTCCCCGTGGCGGACATGGAGCGGATGGCCAGCGAGATCGAGCAGGAGCTGCAGAACTCGCTGGAGCGCGAGACCAGCACCGAGGTCATCGGTGAGAAGGTCATGGAGAAGCTGAAAGCCGCCGACGAGGTGGCCTATGTCCGCTTCGCCAGCGTCTATCGCCAGTTCAAGGACATCAACACCTTCATGTCGGAGCTGAACAAGCTGCTCAACGAGAAGTAAGAATCCTGACACAAAATCTGACGATTTTGTTGCCAAAGGGGATTGCGGCCTGACTGCGCGCCTTTGGCACTGGCAGGCCGAGAAGTATTTTTTGCCACGTACACGCCGCGGCAAAAAATAATCAGAATCTTTCGCGGCGTGCGCGCCGCGAACTCTGCGAGGCTTCTGCCCCACCCCGTCTCCTATAAAACGTTTTTAATACTCAGCTGCTCCATCTCCGCCAGACGGTCGAATTGCAGCGCCAGCTGTACCGCCGTATCGGAGAGGGAATCGTTGTCCTGCGCGTCCACAAACAGCGCGCACTGGTGCAGCAGGGTGTCGGCCTCGTTGATCTCCTCATGCATCAGCGTGATGTGGAGATAGCTCTGCTTTTTCCGCCAGTCCGCACGGAGGGCGGCCATCTCCCGTCCCGCCGTGTCCCAGTCGCCGCCCTCGGCGGCAGCGGTAACCGCGTCCAATCGGGCCGTCCAGTCGCCGCACCGGGCAGTGAGATAGGCGCTGTTGACAAGGCTGACCGCCATCAGCAGCACCAGCACAAGGATCGCGGCACGAAGCGCCTTCATTTCACCGCCTCCTTCTTGGCCAGCACCACAGTGCCGCTGCGGTCAACGGTCATCAGGAACACGTCCTGCACATGGTGCGCCTTATGGGTCTTCAGCTGCTTTTGCAGCCATTTTTCATCCAGCCCCATCTTTTCCATGTTCTTTCCCATCAGCCGCCCGTTGTCGATGATGATGACCGGCAGGAACACATCGTCATCTACCTTCAGCCCCATCTGCCGGGGGGTGGCGGGCTGTACGTCGGCGCGCAGCAGCACGCTCAGCTGTCCGCTGGTCTCCAGCACGGCGTATTTCACATCGTCCAGCGACGAAACGCCCTGCACCCGCAGCTCCTCCAGCACCTCGTCCAGCGTCAGGCGGCTGCGCTTCATGGCAGCCTGCTGCAAAACGCCCTCCCGGATGATGAGGGTCGGTTCACCGCACACCAGCGAACGGAACCGGATGCTCAGCATGCTGATGCCGCTGAGAAGGGTACTGAGGGCCAGCAGCGTGGCAATGGGAATCACGCCCTGTAAAAGGGGCAGGCCGAAGTCCTGCATGGGAACGGACGCCAGATCGCTCAGCAGCATCATCAGCACGAATTCGATAGGCTCCAGCTGCCCGATCTGCCGCTTTCCGGTCAGCCGCAGACCCACGATCAGCAGGCCGTACAGCAGCACCGTGCGGAAAAACGCGGTTATCATCAAGATCAACTCCTTTTCATGGAGTATGGACGTTTTTTTTTAAAATATTGCCAACCGCAATAAAACCGGTCACGTCTGTGGCCGATTTTATATATGATAAATAAGAGAGCATGCTCCCAGCGCAGAGAGAAAGGAGGACCTTCGGAAAGTACATCCGACACAAGCGCCATGCGCCTGCCGCAAGGCAGGACGACGAGGAGGAGAGAGTATCGAAGCATTCGGCGGGTGCTCTCCCGTACCGCCTTCGGGTACGTCAGGCCGCGGACAAATATGCGGGTGACCGCAAAACAAAGCCGCTGCCGCCGGAGAAGAAAATGACAGATCACTGCGCGTTTGTCCTTTTGATGACCAAATATCAGGAGGAACAACAATTATGTGTGGAATCGTAGGATATGTGGGCACTCAGCAGGCCGCGCCGCTGCTGCTGGAGGGATTGCGCCGGCTGGAATACCGGGGCTATGACTCCTCCGGCGTGGCCGTGTGCGGTCCGGACGGTCTGGCGGTACAGAAGGCCAAGGGCCGCTTACAGGCGCTGGCCGACCTGACGCGGGAGGGCGCGGCTCTGCCCGGCACCACCGGCATCGGCCATACCCGCTGGGCCACCCACGGCGAGCCTAACGATGTGAATGCCCACCCGCAGGTCAGCGAAAGCGGCCTGTTCGCGGTGGTGCATAACGGGATCATTGAAAACTACGCGATCCTGAAGAAAAACTTGATAGAAAAGGGCTACACCTTCCGCTCCGAAACGGATACGGAGGTGGTGGCCCAGCTGCTGGACTGGTACTACCGCCAGTGCGGCGACGTGTTCGAGGCCGTCACCAGCATGCTGTCGGCGGTAGAAGGCGCCTATGCGCTGGGCATCCTGTGCGCTGCCGCGCCGGACCGGCTCATCGCCGCCCGGAAGGACGCGCCGCTGCTGCTGGGCTATGGCGAGGGCGAGAACTTCATCGCCTCCGACGTGACGGCCCTGCTGCGCCATACCCGCGACATCGTATACATGGACGACGGCGAAATGGCCATCGTTACCGCCGCCGGTATCCGCATTTATGACGAGCGCCGCCGTCCGGTGGAGAAGGAGCACCACCACATCGACTGGGATGTGGACGCGGCGGAAAAGGGAGGCTATGACCACTTCATGCTGAAGGAGATCTTCGAGCAGCCCAACGCCATCGCCAACGCCATCACCGGCCGCATCCATGAGGGCCGCGTGGTGCTCAGCGACCTGACCATGACCGAGCAGCAGATCCGGGATATCGGCCGCATCTGCATCGTGGCCTGCGGCTCCAGCTACCATGTGGGCATGGTGGGCAAGTACAATCTGGAGCGGCTGCTGCGCCGTCCGGTGGAGGTGTGTCTGGCCTCCGAATTCCGGTACAGCGACCCCATCGTAGGCGAGGGCGATCTGGTCATCGTCATCAGCCAGTCCGGCGAGACGCTGGACTCCATGGCCGCCCTGCGGGAGGCCAAAAAACGGGGCGCGCGCATCCTCTCCATCGTCAATGTGGTGGGCTCCTCCATCGCCCGCGAGTCTGACGACGTGCTCTATACATGGGCCGGTCCGGAGATCGCCGTGGCCACCACCAAGGCATACAGCACCCAGATGGTAGTGCTGAATCTGCTGGGGCTGTATTTCGGCGACATCATGGGCACGGTGGATTATGAGACCTATACCGCCATGGTGCACGGTATTCAGGCATTGCCCGCCCAGATGGAAGCCATTCTGGCCAACACCGCCCCCATCCGGCAGGCGGCAAAGCTGCTGGCTTCCCACGAGCAGGTGTTTTTCATCGGCCGGAATCTGGACTACGCCCTGTCGCTGGAGGGCAGCCTGAAGCTGAAGGAGATCTCCTATATCCATTCCGAGGCATACGCCTCCGGCGAGCTGAAGCACGGTACCATCTCTCTCATCGAGGAGGGTACGCCGGTGATCGCCGCCGCCACCTATATGCCCCTGTTCGACAAGGCCATGAGCAATGTGGTGGAGGTGCAGGCCCGGGGCGCCAATGTATTTGCCCTGACCACCGAGACCGGTGCGGCCCGGATGCACAGCCGTGTGGAAAATGTGCTGACCGTTCCGGAAACGGAGGCCATGCTGCTGCCGCAGTTGGGCGTGGTGCCTCTGCAGCTGCTGGCCTACTACATCGCGCTGGAGCGCGGCTGCGACATCGACAAGCCCCGCAATCTGGCAAAGTCCGTCACAGTGGAATGATAACCGATCAAGAAAGAACGCGGCACGCATCAGCGTGCCGCGTCAGTTTGTCGAGAAACCCGGTTATGGATTAAGCAGCAACCGGGCATCTTTCGTA
>ENA-OROD01002267-OROD01002267.1-human-gut-metagenome-genome-assembly--contig:-NODE-2267-length-14056-cov-3.107921_pt1 | contig 14056 bp, 9 predicted proteins | sample MGYA00242123_ERZ509038 | MGnify/ENA primary metagenome ERZ509038 (study PRJEB26280, sample SAMEA2338719) | human gut metagenome | biome: human gut; feature: human-associated habitat; material: faeces... | reverse complement strand
CATCTGACTACGGATCAGAAGGTTACAGGTTTGAATCCTGTCGGAGTCACAAAAAGGGTCCCATATAATCTATATGAGACCCTTTCTTTTTGGAATTCTGTCCTTATTTTTAGCTCTCTTATTTCCGATTTCGTCGGAATAAGAGGGGATTTAATGTTCGTCTAAAATCTCGTTACTATCTTCTTCGCTATTTCCGTCGTCTTTTTGAGAAGCCGGTTTAACCACCCATGCGCTCAATTCATATAATGCATATAAGGGAACGAATACGACAGACAAAGTAAATGGGTCGCTCGATGGTGTGATAAACGCAGCTAATATAAGTAGTATGACGATAGCATGTCGGCGATAAGTTTTGAAAAAACGTCTTGTGATAAGCCCCATGTTCGACAACAACCAGCACAGCAGGGGTAATTCGAATACGAGTCCCATAATAAAATTAAGTGTGAGGAAGTTGCTCATGTATGAGTCCAGTGAGATTTGGTTAGGAACCATTTCGCTCACTTGGTACTCTGCCAAAAAACGCAACGTTAACGGAAATACAAGAAAATATCCCACTCCGATACCGATAAAGAACATGATATTTCCTGCGAGAAATGCCCCTCTGGCATGTCGTTTTTCGCCGGCGTATAATCCCGGACTGACGAAAGTCCACAGTTGATAGATGACATATGGAAACGCAAACAACAAGGCAATCCACATGGATGTGCTCATGTGGATAAAAAACTGGGAAGCTAATTGTATATTGATAAGTTTTACCTCGAAATGGTCGTTGCAAAAATCCGGTAAGATGGACGCGTGTTGGCTCAGGTCACAAAGTAGCCGGTATAATATGAAATCAGAATGACAGGGCGCAAGGATAATGCTGTCGAATATTCGAGGCATGAGAGTAAAAAACACGACCGATAAGAGGATAATTGCACCGACCGAGCGTAGTATGACTCTGCGCAGGTCATCGACATGATCCCAAAAACTCATCTCTTTCAGCTCGTTATCCATAAATGTGTCGTGGCTCTACAAGTGTGGTAAAACCGAGAAATATCATTTATACATGAGAATGCAGAAATGATAATGATTATAATTATAGTGAACGATCGAGTAATTATTTCCCTTCTTCCTTTTTCTGTTCCTCGTTTTTGGAGACCGGAGCATTTATTTCCTCTTCGATTTCGTTCATTCCCTTTTTGAAACTACGTACACCCTTCCCGATACCGTGCATCAATTCCGGTATTTTTCTACCTCCAAAAAGAAGTAAAACCACTACCAATATAACAATAAGCTCTGTCGTACCGAGGTTCCCGAAGAGTAAAAGTATCGCAGAAAATGTGTTCATTTATTTTATTGTTTAAGTATTATTTCGTTCAATGGGAACAAAATAAGAAAGAATATTTGTATAATACAACAAATCTATATCAAAATTGATTAACTTTGCAGCGATTTTTGAATAAGGAAAATTTTCCGTAATTAAAAAAGAAGAAAATGAAAGCATTTGTATTTCCCGGACAAGGGGCGCAATTTGTAGGTATGGGAAAAGACCTCTACGAAAATAACCCCGTAGCCAAAGAGATGTTCGATAAGGCCAACGAGATATTGGGCTTCAATATCACCGACCTGATGTTTAACGGAACAGACGAAGATTTGCGTCAAACCAAAGTTACCCAGCCTGCTATATTCTTGCACTCGGTAATTTTGGCAAAAACGATGGGTGACGATTTTAATCCCGATATGGTAGCCGGTCACTCGTTGGGTGAATTTTCGGCATTGGTAGCCGCCGGAGCACTTTCTTTCGAGGACGGTTTGCGTCTTGTCTCGGCACGTGCGCAGGCTATGCAGAAAGCTTGTGAAAAAACACCGTCGACAATGGCGGCTGTGTTGGCTTTACCCGATGCGAAAGTAGAGGAATTGTGCGCTTCGGTAACCGAAGGTGTCGTGGTTCCTGCCAATTATAATTGCCCGGGACAAATTGTTATATCGGGTTCTATCGAAGGTGTAGATGCTGCCTGTGCAAAGATGTTGGAGGCCGGTGCAAAACGGGCTTTGAAACTCAAAGTGGGTGGTGCTTTCCATTCTCCTCATGACAGGGGTGCTGAATTGGCAGATGCCATCGCTCATACCGATTTCCATGCTCCGAAATGTCCTGTTTATCAGAATGTGAATGCAGAACCTCAAACCGATCCTAAAACGATCAAGAAGAACCTTATCGCTCAATTGACCGCTCCGGTACGTTGGACACAAACTATCCAAAACATGATCGCCGCCGGAGCCGATACGTTTGTCGAGGTAGGACCGGGAGCTGTGCTGCAAGGTTTGGTAAAGAAAATTTCGTCGGAAGTAGCGACTTCGGGAATCCAGTAAGTCGTATACAATATTAGTAAAAGAGCGGTAACGAAAGTTGCCGCTCTTTTTTTGTTTCCGGTTTATCGGGAAAATCGCTTTCTGATAAATTTGTTTTGCACATTGAGCTGTGAGGGAGTTTGGCGAGAAAAGTGAACATGTTTGCTTTGTCTTTCTCTCACCTTGTACTATCTTTGCAAAGTTGCGAAGACGGGCTGTGGTTCGGCATAATCAAATAAATTTGCTTCTGCGCTCACCTTGCACTATCTTTGCATAATCAAAAGAATTGTGATATGAACCTCTTCAATGATTTTCTGAATACTATTTCGGATACAGAGGTTACGACGACCTCGGCTATATTCAAGTTGATGCTGAGTTTGTTGTTGGGGGGTATCGTGGGCTTTGAGCGAAAGCGGAAAGGCCAAGTAGCCGGTGCTCGTACATTTGCGCTCATCTCTATGGGTGCAACGTTGGCGATGATTATCTCTATCTATATTCCACAGGTTTATTTGGGATTGAAAAACGGAGACCCGGGACGAGTTGCCGCACAAGTGATTACAGGTGTCGGTTTCTTGGGTGCGGGAGCCATCATTCAAACAAAAGGTTCGATACGAGGTCTGACCACAGCTGCCGGTATTTGGATGGTGGCGGCTTTGGGTTTGGCGGTAGGTGTAGGTCTTTATGTTATTGCGATTATTTCGACCATATTGATATTGTTCACATTGGTGAGTTTGGAACAATATGAACGTCGGACGAATTTAGACCGGGAAGGAAAAATTATACATTTGAAAGCGGCCGAGATTGTCGAGGATTTGACCCGGTATGAAAAATTATTGGGTGAGTATAAGGTTTCGTTACACAATGTGTTGGTAGAATATAATTATTCGGAACAGAAGACCGATTTGAAATTTATCGTTTTGTCTCGGTCTACGACCGATTTTGTTTCTCTTTTTTCCCATATGCGTAATATTTACCGAACGGAATATATTTCACTTCAAAACGAGATTTGATTATGGAATTGGATGCCCTCATTACCGATTTGGCTCTTATTTTGATTGTGGCTGGGGTAGTGACATTACTTTTCAAGAAATTGAAACAGCCCGTTGTATTGGGTTATATTGTTGCCGGTTTTTTAGTGGGTCCCAATTTCGTTTTTTTCCCTACTATAGTAGATGAGGGTGATATAAATTTATGGGCAGAACTGGGTATCATTGTACTTCTGTTTTCTTTGGGATTGGAATTCAGCTTTAAAAAACTTTTTCAAGTAGGGGCATCGGCCGTTCTTACAGCGCTAGTCGTTGTATCGGGTATGATGCTGGCAGGCTACGGAGCCGGTCGGTTATTACATTTTACGTATCTCGACAGTATCTTTTTGGGAGCCATGTTATCTATGTCGTCGACGACGATTATCATCAAGGCCTTTACCGATTTGAATTTACGCAAGAAGGCTTTTACGAATTTAGTTTTTGGAGTGTTGATTGTAGAAGATTTGTTTGCCGTGGTGATGATGGTGGTACTTTCTTCTATTGTCGTGAAGAACTCGTTCGAAGGGGCGGAACTGTTGGAGAGTATCGCTAAATTGGTCTTTTTCCTGATTATTTGGTTTGTTGTGGGGATCTCCATATTACCCCTGATTCTGAAAAAAACACGTAAGTTTTTAAATGACGAGACTTTGTTGGTCGTTTCTATGGGGCTCTGTTTGGGTATGGTCGTTTTGGCTACTTATGCCGGATTTTCTTCGGCTTTGGGAGCTTTTGTCATGGGATCTATATTAGCCGGTACGAACGAAGCCGAACGGATAGAGAAAGTCGTTCAACCGGTAAAGGACCTGTTTGGAGCCATATTTTTCGTATCGGTAGGTATGTTGGTCAGCCCGGCGGCTCTCAGTCAATATGCATTGCCTATCTGTTTGCTCTCTATTGTTGTTATTGTAGGACAGATATTCTTCGGTACGGTGGGTATGTTGGCTTCGGGACAGACTTTGAAAATATCAATACAATCGGGGTTCAGTTTATCTCAAATCGGTGAGTTCGCTTTTATTATAGCCTCGTTGGGAATGTCGTTGAATGTGATCGACAAATTTCTGTATCCGATAGTTGTGGCAGTATCGGTGATAACTACTTTTTTGACTCCTTATTGTATTCGGTTGGCCGACCCTGCTTATAGTTGGATTGAGCGACGTTTGCCGGAGAGGTGGCTTGCAGCTATCGACCGTTATAGTCAGAGCCGAACCGAAATAAAGCCTCATAAGGCAGTATGGAAAGAGGCTATTGCACAATATTTGTGGAGAGTACTGCTTTATTCGTCGCTGATCGTAGCGATAATTATGGTCTCTAAAATGTGGTTTATACCGTTGATGGTAGAAATTTTGCCTGAGTGGGGGCGTATGATCGCCGCTATCGTAACTTTGGTAGTGATGTCGCCGTTCTTGTGGGCTTTGATGGTTAAGGAGGTAAGCATGTCCTTGATAAGGAAATTGGGAGAGGGGAGTGTAAACCGGGTTCCATTGACTTTGATGATAGTTTTCCGCATATTGCTGGCTTTGTTTTTCGTTATATATTATCTTTCTATCGTCCACTCTCAACGTACCGGCGTGTTGTTGGGACTGGGTATATTCATTGTTGTTCTCATTTTATTGTCTAAGCGCATACAGAAGCAGTTCATGCGTATCGAAAATATATTTATGGATAACTTGAACGAAAGGGAATTACGAAAGACAGGACGGAATACGAGCTTGGTGAGCGATATGCATTTGGCCTATATGGACGTAAATGCAGACTGTCCGTTTGCCGGACGTCGCCTAATGGATTCCGATTTACGCAAAGAATATGGAATCAATGTCGTAAGTATTCAGAGGGGAACTCGGCGAATCAATATCCCGAAGGGGGAAACCCGAATTTTCCCGGGAGATACGATCGGTGTTATTGGAACAGATGATCAGATTCAATCTTTGCTTACCGTAGTGGAAGGTAGTGAATCGCCCGAAGAGGAAACCGATAACAGGGAAGTCACGTTTACACATGTTGTTGTTCCCGGGAATTCGCCGTTGATCGGGCAAACAAGCTCGTCGTTGAGCATTCGTAATAAGAATAATTGCCTCATTGTGGGAATAGAACGTGCAGACGGAACATTTCATCAGCCCGACGGACAAACTTGTTTTGAGGCGCACGATGTGATTTGGCTTGTCGGGGAGCCGGATAATATCAAACAGTTGATTCAGGATAAAATAGAAAATCATATACAACATACATAAAGACCTACGATTATGCAGGAAAAAATTATTATTCTCGATTTCGGTTCTCAATACACGCAGTTGATTGCCCGCCGGTTGCGGGAGCTGAACACGTATTGCGAAATCTTGCCGTACAATAAATTCCCTTACGGAGAAGAGGGAATTAAAGGAGTGATTCTCTCGGGGAGTCCCTATTCGGTGAACGATCCTAATGCCCTTTTTGTCGATTTGAGTCGTATCCGTGGTGTCTATCCGGTACTTGGCGTTTGTTACGGGGCGCAATTCTTGGCTCATACGTCGGGGGGGAAGGTCGAGTCTGCCGATACCCGGGAATATGGTCGTGCCAATTTGGCTTGGCATGATGAGAACGATCCCCTCATGCGCGGTGTGCGGGAGAATTCCACCGTATGGATGTCGCATGGCGATTCTATTACGGTAATTCCCTCTACCTTTACCCTTGTGGCCAGTACCCATGAAGTAAAGACGGCGGCTTTTCATATCGAGGGCGAACCGACATGGGGTGTACAGTTCCACCCAGAGGTATATCACAGCGAAGACGGCACGCTTCTGCTGACGAATTTCGTGCGTGATATCTGTCATTGTGATATGGACTGGACTCCGGCATCGTTTATCGAACATACGGTAGCGGAATTAAGTACGAAGTTGGGAGACGATAAAGTGGTATTGGCTTTGTCGGGAGGTGTCGATTCTACTGTGGCTGCCGTGTTGCTTAACAAGGCGATCGGTAATCACCTTACCTGTATCTTCGTCGATAACGGTTTGTTGCGGAAAAACGAGTTTGAGAGCGTCCTTGCCAACTACAAGGATATGGGGCTCAATGTCTTGGGCATAGATGCTAAGGATTATTTTTACGAACAGTTGAAGGGGGTGACCGAGCCGGAAAAGAAACGGAAAATTATCGGCAAAGGTTTTATCGATATTTTCGATCGTGAGGCTCGTAAGCTGACCGATATAAAATGGCTGGCGCAAGGGACTATTTATCCCGACGTGATCGAATCGCTTTCGATTACGGGTATGACTATCAAATCGCACCATAATGTGGGAGGATTGCCCGAGAAGATGAATTTGAAACTGGTGGAGCCGTTGCGTCTGCTGTTTAAAGACGAGGTGCGCCGGGTCGGTCGGGAACTGGGTATCAGCGAGAAACTCATCGGACGTCACCCTTTCCCCGGTCCCGGATTGGCTGTCCGTATACTTGGAGATATCACACCCGAGAAGGTACATATCTTGCAGGAGGCAGATCATATTTTCATACAAGGACTTATCGACAACGACCTGTATAATAAAGTGTGGCAGGCGGGAGTCGTTTTGTTGCCGGTACAGTCGGTAGGGGTGATGGGCGACGAACGGACATACGAGCGGGCTGTCGCCCTCCGAGCCGTTCTTTCGACCGACGGTATGACTGCCGATTGGGCTCATTTGCCTTATGAGTTCCTTGCCAAAGTGTCTAACGACATTATTAACAAAGTGCGTGGCGTGAATCGGGTGGTTTACGACATCAGTTCTAAACCGCCTTCGACTATTGAATGGGAATAGTCAATAGATTTCGGAATTTATAAAACGAGCGGAGCCAATTTCCATTTAAGGAAATTGACTCCGCTTCTGCGTTATGGAGAAAGATTGAATTGTCAAGCGAATTAAAAAAAGAGTTTACTTTATAAATATAAGAGAGTCATTATTTTATTTACTCAACTAATAACTGCATAGCATTCACAACAAACCAAGAGTCAAAACCAATAAAAGTATATGGCTTAGGATTTGTCCCATCTTTAACAAGTACAATCCCATCACTATATGGTTCAAAGGATAAAATTTTTGAAATACTTAGTTTAACTTGTTTTACTCCTAAAAAATAAAGATACTTGTTCGTTACAACAAAAATACCTCGTCCTAATGGGGTTTGGTATTGGTATGCTACCGAATGTCCTTTACTTGCTCCTACATGATAATATACACCCTTACATATTCTCATACTAACACCATTTGAGCCACCAATATATTTATGTCCTGTTTTCTCCTCATATCCTTCTACATTCTTGAAAACCCATAATACATTTTCTTTTTTACCTAACAATAAAGGTAGATTGTCTATTTTAATTCTTTCAACAGTTTTACCCTCTTGTATATCTCTAAGGACTAATGATTGAACCAGTTTTTGATATGAAGTACTATCATATAATGAGGAAGTACCAGATAATGTTGTCTGCTCTATAAAATCACTTATATCATCTTCTTCATCATTATCAATAATGCCATCTTTTAAGTATTTATAGATTTTTTCTTCCAACAAAGAAATGAACGTTGTATTTAGAGTTTCAGAAACAGAATTATCATGTTTAATGATCTTAATCAGATTAGAATACTTATCCGAAATTCTTTCACCATCTTTTAACCCTCTGATATAATTCTCAAAAAATGAAGACCAATATTTTTTATAAATTTCCAATGAAATTATTTTATTCTTTAATTCCACAGGCATAGAAATAAAAAATACAGGAAAAAGGAAATTATTAATTTTGCAATTCCCCGAAAAAATCATATTCATTATTTCAAAGACAATGCCATCAAAATCTTTATCAGTAACATAGCCATTAGCTATGATTTCTGATAATTCTTGTTTTAATTTTAGATAATCTAAAAGTTCTGAACTTTCAAACTTATAGAGTAATATTTCCTTTATTTCTGATAATAACGCAAAATGTTTTAGTTCACATTCTTTATGTTTAGAACTAAAAAGACCTACTGGCTTATGGCAATATTTACATTTCATAATTTTTATCTATTATCTCTGCGAAGATAGTGAATTTAGGAAATTAAACATAAAAATATAAAGAATGAAATTAATAGTGTGACATCAGTTCGCTTATTTAAGAGCACTAAGAGTTAAAGTATTGATATAAAGTTGTAATATTAACTCGTATTTTAACGTTTAAAATCGAGTGGGAATAGTCGATAGATTTCGGATTTTATAAAACAAGCGGAGCCAATTTCCATTTGAGGAAATTGGCTCCGCTTCTGCATTATGGAGAAAGATCGGATTTATTTTTTCTCGGTAAGAGTGAACCGGATTGTACCGGCATTGACTAAATCTTCGTGGGAAATGAATCGTCCTTTATGTTTTTTCCCGTTTACCGTGATACGGTCGGTGTAGATAGCCTTTGGAGAAGGCCGTTCGCACTCGATGACCAGGGTGTCTTGGGTATAATAACGAGGATCAAGATGGAGTATAATCTTGTCGAAGGCAGGAGCTACGAGGGTATAACGGGGTATTCCCGGACAATCGGGATAAAGTCCCATCATACTGAATACGGCCCATGCGGACATTGTTCCTGTGTCGTCATTGCCGGGTATGCCATCGGGTTGATTCTTGAAGTATTTTTTCAAGAGCGAGTTGACTAGCGAGTCTGTTCTCCATTCTTCACCTTTGACTTGGGCAAAAAGGTAGGGGTAAGTGATGTCTGGCTCATTTGCCGGATCGTAAAGATTTTCATCGAACACTTTGCGTAACTTGGCGGCGAATTTCTTTTCTCCTCCCATCAATCGTTTTAGTCCATCGATGTCGTGGGGAACATAGAAGGTGTAATTCCATGCGTTACCTTCGTGGAATCCGGGAACCGGTTCGAAGTTGAGTCCTTGCAGGGGATCGAACGGTGTGTAGAATGAGCCGTCTGGCAGTATGGGACGCAGTGTCCCGAATTCTTTGCAATAGTAGTGTTTGTAGCCCAACGAACGTTTGGCGAAGGTTTGGGCATCTTCTTTGTGCCCTAAACTTTCGGCGAAGCGGGAGAGTGCGAAATCTGCCAGATAGTATTCAAGGGCGTGGGATACGGAGTTGTCGAATTGCTCGCGTAAGGGTACATATCCCAGTTTCATGTAGTCGTCGTTATCGGTACGCAAGATGTTTTCGCTACCGGGAGCAGTCGCCGATTTTATCATCGCCTCATAGGCTGTTTCTGCGTCGAACTTTTTAAGTCCTCGCAACCATGTGTCTGCTAACATAATGATAGCCGGATCTCCCGACATGGTGAGCGTTTCGTTTCCATAAAGTTCCCAGCGAGGTAACCAACCCCATTCTTTGTACATGTCGATGAGGGTCTGTACCATGTCGAGTTGCTTTTGGGGATAAGCGAGGGTAAAGAATGGGTGTACGTTGCGGAATGTATCCCATAGCGAGAAGACGGTGTAGCGATCGTGCCGGGTGGTGAGTATCTTGTCGCTCTCCATAGCGGGATATTGCCCATTGACATCTTGGAGAATGTTGGGGTGAATAAACATGTGGTATAGTGCCGTATAGAAGATGGTTTTTTGTTCATCGGAACCTCCTTCTACTTCTATTCGGGAGAGTATATCGTTCCATTGATTCCGGGCATCGAGGCACACTTTGTCGAATTGGAATCCTTGCTGCTCACTGTCGAGGTTTTGGCGGGCATTCTCGATGCTGACGAACGATACGCCCATTTGTACTTGAATCTGTTCTCCGGGTTTGGTATCGTAGGAGAAGAATACTCCTATGTCATCGCCCGACATTTCTTTGGTGTACCGGGTGTAGATTTTGTACTTCCCGTTATCGGGATCCCATTCGGCCTCTACACCGGTCATAGGTCTTTGTTTTTTCCAGTATCCCGATTGTAGGGGTTTTTTGTCGACCCGTATCACGAAATAGATAGGGAATACTCCCTGCCGGTTGTAGTAACAAAATCCACCGAGGAGCTTGCTACCTTCGTATTCGGTATCGCTTACTTTACGGACGGTCGCTCCACTCTCGTTGGTGAGTCCTTCTCCTAAATTGAGCAATATGTGGCTTTCACCGCCCGGGTAGGTGAATCGGGCGATGGAGGTGCGGGGTGTAGCACTCACTTCTGTATCGATACCGTAGCGAGTGAGCCGGTTGGCATAGTAGCCCGGGTGAGCTTCTTCCAAAGCGTATTCACTACCGTATTGCTTGTAATCGACATTGAGTTCTCCGCTTGTCGGCATTAATAGGAGGGAGCCTAATTCGGGGCAGCCCACGCCGCTAAGGTTTACATGAGAAAATCCGGTAAAAAATGTGTTGTGGTATTCGTAGGGGGTGGACCACCAGCGCGCATCTTTGTCATATACGTTTTTGTTGGAACCCATTACATTGAATGGTGTGACCGACATAAGGCCGTTAGGACAGATTGCACCCGGATTCGTCGTTCCGAAGTTCGTTGTTCCGATGAAGGGATTTACATAAGCAACAGGCTCGTCTGCCGATAGTGTGGCGGACGAGACTGTCATTATGATTCCCGCAACGATGAGATTGCGAATGTTCATAAAAAATCAGATTGTTGAGTTCTTTTTGGTAAATTCGATGATTTCCGAAATATATCCGAATGCCATTCCCACAACCGTGTCGGCCGCACCGTAATAGACCACTACTCGATCTTCGTCGTGAAGGGCTGCACAAGGGAATATAACGTTGGGTACGTCGCCTTGCATCTCATAGGGCATTGCCGGAGCAAGGAGATAGGGTTGTGTACGATAAAGCACTTTGGAGGGGTCTTCACGATCGAGAATTGCCGCTCCCATAGAGTAACGGAATCCGTTACAAGTGGTAATGACACCGTGGTAGAACATGAGCCAGCCTTCGTCGGTGAGGATAGGGATAGGGCCAGCACCTATTTTGGTACATTGCCAAGCGCTCACGGGGAAAGGTGTGGGAGAGAGTACGTGCCGATGTTCGCCCCAAAATTTCATGTCGGGGCTGTAACTGATATAAATATCGCCGAACGGAGTGTGTCCGCTGTCACTCGGTCGGCTCAATAAGGCATATTTCCCATTGATCTTTTGTGGGAACAGTACTCCATTGCGATTAAAAGGCAGAAGGGCGTTTTCACATTGGAAAAACTCTTTGAAATCGAATGTGTAGCCTACACCGATGGTCGGACCGTAGTAACCGTTACACCATGTGATCCAGTAACGGTCTTCGATCCAAGTGACACGGGGATCATACTTGTATTCAGACTCTATCATATCGGTATTTCCTGCTTTGAATTTAATGGGCTCATGTTCGATGTCCCAGTGAATACCGTCTTTGCTGAATCCTGCAAAGATATTCATTTGCACGGCTTTGTTATCGCAACGGAACACTCCGGCGAACCCGTCTTCAAAAGGTACTACGGCACTGTTGAAGATGCTGTTGGAAGAGGGGATATGGTAGCGGTCGATTACCGGATTTTTCGAATAACGCCACATGACGTCCGCACATCCTGCCGGACGGTCTTCCCAGGGCATAACCATTTTTTTTGTCATATCGTTTTTTCTTTTTTAATGTATATGTGTTTAATATTTAATCGCGATTGAACGTAGATCTGTTTTTTGTCATCGATTACTTTCTTTCTTCGAATCATCGTAGGTGAACGGAATGAAGTAGGTGATTAGTAACGACGGTATTGTAGCCAACAATACATAGATGAAGAATCTTTCATAGCCTAGCCAATCACTGAAAAATCCACTCATCATACCCGGAAGCATGACACCGAGGTTCATAATACCCGAAGCGAAAGCGTAGTGTGACATTTGGTGTTTGCCCGGCGCTATCTGTTGCATCATGAAGAGTGTGAGACCCACGAATCCGAATCCATAACCAAAATATTCGATAACGATACCAGTTCCTATCAGATAGAGATTTTCGGGCTGGAATATGGCTAATAATGTGTAGGCTACGAATGGAAAGTTGAATACGCAACAGAGGGTGAAAAGCGTTTTCTTCAATCCTCGACGTGAAACATAAACTCCTGCCAACAATGATCCTAAAACAAACGCTGCTGAACCGAACACTCCATTCAATGTGCCGATTTCGGTAAGCGAAAGTCCCAATCCGCCGATATCGCGCGAAGAACGCAGAAATAGCGGAGCGATTTTCATGATAAATCCTTCGGCAAAGCGGTAGAGTATGATGAAACAGATATAGTAAAAGATGTGTTTCTTGGTAAAGAAGTTTTTAATGACCTCCCATAGCTCTTTCGCCACATCGGCACTTGAACGCTTTTCTTGGTTCGGTACTTGTGTGGAAGGAAGTACTTTTGAGTGGTATAGCCCCAATAGCAACAACAGTGCCGAAATGATGATAAAAATAATCATCCACGCTTCTTTATAGGCGGGCATATTCGCTTGAATAGAGGCGCCTTCGGATGCGCCGAAATGTTCAGCTAGCATTCCCGCCGCTGCTACCAATCCACCGTTGGCTACTAATTTTGCAATGTTGTAGAAAGCTCCTTGTACGCCGATGTATTTTGCCTGATCTTCGGGCGATAGTTCGGCCATATAGACGCCGTCACAAGCTATGTCGTGCGTGGCTCCACTCAAAGCGATGACGGCCATCGTGGAGATACTGATAGCGAAAAAATAGTCGAAGTTCAATGAGAGAGCTACTATACCGAATAATAATCCACTCAGTAACTGGGTGACGATAACGAAAAATTTTTTCGTACGATACATTTCTAAAAAAGGACTCCAAAGGAACTTTAATGTCCACGGTAGCATGATGACAGATGTCCAAAAGGCAATTTGGGTATCGGATATTCCTAAGTCCTTGAACATGAACGTAGAAACGAGATTTACCGCTATAAAAGGAAGCCCCATGGCAAAATATGCCGTGGGGACCCATGCAATAGGATTTATCGATTTTTCTTTACTAACCTTCTTCATTTTCCCAGATTTTGTCTTTTTCTGTTCTATAAATGGGATATCGATTATTTGATTCTGATTTCATCGGTGAATAGCCACCCTCCGGCAATGCCGTTCGATAATGCCTTGTAGCGGATATAGCGAGCTTTTGCATTACCTTCCCAACCGAATTCTTTGAATTGAAGCGTTTCGATGTCGGGTGAAATGTCATTGTCGACAGTCGCGAGGGTATCGTAATGTTCTCCATCGACGGAGCTCGATATGATAACTTGTTTGGGTAACCATACGTAGGGACCTTTAAGCTGTATAAATTCGGCACAGACTTGTTTGATGTCGGTTTCTTTACCGAGATCAATCGTTACATCGAAATCGCAATCGATAAAGCCTTGCCAACGGTCGTCGTTGTACATCCAACCACCCCGGACACCATCGACCAATGTTTTCTCTCCCTGAGCTGCGTAATGATTGCTATAAAGATTGGCATAGGTTACTTTTTTCCCGATAGCCAGATGGTTTACCTTTTGGTATGATTCGGGTTTATCGCCTATTTCTTTTTCGAGCGGGAAAGGATTATAACCCTGTTCTCGAAGCATATTTACCGCTTGAAGGGCTCGGGTGTGGAAATTGTCCCACTTTTTGACCTCGGAAGGAGACCACCCGATTTCGGCGAGTGCCAATATCCGAGGATATATCATGTATTCGTAGTGTTCGGGTGTGGGTATGTGCTCAGTCCATACATTTCCTTGTACACCTAGAATAAGCTCGGCTTCTTTCGTGGAAAGCGAATCGGGGACTGGTTCGAAAGAGTAGACTTTTTCCAAA
>ENA-OROD01002265-OROD01002265.1-human-gut-metagenome-genome-assembly--contig:-NODE-2265-length-14073-cov-8.412684_pt1 | contig 14073 bp, 11 predicted proteins | sample MGYA00242123_ERZ509038 | MGnify/ENA primary metagenome ERZ509038 (study PRJEB26280, sample SAMEA2338719) | human gut metagenome | biome: human gut; feature: human-associated habitat; material: faeces... | reverse complement strand
GTGCGCCGCGTGGTATACGCCCGAGAAGGAGAAGCAGTACCCGACCTCCTTCAAGGTAGACTTTGAAGGCCAGCCCTATGACGGCGCGTGTTATTACCGTATCACCCGCTGCCCCATCTGCGCGTATGCGGATAAGTTGGGTGTGCGGGAGCTGATGCCGCTGTTCTGCGAGCTTGACGAGGTCATGATAACGCTCCGGCACGGCGTGCTGCACCGGCAGCACACCCTCGCCAACGGCGGCGACTATTGCGACTACTTCATAACCGGTGATAAAGAATAAACCTAAGCCGATAATCCAAAGATGTTCTCGTGGGTTATCGGCTCAGGCTTTATTATATTCTGCCAAAGCTTGTTGTTATTTTGCCCATAATATGTTATTATATTGTTGAAATATAACAAACATGGAGGTTCGAGCCTTGGAGTATCTTGCCCATATTGCCGATGACGGCAGAGTACAGACCGTTTCAGAACACCTTCGCGGCACGGGCGAACTCGCCGCGGGTTTTGCCGCCCCGTTCGGCGCGGCTGACGAAGCGCGCGCCGCCGGACTGCTGCATGACATCGGCAAATACAGCGCCGCATTCCAGCAGCGGATCCGCGGAAGCGCCGTGTCCGTTGACCACTCCACTGCCGGTGCGCAGGAAGCACGTAAACGCGGAGACCTGCCTGCGGCGCTTGCCATCGCCGGGCACCACGGCGGTATACCCGACTGCGGTAACCTTAATGATGCAGCCGACGATACGACCCTCCAAGGCCGTTTAAAACGCAAGCTGCCGACATATGACGAATGGCAGCGTGAAATCGCTCCTCCATCTGCCAAGCCTCCCGCATGGGCATTGTCGGACAGCACCACTGCCGCGTTTTATACGCGTATGCTGTACTCCTGTCTGGTAGACGCCGATTTTCAGGACACGCAGAATTTTATGGACGGCCAAGCCGCGCAGCGCAGCGGCGGCGAATCAATATCCGCACTTCTCGAAAAAGTGAGAGCGAAAGCCAAGGGCTATCTGGAAAAGCCCAAAAGCCCGGTTGCATTCCAGCGCAATGCAGCGCTTCGCGCCTGCATGGAGCGCGGCGCACAGTGGGAGCATGGTATGTATACGCTTACCGTGCCCACCGGCGGCGGCAAAACCTTCGCTTCTCTGGCATTCGCGCTGGAACACGCGGCGGCGCACGGCATGTCACGCGTGATATACGTCATTCCATACACTTCGATAATTGACCAGACTGCCGGCGTGTTCGCCGAGCTTCTCGGCGAAGAAAATGTTCTCGCCCACTACTCTGCCGCCGAATATCTCCTCGCAGAGTCGGAAGATCTGACCCCCGCGCAGTATTGCAAGCTGCTTGCCAGCGAAAACTGGGATGCTCCCATTGTTGTCACGACTGCCGTGCAGTTTTTTGAATCGCTCTACTCAAACCGCAGCAGCCGCTGCCGCAAGCTGCACAATATTGCAAACAGCGTGATTATTTTTGACGAGGCGCAGACTCTGCCGCAGGATTACCTCCTGCCGTGCCTTTCGGCCATTGCCCAGCTTGTGGAGCACTACCATGTCACATCCGTGCTCTGCACGGCCACTCAACCGACGCTTGCGCCGCTTTTTGAGCGCCTCGCACCCGAACTGACACAGCGCGAAATATGTCCTGATGTTGCCGGAATGTACAGCGCGCTGCGCCGCACCGAGATACGCGATCTCGGCAGCATCTCCACTGACGAGCTTTGCTTTCGGCTGCAGGCACATGAGCAGGTGCTGTGCGTTGTGAACCGGCGCAAGACGGCGCAGGAGCTGTACGCCGCTCTGCCGTACAGCGGCAGCTACTGCCTCACCACGCTGCTGTGCGCGGCTGACCGCAAACGCCAGATAGATGAGATACGTGCCCGGCTCGATGCTGGTATGCCGTGCCGCGTAGTCTCAACGTCGCTTATAGAAGCGGGCGTCGATGTGGACTTCCCCGTCGCCTACCGCGAACAATGCGGGCTTGATTCGCTGCTGCAAACCGCCGGACGCTGCAACCGCGAGGGACGCAATGAGCCCGCGGACAGTCTCGTGTACCGTTTTCGGCTTGACGGGCAGGCCGCGTCGCAAATGCTGGCGCAGAATATCAGCGCCATGAACTACGCTGCAAGGCGGTATGCCGACCTGTCCTCGCCTGAGGCAATAAAAGCTTATTTCAATGAGCTTTTCAACCTCCGCAGCCCTGACCTGCTCGACAAAAAGCACATACTTTCCATGATAGAAAACGGCGTCAGCGGCTGTATACTGCCGTTTGCTCAGATTGCGGAGCTGTTCAGGCTCATCGAGACGCCCACCAGAACCGTATATCTGCCGCTCGGCGCTGGCGCTGAGCTGTGCCGACAGCTGCGCGACGGGAAGATGAGCCGCGGACTTCTGCGTCGTCTCGGCGTATATTCCGTTGAATGCTACGACGCGCAGTTCAAAGCGCTTGACCGATCCGGCGCGCTGGAGCTTCTGCCTGACGGCTCGGCGATACTTATCGACATGACGAAATATGATCCGAAAACCGGTCTCGCGCTCGATGCAGAAACCGGAATAGGCTTGTTTATATAATGAAACGCAAAAAGCAGCGAAGAATGTACCTCCGCCGCTTTTTGCGCTAAAAATTAACTAATTATTTCAATCCTCACTCAAAAGTTTCACTTCGAGCGACTATATTATAGTATACCTGCAATCGGTTCCAAATTCAACTATTTAAAATATTGTAATTATGCTATTGACAAATGTCAAAAACTGTTGTATTATCCAATCACAGGGTTTTAAATATTAATTAATTGAAATCAGAAAAGGAGGTAGTTTTGTGGCGCAAAAGCATATAACAGTAAGCGCCCCGACCTGCAGCGGAAGGAGGTGGTGCGTATGTCTATGCTGATAGAGGTCTGGGGCGATTACGCCTGCTTTTCCCGCCCGGAGCTGAAGTCCGAGCGAGTGAGCTATGACGTGATGACCCCGTCCGCCGCGCGCGGTCTGGTCGAAGCGATCTATTGGCATCCCGGTCTGAAATTTACTGTGGACCGCATCTACGTGCTCTCCCCGATCAGGTTCACCAACATACGCCGCAACGAGGTCAAGGCCACGCTTCTCGCTTCCGCGGCGCTGAGTGCGGCAAAGGGCGGCACACCGCCGGTACTGTATACCACGCAGGAGATACAGCAGCGCGCCGCGATGGTGCTTCAGGACGTGCACTATGTTATCGACTGTCATTTTGACATGACGGACAAAGCCGCCCCAAGCGACAATACGGGAAAGTTTCAGGATATCCTGCGCCGCAGGCTCGCCAAGGGGCAGTGCTATCACACGCCGTACTTCGGCTGTCGGGAATTCCCCGCCAGCTTCCGCGAGTGGCAGGGAGGAACCATTCCCGCCATCGAGCTGACGCAGGATCTCGGCTGGATGCTGTACGACATGGATTACTCCGACACGGCAAACATAAAGGCGCAGTTCTTCCGCGCGCGGCTTGACCGCGGCGTACTCGACTGCCGGAACGCGGAGGTGCACACATGATATTACAGGCTCTGACCGCGTACTATGAGGCGATGCTGAAAAAGGGCATCGTCGCCCCGCCGGGCTGGGATGGAGCTTTTAAGGTCAGCTTCTGGCTTGAACTGAACGACAGCGGCGAGCTTATCGACGTAATCGACCAGAGGCACGACGAACAGCGCGGCAAGAAAACCGTGCTCGCCCCTCTCCAGATGAGCGTCCCCGCTCATGTCAAACGTGCCTCCGGCGTCGCGGCAAACTTTCTCTGCGATAACTCGTCCTATATTCTCGGCGCAGATGAGAAAGGCAAGCCTGAGCGCGCTGTGCAGTGCTTTGAAGCATGCGCCGTGCTGCACCATAAGCTGCTGGACGGCGTCGATTCTCCGGCGGCACGGGCTGTGCTCGCATTCTTTGACACATGGCAGCCGGAACTCTCCGCCGCGCATCCGCTGCTTGCCGAACGTTGGAAAGATATCACCGACAACGCAAATCTCGTATTCTGCTACGATTATGCCGACGGCCGCCGTACCGTAACCGAGGATCCGGCGATTAAGGACGCATGGCAGCAGCATTATCACAATACTGCCCCGGACGCCGTAATGGCGCAGTGCCTTGTCACCGGGCAGACAGCCCCCATCGCCGCAACACACCCCGCCATAAAGGGAGTGCCCGGCGCACAGAGTTCCGGAGCCGCGCTCGTATCGTTCAATGCCCCGGCCTTCTGCTCCTACGGTCACGAGCAGGGCGGAAACGCCCCGGTAAGCAAATACGCCGCATTTGCCTATACCACCGCACTCAACACACTTCTCGCCGACCGTGACCGCTGCAAAATCATAGGCGACACCGCCGTAGTCTGTTGGGCGGAAAATGCCGATAATGCCGCGGCGGACCTTGGAATGGATGCTATATTCGGTATTCCGGAAGATCGCGGCGTGCAGGAGTCCGACGTAACGGCGGCGCTTAAAGCCCTTGCCGCGGGGAAAAGCTGCGATTGGCTGGATGAGCTTATCCTCCCCGACCAGCATGTATACTTTCTCGGTCTCGCGCCGAATGCCGCCCGGCTCTCCGTGCGCTTTTTCCTCCGAGACAGCATACGCCGCTTTGCCGAGCACATAAATCAGCACCGCGAAGCGCTTGAGATCGTCCGTCCGGCAAATGACCCGTGGGAGGATCTTCCTGTCTGGAAGCTCGTGCGCGAGACAGTCAATCAAAAAGAGCGCAACCCCTCCCCAGCTCCGCAATTGGCCGGTGACCTCATGCGAGCGATCCTCACCGGCTCTCGCTACCCCGCCACGCTGCTCAACGGCGTGACGCTCCGCATCCGCGCCGAGCGGGAAATCACCCGCGGCCGCGCCGCGATAATCAAAGCCTATTACACAAGAAACCGTTCAAAATATTGCCCTGAGGAGGTACTTACCGTGACACTCAACGACGAAAGCGAATATCTGCCCTATGTTCTCGGACGGCTCTTTGCCGTGCTGGAGGCCGTGCAGGACGCCGCGAATCCCGGCATCAACACTACTATCAAGGATCGCTACTTCAACTCCGCCTGCGCTACGCCCGCCGTCATTTTCCCGACCTTGATCAAGCTCGCTCAGAAGCATCTGCAAAAGCTTGATACGGGTAAGAGCATCCACTATAACCAGCAGCTTACGGCACTTATGGGCATGATCCACGAGGGCTTTCCCGCCCGCATGACCCTGCCAGAGCAGGGCGCATTCCAGCTCGGCTACTATCATCAGACGCAGAAACGCTATGAAAAGAAAAATAAGGGGGAAAACGAAAATGTCTGAAGCTATAAAAAACCGCTATGATTTTGTGATCCTGTTCGATGTGGAAAACGGCAATCCCAACGGCGATCCCGACGCGGGCAATATGCCCCGCGTTGACCCCGAGACCGGTTACGGCCTTGTGACCGACGTTTGCCTCAAGCGCAAAATACGCAACTATGTTGAAACGCTGAAAGAGGACGAGGACGGCTACCGCATATACATCAAGGACGGCGTCCCCCTCAACCGCAGCGACAGAACCGCAATAACCGCGCTCGGCATCTCTGAGGATCTCAAAGCCGCAAAGAAGAGCGATCCAGAAATAGACCGCAAACTGCGCGACTATATGTGCGCAAATTATTATGATATCCGTACTTTCGGCGCGGTAATGACGACGTTTGTAAAAGGCGCGCTCAACTGTGGTCAGGTAAGAGGCCCTGTGCAGATTGGTTTCGCCCGCTCCATAGACCCGATCGTCCCGCAGGAAGTCACCATAACCCGCGTCGCTATCACCACCGAGGCCGATGCAGAAAAGAAGGGCACCGAAATGGGACGCAAGCACATTGTGCCTTATGCGCTCTACCGCGCAGAGGGCTTCGTCTCCGCGAATCTCGCCCGCAAAACCACCGGCTTCTCCGAAGACGACCTCGCGCTGCTTTGGCAGGCCATACTCAACATGTTTGAAAACGATCACTCCGCCGCCCGCGGCAAGATGGCCGTGCGTGAACTCATCGTCTTCAAGCACGAATCGGAGCTTGGCAATGCGCCGTCCTACAAGCTTTTCGACGCCGTGACCGTCAGCAGAAACGACGGTGTAGATGTCCCCCGCAGCTACCGCGACTATACCGTAACCGTCGCCGAGAATATTCCTGATGGAGTGACCTGCGAGAGGCTTTCGTGATGTACGAGCCTGACGACTGCTTGATGATCTCCGGCTTGCAGCACTTCCGCTTCTGCCGGAGGCAGTGGGCGCTGATACACATTGAGCAGCAGTGGGCGGAAAATCTTCGCACTGTCGAGGGCGAACTGATGCACGAACGGGCGCACGACGAAGGTCTCCGCGAGAGCCGCGGCGACACGATCATTACCCGCAGTCTGCGCGTATACTCCCTTACGCTCGGCCTGAGCGGTCAATGCGATGTAGTTGAATTCCGGCGCAGTGCGCATGGCGTTCCGCTTGCCGGGCACGAAGGGCTGTGGCTTCCGTACCCCGTCGAATACAAACGCGGCAAGCCCAAAGATGACGGCTGTGACGAATTGCAGCTGTGCGCACAGGCAATGTGCCTTGAAGAGATGCTGTGCTGCACAATTGACAGCGGCGCACTGTTCTACGGCGAGCCGCGGAGGCGTACGCGTGTGGAGTTCACAGATGCACTGCGCTGGGAAGTCGTTGACGATGCCGCCGAGATGCATGAACTGTACCGCCGCGGCCACACGCCGCGCGTAAAGCCGACCAAGTCGTGCAACGCCTGTTCGCTCAAGGAGCTGTGCCTGCCGCGACTGTCGCGGACAGGCACTGTGGCCGCCTACCTGCGCGATAACATGGAGGACACGCCATGAAGAAACTGCTCAACACTCTGTTTGTCACAACGGAGGACGCATACCTCAGCCTTGACGGAGAAAACGTCGTCGTGAGCCGCGAAAAGCAGGAGCTTGCGCGTTTCCCGCTGCATACCTTGTCCGGGATCATCGCCTTCACCTACGCCGGTGCATCCCCTGCGCTCATGGGCGCATGTGCCAAGCGTGATATTGCGCTGAGCTTCTGCACTCCGCGCGGCCGTTTTCTCGCGAGATGCGTCGGCGAGACGACCGGCAATGTGCTACTTCGGCGCATGCAATACCGCGCGGCAGATGATCCTTTTCAAAGCTGCCGCATTGCCCGAAATATGATATTCGGGAAGCTGCATAACGCCCGCTGGAGCATTGAGCGCACGAAGCGCGATCACGGCCTTCGTGTTGATGTTAATAAGCTTCAGGCGTCCATCGACCGGATCAAAGGTCTTTACCCCCTTGTCATGGAAGAGATCTCGCTGGACTCGCTCCGCGGAGAAGAGGGCGCAGGTGCACAGGCATATTTTGACGTGTTCGACGATATGATCCTTCGCAGCAAGGATGAGTTTTATTATCGCACGCGCAGCCGCCGTCCGCCGCTCGACAATGTCAACGCCATGCTCTCATTCGCCTATTCCCTGCTTGGAAACGACTGTGCCTCGGCGCTCGAGAGCGTGGGGTTGGACGCTTATGTCGGCTTCATGCACCGCGACCGGCCAGGACGGTCTTCTCTTGCACTCGATCTGATGGAGGAGCTTCGCCCCTGTTTTGCAGATCGGTTTGTTCTGTCACTCATCAATAACCGCGTCATTACCCCTTCGGATTTTGAGCACACTGACAGCGGCGCAGTGCTTTTGACCGATAGCGGCCGCAAGGCATTCTTGCAGGCTTGGCAGGAGCGCAAGCGTGACGTCATCACTCATCCATATCTCAAAGAGAAGCTGTCTTGGGGGCTTGTGCCGTATGTTCAGGCGCTGCTCCTCGCCCGGTATCTGCGTGATGACTTGGATGAGTATCCGCCGTTTCTGTGGAAGTGAGGAGGCAAATGCTTGTTCTGATAACTTATGACGTGAATACCGAGGATGCAGGCGGCCGGCGCAGGCTGAGAAAAATCGCCAAAGAATGTGTAAATTATGGTCAGCGCGTTCAGAACTCTGTGTTTGAGTGCCTTGTCGATCCCGCACAGTGCCGAAAGCTCCAGCACACTCTGTGTTCTATCATGGACGAGGAGCGCGACAGCCTGAGGTTTTACTACCTCGGGGATAAGTACCAAACCCGCATAGAGCATTTCGGCTCTAACCCGGGTTACGAGCCTGAGGGTGTGCTGATGGTCTGACTGCGAAGCAGAAGCTTACACATTTCTGCTGGGCGCTTCGCACCGAAAAATGAGCGTCAGCCCAAAGTTTTTATATGCTTACATACGTTTTTTGTAGGTAAGGCATCCCTTTCAGCGGGATATTTGTAACTCTTGCGCAAATCTGCACGAAAAAATTGTGCATGTTTGCTGTCGTGCCCCTCGCGGGGCACGTGGATTGAAATTCAGCCTGGCGCTTTTTCTCGCGCTGTGTTTGTGCGTCGTGCCCCTCGCGGGGCACGTGGATTGAAATAATACAATCGGAACAATCAGAAGACCAATCAAAAAGTCGTGCCCCTCGCGGGGCACGTGGATTGAAATAGCTTTACCTTAAGCGTCTTCGTCGCGCTCATGAGTGTCGTGCCCCTCGCGGGGCACGTGGATTGAAATTCGCGTTATGCCTACGTATTCGGTTCCCGGTCTTGGTCGTGCCCCTCGCGGGGCACGTGGATTGAAATTACTAAGTATGGTATGGATTCAGCAACCGCCTTTGCGTCGTGCCCCTCGCGGGGCACGTGGATTGAAATCCCGTCCGCGTTTTTTGGCGCGCGTCTCGTATTGGTCGTGCCCCTCGCGGGGCACGTGGATTGAAATGTCAATCCACCGGAGCTGCGCGTTGCCGTCGTCGTCGTGCCCCTCGCGGGGCACGTGGATTGAAATTGTTATGTGGTTTCCTAAGGTGCTAATTGGCGGCGGTCGTGCCCCTCGCGGGGCACGTGGATTGAAATACCGCGTACCGTGTTTGGTTTTGGCACTTGGACTCGTCGTGCCCCTCGCGGGGCACGTGGATTGAAATAGCTTGTATCCTCCCGCTATCGGTATGACCCACCGTCGTGCCCCTCGCGGGGCACGTGGATTGAAATATAGGGGGAGTGGCGCTGTATGGGTTTGCCTGTGGTCGTGCCCCTCGCGGGGCACGTGGATTGAAATTTGATTATGCTGTCGGAACGCTCCGCGCTCTCTAGTCGTGCCCCTCGCGGGGCACGTGGATTGAAATTGCTTGATTAATTCAAGCGTGTTTCTCCTGTTAGGTCGTGCCCCTCGCGGGGCACGTGGATTGAAATTTAATTATTATGGAACTCGGCAGTGTGCTTGAGAGTCGTGCCCCTCGCGGGGCACGTGGATTGAAATTCTGACTGATGGTCAGGCGGTTGACCAGTACATCGTCGTGCCCCTCGCGGGGCACGTGGATTGAAATCATTTCCGTCTTAAACTTTGGGTGCTCGGGCGACGTCGTGCCCCTCGCGGGGCACGTGGATTGAAATTTCGCGCGATGACGCGCTAAAAAAGTTTTTAATGCGTCGTGCCCCTCGCGGGGCACGTGGATTGAAATGCCTGTATCTGGTCGGGCTTCTCAATCGACTGCCGTCGTGCCCCTCGCGGGGCACGTGGATTGAAATATCTGCTGTCGCAGTTGTGCAAGCATTGCTTAACTGTCGTGCCCCTCGCGGGGCACGTGGATTGAAATAGCGTCCGTCCCTATAACGCAAAGTTTAAGGGGCTGGTCGTGCCCCTCGCGGGGCACGTGGATTGAAATCCAAGCACCCGCAAGCGGCAGAGCGCGGCGCATGGGTCGTGCCCCTCGCGGGGCACGTGGATTGAAATCAATATCTAGCAAAAAAGTGCGGTCTGTTTTCGCAGTCGTGCCCCTCGCGGGGCACGTGGATTGAAATAGCGCCGTAAAGTCAACTTTGCCAACAAAATACAGGTCGTGCCCCTCGCGGGGCACGTGGATTGAAATGCGACGCCGCTGGACTGGATATTAAATACAATGAGTCGTGCCCCTCGCGGGGCACGTGGATTGAAATCATTTGGAGAGACAATCTCTCCAAATGGGCGAAACGGTCGTGCCCCTCGCGGGGCACGTGGATTGAAATATTTTGCACCGCCAATCTGTTTTTCCGTCGCAGGTCGTGCCCCTCGCGGGGCACGTGGATTGAAATGCGTGAAGAAGCTATGGCCGGACTGCCTAAAGGCAGTCGTGCCCCTCGCGGGGCACGTGGATTGAAATAAGATGCAGCCCCGGTAACACGGGGCTGTATTGTTGTCGTGCCCCTCGCGGGGCACGTGGATTGAAATTGTGACATATTTACAAATCGGTAGAAATATATTAGTCGTGCCCCTCGCGGGGCACGTGGATTGAAATGGCGACCAGCTTTAAAAAATTGGCCGACGATATTGTCGTGCCCCTCGCGGGGCACGTGGATTGAAATCTCAAGATTACCTTTTAAGTTTGTCTTTAAATGGTGTCGTGCCCCTCGCGGGGCACGTGGATTGAAATGCTGTAAAATCTCGTCGGCCTGTTAGATTTGATATAGTCGTGCCCCTCGCGGGGCACGTGGATTGAAATAGCTTTATCTCAAGCGCCTGCGCCGTGCGCATGAGTCGTGCCCCTCGCGGGGCACGTGGATTGAAATTTCCTCCTTTTTCGCTTATGTCTCGCCGCCCTGGGTCGTGCCCCTCGCGGGGCACGTGGATTGAAATTGCTGCAACACCTAGCACCCAATCAAGATTTAAAGTCGTGCCCCTCGCGGGGCACGTGGATTGAAATTTGGGGTATACACCGGAGGTGACGGTGACGCCCGCGTCGTGCCCCTCGCGGGGCACGTGGATTGAAATACAATCTTTGAGATACTCTAGATAAGGCTTATTAAGTCGTGCCCCTCGCGGGGCACGTGGATTGAAATAAGATAAAGCTGCACATCACGCTTTACAAGAGTGGTCGTGCCCCTCGCGGGGCACGTGGATTGAAATTTGGAAGCCGCTCTCAGCCCTGACGATAGTTGCTGTCGTGCCCCTCGCGGGGCACGTGGATTGAAATTCCTGGATTGTTTGAGCAGGAGTATATTTATCTTGGTCGTGCCCCTCGCGGGGCACGTGGATTGAAATTAATCCTGGTTCTCCGTTACGTCCCGTCCGCGAGAGGTCGTGCCCCTCGCGGGGCACGTGGATTGAAATGCAATCTTTAAGATACTCCAAATAAGGCTTGTTGAGTCGTGCCCCTCGCGGGGCACGTGGATTGAAATGTGTTGACAATGATCGTATTGACCAGCTTGAAAATTTGTGCCCCTCGCGGGGCACTAGACTTAAACTGCCTATATTACGGATAACGCAGAGCTAATCGAGGGTATGCCGGTAAGTCCAGATATATCATCGTTGAGGTTAAACTGTGGATATCTTGCACCTGTGTCGGCGTCACCCTGATTTTTCAGTCTCGTTATTGCTGTTCCGGATGGACAGCGTATACCGTTATCAGGAAACATCGTAATGTTTCTGATTTTTGCAGCATAACAGCAACTTACAGTGTTTTATGTGTATGATATTGATCATACCAGTATAATGCCCATTCTCAGCATTGAATGCATAACGTTTACCTGTTGTACAGCACCATTATACATTCTTTAACATAATGCTGTATAATAAGCATTGGCTCGCTTTCCTTGTGCTGAGGAAAGCGAGTCGATGCGCTTGTTATTTACTTTTCCGCCCTGCTACGGGTCAGAGTATGATCAGCAGCGCGCACACGACCGCAACCACGCCGCCCACAGCGCTAATCACGCCGTATATCTTTCTGGACTCTGGATCATTCTTTTCCTTCCCCAGATAGTACACGCCTGCCGCAAGCACAAGTATCCCAATAACGAGACCGATAATTTTTGCCGCCATGATTTTATCCTCCTTATTTCTTTCTCCAATTCAGCAGAAACGCCGAATTTGTGATTACAAGCACCGAGCCGGCATTATGCACCAGCGCGCCGATGACCGGATCGAGCGTACCGATAATGGCGAGCACTATCGCCATGAAATTCAGAGCCATAGAAAAGCTCATATTGAGCCGTATGGTCGTCATCATGCGCTTTGACAGCGCGACAAGATGCGGCAGCTCCTTCACATCATCATTCACAAGCGCGATATCTGCGGCGTCAACGGCAATGTCGCTGCCGATCCCACCCATAGCGATCCCGACGTCGGCCTTTTTCAGCGCAGGCGCATCGTTCACGCCGTCGCCGATCATGCACGCGGGCGCGCCCGCGCTCTGGTATTCGCCGATATGCGTCAGCTTATCCTGCGGCAGACAATTCGCGTGCAGCTCGCTTATATGCAGGCTGTCTGCGATAGCCCGCGCGGCATTCTCATGGTCACCCGTCAATAGCACGGGTCTGACGCCAAGCTCGGAAAGTCGATCTATCATCTCCGCGCTCTCCGCTCTCAGCGTGTCGGCCAGCGCAATAAAGCCCACGAAAGCTCCGTCCGTCGCTACATACACGACTGTGCAGCCACGCGAGATGTACTCTTCGGCCGCATCCGGTATGTCAAATGCAACGCCGTGCTCACTCAGCAGCTCAGGATTTCCCGCAAGAATTGCGATGCCGTCCACCACGGCGCTAACGCCGCGGCCAGGGATCATAGTAAAATCCGTAACTTCAGCGGTCACGCCACCGTTTTCCCTCCAGCCGCCCGCAATCGCCTTGCCAAGCGGGTGCTCCGACATCTGTTCAGCAGACGCCGTGAGCCGGTACAGCTCGTCATCACTGACACCATCGTGCATGCTGTGCGCCGCAACGACCTCAGGTGTGCCATGCGTCAGCGTTCCGGTCTTGTCGAAAGCCACCACTTTGACCGAAGCTAGGCGCTCAAGCGCGTCACCTTCCCTCACAAGGAAGCCATGCCGTGTGGCATTACCGATCTCGCGGCCATGATTGCGGTCGGCGTGGCAAGCACAAGCGCGCATGGGCAAAACACGACCAGAATTGTGACCGCGCGTAGAATTAGTCCAGTTATAAGCCATGTCAGCAACGACGCAGTGAGGGCAATAACAACAATCCATGTCGCCCAACGGTCAACAATGCCGACAATTTTTGCCTTTCCCGCGTCTGCAGACTGAACCAGACGTATCATGCGCTGGATTGAGCTATTCTCCCCAACACGCGTGGCGCGCATATCAAACGTGCCAAACTGGTTGACTGTTCCGCTGGAAACCTCATCCCCCGGCGCTTTGTCAACAGGGAGCGACTCACCGGTCATCACGGCCTGATTCACAGAGGTCTGTCCGGCGGTAATAATGCCGTCCACGGGCACGCTCTCGCCGGGGAGGACACGCAAAACATCACCTACCCTTACCTCTTGCGCAGGTATCACCCTCTCTGTGCCGCCAGATATAACACGCGCGGTACGCGGAGTGAGACGGACAAGGCGTTCAATACCGGCACGTGCCTTTGCAACCGTCAGCTCCTCGATCAATGAGCCCAGCTGCATGATGACAGCAACTTCACCCGCAGCGAAATATTCGCCAATACATACAGAAGCGATGAGCGCTAGGGACACGAGCACGTCGGCTTTGATGTCAAACTCAGTCACAAGACCGATTATCGCTTCCATTACTATCGGCACACCGCAGAGGATTATCGCGACACACATGATGTTAAACGGCAATGGCTGAATACCCAGCAAACTGAGAATCGTAGGAACACCGGAAATAACGAGCAGGACGATATCCTTCTTAGTCCCGCCGATTTCCATCAAATGCTCAAGCTTCTCCATAAACGAATCAACTTTCTTTTTCATACAACGCCTCTTTCCATACCCCATATGGTATGTTTGCATTATTCCCATACTTGTATGCCGTGCCAATAGAAAAACGAAAAATTCTAATACATATAAAAAGCCCCTGCCTTCAGGAAGAAAGCAGGGTAAAATAATATATATAGGAAAAAGCGTAGGAGAATGAAATACACAAAACATATAACACATTGCAAAAATCTTGGAAACCGTAGGCTCTGTGCGCATTTTTACCATATATTAGGATACTAACAAAAAATACCAATGGCCGAAACCATTGGTATTTCTACATTTGGCAGGGGAAGAAGGCTTCGAACCCTCGGCCTACGGTTTTGGAGACCGCCGC
>ENA-OROD01002263-OROD01002263.1-human-gut-metagenome-genome-assembly--contig:-NODE-2263-length-14088-cov-4.062994_pt1 | contig 14088 bp, 8 predicted proteins | sample MGYA00242123_ERZ509038 | MGnify/ENA primary metagenome ERZ509038 (study PRJEB26280, sample SAMEA2338719) | human gut metagenome | biome: human gut; feature: human-associated habitat; material: faeces... | reverse complement strand
CCCGCAGTTGCGGAGGTTGCGGAAGCCGAAACCGTGCCGCCTGTGGGCTGAACAACGGTAATGCTGTACGCATTCGCGGTGAACACGGCGGAAACATCAACATTCCGTGCGGGCATGATGAAAGTATCTCCGTTAATCCTTGCGCCGTCAAGCGTGAAGTAATCGAGGGTATAGCCTTCCGCAGGGGTCGCGGTAAGTTTTACGGTTGTACCCGCAGTTGCGGAGGTTGCGGAAGCCGAAACCGTGCCGCCTGCGGGCTGAACAACGGTGATGCTGTATTTTACCGCGCCGGGTTCTGCATCAAAGGCGGTGCTGAGCTTGATACTCTCTTCCTGCTTGCCTTCCTGAACCGTGTAGAACACGCGTCCTGCATCGCTGCCGTAATCAAGGCCGGTGAAGCTGACTGTGCTGCTCTGAGCTTCTTTGGAAGCAATCTGCGTGTAGTTCCCGTTTGCGTCACGCAGATAGAGACGAACCGTGCTGCCCGTCGGAGCGTGGGTGAGACTGAACGTGTCGCTTGCGCCCTTGTTGTTCTTTGCGGAAGCGAACTTCATGAGCACGATGTCCGTGCGGTTGCGTTCGGTCGTTTCAAACATCTGCCATTCGTAAATACGGATAGCGCCCCATGCGGACGAGCCGCTGTTGGAGATATAGAGTCTCCATTCCTGTGCGGTGACGGGTGTGATCAGTTCATCGGTGACAGCCGAACTGTTGTTGTTTGTGCTGTATACCGTTACCCAATTGTTTCCGCTTTTGTACTGAACGGAAAAAGCAATTGTGTTCATGTTCTGAGCCTCGCCGCCGTATTGGGCGTGTTCAATTCGAATTCGTTTGATGGTTCGCGGTTGGTCGAGTTTTATCGTCATCCAGCCGCTCTGCTTATTCGTGGCGCACCATTTGGAACCGTTTTCGCTCGTTCCGTCAATAGCCTTCCATGCGGGTTCGCCGTCATTCTGAGCGGAATAGCCGGTGACTTCGGCCAAGGGGCAGATGTTTACGGGAACGGTAACATCGCTCAGCTTTTCGGTATCGCCGTTTTCATAGGGCCAATCGATTGTGAAGCGGGAGCTTTCGCCGCGAACACCGTTTGCGTTTACGGGAACGACCTCAACGGTAACATCAGCCTGGTCATCGTTGCGGACAAGGTTCGGAATATAATACGCGGTGTTGGGCGTTTCCATTATAAGTGTTCTTGTGCCGTCCGCATTGAGCCTGTAAATCTCGTAGGAGGAGGCGTTATTGCCGTTCCACTTGATGCGCGCTTCGGCAGTGTATGCGTCGAGATAAATGATTTCTTCAAGCCTTGCATTGCTTGCGCTTGCAGCCGCCGCTTCGGAATCGGTGACGGCAAGCCTGCCGATGTTGACCTGATAGTCGGAAACATTGCTTGTGCCGCCGATTTCAAAGCCGATCGCATAGAGTTTTTTGCCGCTGAGGGAAGCGAGGGAAACATTGCTTGTTGTCCAGCCGCCGCTGCTTGCATCAAGGGCAAAAGTTGCTTTTTGGCAATTTGCATAGCTTGAAGTGCTGCTGTCGCCGTAATAGGCAACAAGTTTCATCAGCCCCCTGTCGTTCTTGGCGGTCACGGCAATATTTGTGCTGCCGTTGATGTCAAGATTCGTGCTGTAAAGCATGATATTATTGGGCTTGTTTGCCGTCAGCGAACCGTAGAATTTGATTGAAGAACCGCCGTTGTATGCGTCTTCAAAGTCGTATGCGCCGCTGAGCTTTTGTCCGTTTGAATCGATTATCCATGTCCATGTGGGCATAACATCCTGAACGGACTGATAGCTCCATTCCGCATCGCGGGATTTGACGCCGTCAATATAGAAAGCCTTTCCGTGGCCGGAGTTGAAGTTGGTTACAAACGGCGCAGAAATGATCGTCGTGTGGTCGGCAAAGAACCTTGACATGCCCGCCCAGCCGCTTGAGGAAGTGCTTCTGGGGTCGCCGCCGTTGACATAGAATTGACGTTCAACCTCGTGGAAATCCGCACCGTCACCGGAAAGACCCATTGTGGAGTTCGGGCAGTAAAGAGCAAGAGAGAGCTTCAATTTGTTGTTGTTGAGCAGATAATTTGAGCTGAAATTTGTATTCATGCAGTTCTGCTGAACATCAAGCCCCGCAAAGGCCTCGTATTGGCTTTTGCCGAGGTTCTGCATGGTGGAAACGGTCGTGTTGACATCTTGAGTCGTCCAATTGTAGTTCATAAAGAACTCGTTAACGCCTGCGGAAACCCAGCCGCTGTTGTAGCCGTTAACGGCATCCTGATAGCTGAGATTGCCGCTGTCGGTGATTGAATCGTACCAGCCGATAAGCATGTCCGGCCTTTGCTGACGCATATATGCTATCATGCTTCTGAGATTACCGGCGGTTGTGTAGTCGACGGCGGTTTCTTCATTGAAGAAATAACCGTCGAAGCCGTAATATTCCATAACTTCAATCAGCTTGTCCGCAACGCTTCTGTAATTGCGAACAAAGTTCTCCACAACGGAGGAATTGCCGCCCCAGTCGAAGAAAATCGTGCCCATGACGGGAACGCCGTTTGTGTGCGCCGCATCGGTGAATTCACCTGTCGGCACAACGACCTGCCCCCGTTTTGAACCGGACCAGTACACAAAGGAGGTTGCGTACTGCCAGTAGTTAAAGGCATAGCTTGAAAAGCTTTCCTGTCCCTGTGCGTTTGTTGCATCGTGTTTGGAGTTTGCAAGGGAGCAAACCATGAGTTTAGCATCGGGGTTTGCATAGTCGTTGACCGTGAATCCCGTGTATCTGTCTGCAAGGGGAACAACGGATCTTGAGTAGTCGGAATCCGGATCGTTTGTCGGTTCCCAGCTGAGCAGCGTGTCAACCGTGAATGCCGGGCCGATAGGCATCAGCGAAGTGCCGTCCGCATATGCCTCGTTTAGCGAATCCGCGTTCGCAGCCTTAACAACGGCGGAAAGAGTGTTGAAAAAGCTCCGTGACGGCAGAACGCCGAAGCATAACACTGCGGCGAGAATCGCAGCGATGATTTTTTTTATCGTATTTACCCTCATATTGTTTTCCTTTCAATAATAGACTGATGGATTGCTTAAACAAATTTAAACCGTAATGATGCGGTAAAGCCCGGTTTAAATCATTTAATTATGCCCAGTTTCGTGAACTCGGAGATAATTTCGCCCAAATCAGCCGCTGCCTGAGGGATCTCAACATCATATTCATCAAGAATGTGCGAAAGGATCTCCTCCTCCGTTTGTCCTTTTTGAATTGACTCATAAACAAACAACGACAGTTCATTAAGCAAAATCATTCCCTTTGTTTCCGTGCTGCTTCCCCCAAGCGGCACCAAAAGGTTGTCTCCGGCAATTGTTCTTAAAACGTAATTTTTGCTTATTTGCATAAGCTCCCTCCGTAATTATCTTCTTTTGTGATATTCTGCTGCAAGCCGTGTATATGCGTCCATTTTTTTGCACATAAAGGTCGGTTCTGCATCGAATCGCCCGTTTTCGGCAAAACAAACGGCGGGACAAGCTTCACAGATATTGCGAAAACGGCAAGCGGTGCATTTTGCCGGAACCATGATGTTTTCGCGCATTGCCCGAATGTCGTTCCATGCGGCGGAAAATCCGCGTTCTTTCAGCGAAGCGGATGGTTCGCACATCATTCCGCAGGGGCGAAGCTGCCCGTTGTATGTGATCCAAAACGCCGCAGCTCCCGCACGACAGCGTATACGCTCCGTCGGAATATCGCCGCACTCCGTTTCGGCAGGCGGAATATCCGTGTTGAGTGCAACAGCTTCCGCACGTTTTTCAATAATCGCCGGGTCAAGCGTTCGCAGCTCGTGCGCCCACCTTGCGGCAGCGGATTCCTCCGGCGTGAACCTTTCGCAGGTTTCGCATTCGCCGATTTTACAGGGAAAAATTTCGGAGTTCTCATCCGCACGAACGGGCGGGAACATATACGTTGCCGCTTGGAGCGGCAGATTACGCTCATTTGCAAAGCGTTCAACAGCGTCAAGATCTCCAATATTGTACGGTGTTACAGAATAGTTTATCTTGACGGGAACACCCGCTTCCGTGAGCATTGCAACCGCACGGTAGGCTCTTTCAAAAGCACTGCCGCTGCGGCAAAGTTTTTCATAGGTTGCTTCGGATGCTCCGTAAAGCGTGATATTCACCCTCTGCGGCGGGAGCTTTCGGAGCAATTCGACCTGTTTTTCGCCGAGCATCGTTCCGTTTGTGTTTATCGAAACGATAATGCCGAGTTCACGGCATCGGCGATAGATTTCTTCAAAATCGGGCCGAATAAAAGGCTCGCCTCCGGTCAGCAGCAAAAACAACATGCCGCATTGCTGCGCTTCCTTTGCAATGTTCAGCCATTCCTCCGAGGAAAATTCGTCCGTTTTGATTTCGCCGTCATTTTCTTCGCGATGGATATAGCACATGCGGCAGCGGAGATTGCAGCGCGCCGTAAGCTCAAACGTTCCGGAAAGCGGAATGCCCCTTTTTGCGCTCTTTGCAAAAAGCCTGTTCACATACTCCGCATATTTCACTTCATTCACCTCCTTCCAGTGTTTCTTTCAGCAACTGAACCGCGCGGGAGTCCGCCGTGCAGTGCAGCTCAAAAATGGGAATGCACTCTGCCGCGCGGAAAAAGAGTTCCGCATGGCTTTCGCGCATCGCTCCGCCGTAAAGCCCGACAATATTGCTCATAATTGCCCTCAAAGCGCGAACACCCGAAAGGCGGGTGATTCTGTTTTCCGGAGCCTGTCCGAGCGAAATAATTGCGGCAATCGGCAGAGAAAAGTTTAAGCAAATGCCGCTTGTGCCGCAAAACGGCAGTCCGAAAGCATTTGCCGCGCCGTCAACAAAGCCGACAGCGCATCGATCCCCGTTGAGAATCAAAGCGTTTTCATACTCCTTCCAAAGATTCGCCTGCGTGGATTTTCCGATTCCGGAACGCCCGCAAAAAAGTATTGCTCCGAATCGGGTCTGAACCGCTGCGGAATGCAGGGTAAAAATGCCCCTTTGCAGCAGCTGGAAGGGCAGGTTGATGCTCTGCCAAATCTGCTGCATACACTCCTGCTCCGGCGGGAAATCCTTCGGAAGAAAAACCTCGATATTAAGCGCGTTATCAATGTTGAGCGCATTAACATCAAGTGCGCTTTCGCTCAATGCGCCGCCGAAGCGGGAAGCAAGCATTGCGCACTTTTCCCCGCGCTCAAGCGCGGCTCTGTCAAGCGTTTGCTGCAAAAAGCCTTCGCCGCTTTCAAACAGCCTGAAGAATGCGTTTTCATAAACGAGTTTTCCGCAGGCGGCAGGCGGTTCGGCCCGCCGAACTTGAATTACGCAGTCAGCGGTTTCGGAGCTTTCAAAGTATTCAGTCTCCCAAAACAACGCACTTCGCGCATCAACATCAAGTTCCGCTTCCGAATGAATCTCGAAAACTTTGCCCGCAAAACGAAAACGATAGAAAAAATGCTTTTTCATCTCAAAAACTTCAAAACGCGTCTGCGCGCATTGCGCGCAGACGCGTCGGTGGGTGGTGTTAGGACGCAAATACCATTGTGTCGTTCACTGTAAAGTAGCAGTAGCCTTCAACGGTAACACCGCATTGATTCTCTCCTGTGCCGAACAAGTTTGCATCCTGTCCCGGATACAGCGTATTGAACGGCGGGAGCAGCTGACAACTCGTTCGGTCGTGATTGTACGCTTGTGCAACACATTGAGAGGCTGCAATCGCTTCGCCGAGGTCAAACTCGATAACATCAAGTTCGGGCTTTACATAAGTTTTTTTCACGGGTATTCTCCTTATCTGCCGGTGATGGAAGCAATTGCGGGCTCACTCGCAACGCCGTTTGCATCATAGGCAAAGATGTAATATGTATCCGTCATTCCGCGGCGCGGAGCGCGAACGGTGAGGCTGAAGGCGTAGTAATCCATCCAGCCGAAATAGGTGAACAGGCTGTTCATCGGGCGCATGTTCTCGCGTACGGGAACGAGTGAACCGTCGTCCGCAAGCCTGTAAACGCTGACATGGTCAACATCCGTGGATGTTTTAACGCTGATTCTTGTGAACCAACCGGCAAGTGCGCGGCCGCTGTAGCGGAGTTCGAACCTTTCGGGCGTGAACACGGGTTCTTCAATGGGCTGATATGCAAGGGTAACAAGGCTTGCAATATCTGCCGCAATCTGTGTGCTTGTGGCGGGGATGATGCCGTCTGCAAGCTTAATGCCGCTGACGGACAGGATGGATCTTGTTCCCGTTCCCGTTCCCGCTTCGGCAATATTGCCGAGAACAAGCATATGCTTCGTGCCGTACTGCTGTACGCAAGCCGTAACATCATAGTACATTTCGGTCATCTTCATGCCGAAGGAAATTGCTGTGCCTCCAATATCAGTTGAATTGAGATAACCGAGAATCGGCTCACCCGCAACCGCTTTCGCGCTGATCATAACGGTGTCACCCGCAGTGTAGCCTTCGAGGGCAAATCCGATATAGTTGCCGTTGGTGAGATAAACCTCGTTCTGCGGGCCGTGATCATGATAGTTCGCGATGTCTGCAATGCCGGTGTCTCCGTCATATTCAACATAGACCATGGAGTTTTCAAGAATTTCGGGTCCGGTCAATTCCGCACTGTTCTTAACATAGTCGTAAACGGGAGCGTAGGCAAGATCCTGTTCGTTTTCGACGTAATCCTTTTCATCTGCAAGAGGCTGATAAACGCGGAACGCATCGAGATAAACGTTTGCGGTCTGCGCAGCTGTATCGCGCTTGCCGAAAGTCCTGTTCTGACTGTTCTTTGCCGCAATGCCCGTGCCGCCGTTAAGAACGCTGTTTTTGTCCATGAAGGAGGTTTCGACTTCGCAGCCGATGAATTCCTTCAGTCCCGCTTCGCGCAGGATTCGGTTCGTGTCAATGCCGTTCGCTCCGCGCGTACTGCCTTCCGCACCGGTTTCGCCGCCGTCCCAAGGTGTCGGGTTTGCAGGGCCGACGATCGCACCGGCAGTATTGGTGAGGTAGCCGAGGATTCGAACGCTGTAATCTGCGCGTTCAAGATTCATTGCGCGAACAACGGGAACCTGATAATCAAGGATGCCGTCGCCCGTGATAATGGGGGGATTGCCGCCAATACCGTTGTCGCCGCTGAAATAGGTGTCAACGATATAAACCTTGAAGGGGTTGTCTCCCTTGGACAGTGCAACGAGAAGAAGTCCCGTATCGGTGCCGCATTCGGAAATAATGTCAAAACCCGTTCCGCTGAAACTGAATTCAACGGCATCGGTTGTGTAGGCGCGTTTGCCGCCTTTCAAATCGAGCGTTGCTTTCAGTGCGCCGCCGTTGCTGTAGTAGGCAAAGCCTTTGTATGCATCGGCATAGCCGTAAACGCTGTTTTCGTTGTCATTAACAACGGTCGCGGTGTTGTTTGTGCCTTCGGCTTTCCATTCGCCGGTCGTCCCGCCGCGGTTGGTCATAAAGTTCTCTTCGTAAAGAACATTTGTCGCGGGAAGGAAGGTGATGGATTTTTTGACCTGATAGCCGCCTGCGAAGACAAGCGCAAGGTCAATGGTTTCACCGCTGTTCACGCTCTGCGGAGTGTAAAGCAGGGCGTTTGTGGATTTATCATAGGAAACATAGGTCTTTGAAGAGTCAAGAACCTTAATTTCCGCTGCGCTCTTTTCAACATCGTTCAAAAGTTCGGAGTAGCTGTTTTGAACGCCAAAGTCATAGGTAAATACCTTTGCCGAGGGGGCATAGGTAATGGTCAGCGAACCGGGATGGGTGTAAACCGTGTAGTTGGTCAAATGCTGATTGGGATTCCAGCTATCAACTATTATCGGCGTTTGGCTGAAGGTCACGGGATAAATACCGGGGAGGGTTTGGGTCTCCGTCGCTGTAAACCTTTTAGCATAGTTGGCTTGCTGCCACGAGTATTGAGTGGGTTCATTGAGCTGCTGCGTTGTTGTGTTGACAGAATCTGCAACAACAATGTCCGCATAGCTGCCCTGTTTGATTGTCACATCGGAAACCGTGAAGGGCTGTCCGGTATAGGCATAGGTTTTGTTACCCGCATAAAAATGCACGATCTGCGCTCCGGCGGGGAGATAAACAACATCGATGATGTTTTCTTCGGAATTCTCCTTGACGGTAAACGGAACGGGTGCCTGCTGACTGCCGTCCGAAACATCGCCGCCGCCGTTCTCCGTGATCGCCGCAGCACGCTTATGGTTAAGCTGGTTAACATCCGTACCGTTTGCAAGCGTGATCAGAGAACCGATTTCCTGACCGGTCATTGTGGTTGAACCGAGATAGTTTCTGTCGGTTGTTTCACTGACTGCGTTCAGCCAATACCTGACGGTAACGCTTGAAGTTGTGGGCTTCTGCCTTGTGAGCCTGATTTCAAGCTCGTCCATACCGCCGACCTTGTCCATATCGATGCAGTAAATGTCGATATGAACGGTGTCGCCCGCATTGATGCCGGTTGTGCCGTATTTGTTGTTCAGAACGGTGGAAATTGCGTTGCCGTCCATGAAGGAATACCAGTAATCGGAAAGCGCCATCATACCGGCGGTTGCCGCCGTGGTGCTTGTAGCTTCTTTTCCGATAAGCGTTTCGGGGAGCATGAAGTTGCTTCTGTCCTTATGTTCGGTGTCAAGATTCGGAAAAACCTTGTAAAATGCCTTTGAAGCATATTTGTCGCCGTAGGTTGCAGGTTCGGTAACGTTCCATTCGCCGCCCCAATTCTGTGGGTCTGCATTCGGCCAGGACCAAACACCCTTGCCCGCCGTGCCTGCAAAGAATGCAAGATAATCGGAGTAATTGTCGGCGGTCAGATTTTCGCCGTCCTTATAGACGAACACGAACATATCATCATTGATTGCAACAACGTTCTTGCCGCCGAAAGCCGCTTTAAGGTCGGGATCGGCTTCAATTTTGTCATAAATCTTCTGATAATAGGAGTCGTTTTTGGAAACGAGTTCGATGGAGTCGGAAAGCGTGTAACCTTCGGGCCACACGAATGAACCAGAGAACCTGCGTGCGGTGTAGGATTTGCCGGAGAAGGTCGAAATGGTGCTGTCGTTTGATTTTTTGCCGTAGCCTATATCCATTTGTCCCTTCTTGACGGAAACATAGTTGCCTGAATAATATATACCGGTTCCGTCAACACTGGAAGCTTTGAAATCCTGAGCGGCTCTGTTGTTCCATGTTGCCGCAAAAATCGCCTGCTGGTCTGCGCTCGGGGCATAGGGAATGATGCCGACGCCGCCTATGGTATTTGTAGAGTCAATGGGGTTGGTGATCGAATTCTTCACCGGGTCGGCGTATTGAACATCGGCGTGACCGTAGTCCCAAACTTTGTGTGCGGAATCGTCAACATCATCGGTTCTGCCGTTAAAATGCTCGGAAAAGGCCGCCCATTCCCATTGAACCTTATTTTTATATGTGGTTACACTGTTTTCCGTTTTGGATTCCGTTGAAAGATAATCTGTTTTATCGCCCGCATAAAGTCCGCCGAGATCTGTATGCTGATGCGCCGTGTTATCGTCACCGTGCCGGTGTTCGTATTCGAACGTTCTCTTCCATGTGATTTCGGGAACGAACGTTTCGGATATGGTTCCGGAACCGTCGCCCGTGTCTCCGTCCGCTGCAAAGAGGGACGCGGGGAACATGCCGAAAAGCATGATTCCGCAAAGCAGCAGAGAGAGCAGCTTTTTGATGTTCTTCATTGAAAAACCTCCTGAATATTTTAAAAATAAAAAACAAACTTTATATGAACCGCAGCAGCCCGAAGGCATTGCCGCAGCACTGCGGAAAACGGCGGCGCCGGAAAGGGGCAAAACTAACACTGAATTGAGAGAATTTGGGGTGTGAATATAGTCCGTAGATTCAGGCTATTCAGCGCGCGTTGCTGACCGAGCCGAAACGCACAACCGAGTGAATGGGAGACGGGAAAACGCACAGAGCCAAGTATTATCCCGCTCGCTCGCATACATTATACCGCAAGACCATACGAATTTCAACATTTTTCTGAGTATAAAATGAATATATATAATCTGTTCGGAGAAAATACTTGCAACTGTGACAAAAGAATTTAAAATCACAAAAGTTCTTATATAATTGAAATGAAATATTAATAATTCAATACGTTCCGCATCTGACGGTTTCGTGTGATGCGGAACGCTGTTCGCTGCATTTATTCGTTGCAAAAGAGTGCAAGCCTGTCGGCATGAGTTTTTTGCAGTTTTGAAATATATGTTTCAATATCCTTGGGGTTCGGGACGCGTTCGATCCTTCCGCCGCTCGGGAAAACGCGTTTGTTCATTGCGCCCGCACCGTGAGCAATGATACTCAGCGAATCCTCCATCATATCGATGTTGTAGATGCAGATGCTGCCGGGTTTTGCATAGCCGACGTTTTCCATGTTGCCCGCCATGTATTTTTGACGGTACATATAATAAGGAAGCATACCCGTTTCTTCGGCACCGAGCGCACCGATTTCGGTCATTTTTTCAACTTCCGAAACATCGGGAAGAGCGTATTCGGAAAGATTTTCACGCAGACGGGAAGAACGCTTTATTGCAAGCGTGTGAACTGTCAGACACTCCGGAGAAAGCTCAACGAGTGCGTTTACGGAATGCTGCATGTCAGCTGCCGTTTCGCCCGGCAAACCGGCGATAAGATCCATGTTGATTGAATCAAAACCGATATCCCGCGCAAGGTTGAAACAAGCCTTGATATCCTCTGATGTGTGATCACGACCGACAAGCTGCAATGTTTTATCACACATCGTTTGCGGATTTACGGATATGCGCGTTGCGCCGCGCTGCTTGATGATGCGAAGCTTTTCAGCTGTTATCGTATCCGGCCGTCCGGCTTCAACCGTGAACTCCGTGCCGGGTGCAATATTATAGGCTTCCTCTGCAAAATCCAAAAGATCGCGCAGCTCGTCCGCGGTCAGCACGGTGGGCGTTCCGCCGCCGAGATACAGCGCACGAATATTCAGCCCGAGTTCGCGAACCATTTGCGCACCGTTTGCAATATCCGTCTTCAGTGCGGCAAGATAGGGCTGCATGTCCGTCTTTGCCGTGCGGAGCCGTGAAGCAAAAGAGCAGTACAGGCAGCGTGTGCGGCAGAACGGAATGCCGATATAAACATCAACATCGTTTTTCCGCACGGAAGCAAAAACCGGTTCCTGAACGGAAACTATCCGCTCCGCAAGTGCAAATTTCTGCGGCGTGACGTCAAAATCGTTCAGCATCATGCTTTTGGCTTCGGCAGGCCCGCAGCTGTGCTGAAGCTCGCGCAGCAGGCGCGTCGGGCGTATACCTGTCAGAGAGCCCCACGGGAGGTGCGCATCGGGATATGCCTTTCGCATTGCGCGGAAGACAGCGATTTTAATGCAGCGTTTTGCGAAACGCTTTTCAATAATTGAATCATCATTGCGGAAGGGCGTTCGGCATGAGTATGAATGCTCCCGACCGTTCGAAACAAGGGCGGCTTCGGCAAAAAAATCCGTTCCGTCGTTTGAAAGCACAACACTCAGCGTCTTTTCGCCCGCGCCCGCTGTGTGAATTTCAGCGGGGGACAAAACGGCAGCAATCTCCTCACCGGGCAGAAAAAGCCGTATTTCTTCGCATATATCGTTAAAAAAATCCTGCCTGTTTGTGAATAAAAGCATATTGTTTGCCTCTTTAATGCAGCTGCGGCGTTTTCTGTATTTTCCGTCAATAGTCTTGGTTTCCGCCGCCGCGCAGATACGGATTGTGTTTCCGTTCGAAATCCAAAGTTGTTTCACCCATGTGGCCGGGGAATACGCGGTAATCGCCTTTCAGCCTGCCTGTCAGCAGGAGCAGGGAGTTGTAAAGTGCATCATTGTCACCGCCGTCAAGATCGGTTCTTCCCACGCTGAGACGGAAAAGCGTGTCGCCGGAAAAAATCACACGTTCTTTTTCGATAACATAGCATACGCCGCCCTTGGTATGCCCCGGGGTGTGCAGAACGCTGAATTCAATGCCGGCAGCGGTGAAGCATTCGCCGCCGTGGAGGATGATGTCCACTTTGCAGGGCTTCACAAGCGCACCGCCGAGGTAGGCAAGGCTTGCTTTTCCGCCTGCAAGTGCGCCCGCATCTGCTTCGTGAATTGCAACAAGTGCGTTTTCATGCGATTTCAATTCCGCAACACCCATCGTGTGATCAAAATGACCGTGCGTCAGCAGAATATGGGTGCAGTGCAGGTTGTTTTGATTTAGAACTTCAACCACCTTGTGCGAATTCGCCGGATCGATAACAACACAGGGAATCCTTTCGGAATTTGAAGGCGTTTCGGCGGATTCGTTAAAAACGATATAGGTATTTACGGAAAGCGGACCGGTTGGGAAACAAAGAATTTTCATGCGGCTTTTCTCCTTTTTAAACATAGACTGAATATAGCGAAATTAAAACGTTTTTTTGCTGTCCAGCAGGATCGTGACCGGACCGTCGTTGACAAGCTCAACCTGCATATCCGCGCCGAAAATACCCGTTTCGGTGTGCAGCTGAGTGCGAAAAGCGTCGATGAGTTTTTCGTAGACGGGGATCGCCGTTTCGGGACGAGCGGCAGCAATAAAACTCGGGCGGTTGCCTTTACGGGCATCGCCGAAAAGCGTGAACTGTGAAATCAGCAGAATTTCATACCCGAGTTCAACGGCGGAAAGGTTCATCTTGCCGTCTGCATCTTCAAAAATGCGGAGTTGAGTACATTTTTTAACGATATAGTCAATGTCGCTCTGCGCATCGGAAGGTTCTATGCCGATAAGCAAAAGCAACCCTCTTTCGATTTTGCCGACACATTCGCCGGCGACGGAAACGCTTGCGCGGCGGACTCTTTGAACAACGGCTCTCATACGGATCTCACCCTTGAAACGGATTTTACACCGTTAATTTTCATAAGATTTTTTATAATGCTGTCGAGATGCTCGGCGTTTTGGACCTGAAACCCCATTGTGGCTTCGATCATTGTGCCGTCCTCAACAGGCTTTGCGTTGACAAGATTGATGTTGATTTTCATGTTCATCAGCATCTGTGAAATATCCATCAGCAGTCCGACGCGTTCCGAAGCGACGATATGAATTGTTACGGGGAATTTTGCACTTTCGCCGTCCGCCCATGAAACATCGATTATCCTGTCCGCATCGGCAAGCAGTGCTGCGGCATTCGGGCAGCTTCTGCTGTGAATCGAAACACCTCTGCCGCGCGTGATATATCCGAAAATTTCATCGCCGGGCAGGGGAGAACAGCATTGCGCAAAGCGAACAACCATGTTGGCCTCGCCTTTGACAATGACGGCTCTTCCGTTTGCGTCAAAACTTTTTGCGGGAGCGTGTTCCTGCTCTTCAAGCTTGCGTGCAAGCTCCTCCTCACGCTGAACTTTTCGCCGGGCTTCCATCAGTTTATGCAATGCCTGCCCGGTTGTGATTCCGCCGTAGCCTATAGCCGCATAAATATCATCCATTTCGTTCATGGAGAAGCGTTTCAACAGAGGTTTGCACAATTCGGCCTTCGTAAGGTCGGCAAGCTTCTGCCCCTGTCGTCTTGCGGCATCGGCAAGCATTTCTTTGCCGCGGACAATATTTTCTTCACGATTCGCCTTTTTGAACCATTGTTTGATTTTTGCTTTGGCTTGGGATGTTTTTACAAAGTTAAGCCAGTCGCGGCTCGGCGTTGCCTGCGGGTTCGTAATGATTTCAACAACATCGTGGGTTTTAAGCTTGCAGTCAAGCTTCACAAGCGCACCGTTGACTTTTGCGTGCTGTGTGTGGTTGCCGACGTTCGAATGAATACGGTAAGCAAAATCAACGGGCGTTGAGCCCAGAGGCAGGTCGATAATCTCGCCGTTCGGAGTCAGAACAAAAACATAGTCGGAGAAAAAATCGTGTCGAACGTTGTCAACGTATTCCTTTGTTGAGTTTGCATCGGAATCATAGTCAACAAGTTGACGCAGCCACGCAAGCTTTGTGTCCAGCTCATCCTGCCGTGTTCTGCCCTCTTTATACATCCAGTGTGCGGCAATACCGTATTCTGCGGTGCGGTGCATTTCCCAAGTGCGTATCTGCACCTCAAACGGTA
>ENA-OROD01002261-OROD01002261.1-human-gut-metagenome-genome-assembly--contig:-NODE-2261-length-14089-cov-2.976699_pt1 | contig 14089 bp, 10 predicted proteins | sample MGYA00242123_ERZ509038 | MGnify/ENA primary metagenome ERZ509038 (study PRJEB26280, sample SAMEA2338719) | human gut metagenome | biome: human gut; feature: human-associated habitat; material: faeces... | reverse complement strand
TTGTCAGAGTATAGAAGGAAACCAACAAATTAAGGAGCTTTTCCATGAAAATCAAAGCGATTGTCACTGCAGTCTCTCTGGCGTCCCTCGCTGTCCTGACGGGATGTGCAACCTCGTTCCCGCTCGGACTCGTCTACACCAGCGTCAAGCTGCCCGTTACCGTCGGCAACGGCGAAATGCGCTACTCCAAGAAGGGCGAGGCAAAATGCCAGACCATGTTCGGATGCTTCGCCAGCGGCGACGCCTCCATCAATGCGGCATGCAAAAACGGCGGCATCACGAAAGTTTCCTGGGTCAGCTACAGTGTCAACAACTTCCTCGGCACCTATGCGACCTACACGACAACGGTTTATGGAGACTGATCCTGACCGTTTTTCATGGAATACAAGACGGGCGCGCCGTTGCGGAAGCGCCCGTTTTTTTGTGTGCGGGAACTATGAATCTGGAAGATTTTCAAAAAGAGCTTGAAGCGGAATTCAAACGCAACCGGTTTGAATCTCCGGAACTTGAAAGCGCCTACATCGTATCGGAAATCACCTCGGTTCCTTATATTGAGCTGCCGCTCAACAGAAAGCGCAGGCTGACGGAGAGCGAAATACGGAAAGGGCGCGTTTTTCTGACGCGCCGTCTTGCAAATGAACCGTTCCAATATATTTTCGGATGGACGCAGTTCCGTTTTCTGGATTTGAAGATTGGGCGGGGAGCCCTGATTCCGCGTCCGGAGACGGAGATGCTGCCGGATCTGCTCGGCGGATATCTGAAACACGGCGCAAGCGTCTGCGAACTGGGAACCGGTTCCGGCGCAATTTCTCTCGCACTCGCTTCGGAGCGTCCCGACCTTGAAGTATGGGGCTCGGAATTGTCCGGGGAAGCATTCCGCTGGTCCGAGCGGAACCGCATGGAACAGTCGCTCGCAAATGTCCGTTTTTTTCAAGGGTCTCTGTTTGAGCCGTTCGGGGAAAAAAAGTTCGATGCGGTCGTCGCAAACCTGCCTTACATTGCAAACTCCGAGCATGAAAATCTGCCCCCGAACGTGCGTGACTACGAACCGCGTGAAGCTCTTTTTGCAGACGATGACGGATTTGCCCTGATCGAGCAGGCAATTCAGGAGGCGCCGCAACACCTGAAGGAATGCTCGGCGCTGTTTTTCGAACTCGGCGAGGAGCAGGGTTCCCGCGCTCTGGACTGCGCCGGGCGAACCGGGTTCTTCACGCGTGCGGCAATTCTTCATGATATGTATGAAGTTCCCCGCTTTCTTGCGGCATACAGGGAACGATAATTTTCCGGCTCTTGAAATCTCCGCAGCACGGACATGCCATTCATTCCGTTGCAGAATCCGCGAATTTACCTGCGGCACGTACTGCCGCCAGAGGGATTTCTACGATGCTCTGAAAACCCGACCGACCGCTCTTGACACGGGAATATGAAATCTGCGGGGCATACTTGCCGTATCTTTTGTATTTTTTTGTATTTTTTAATAATTCCCTATTGACAAACACTCCGTTATCGCTTATAATTAAAGAGAAGATACAAAAGATTACAACCAATGGAGCAGAGATGAGCCTGACGACTTCACCGACAAAACGGCAGCAGGTAATCAATGAGATTACAGAAAATATCCGGCGCGGCATCCTGGAACCCGGCACACGCCTTGCCACGGTAAGGGATATGTCCGCCCATTTCGATGTCAGCCTTTCCGTAATTCAAAACGCATTGCGCGAACTGACGGACAACGGATTCGTGGAGTGCAGAGGCGCAAGCGGATTCTACGTCAGGGAAACTCCGGCGGAATCGCCTGCAAACAAAAAGATACATAAAAATACCAGAGAAAGAATCTTTCTCTCCGCGCTTCACCATTCCGATCTGGTCTGGCGCTACCCTTATGGAGAATATGAAAAGATACGTGAAGAACAGCTCGAATACCTTCTGAAGCTTGCCGGAAAATACAAACAGTTTCATTTCTGCGTGGAACAGGCGGAAATCCTGCGCGTATATCTGCGGAAGCATCCGGAAGACCTGAAACGCTTCAAGGCGCTTCTGAAAGAAGGGCGTTTCGAGTATTTCGGCGGTCTCAGCATTCCCGATCTGAACCTGATTTCCGGAGAATCCATTGTCCGCAATCTGCTGCTCGGGCGCGAATACTACAGGGAAACATTCGGGCAGGAACCGGAAATCGCGTGCATGACCGACGCATTCGGAATGTGCGCACAACTGCCCCAGATTCTTGTCCGGTGCGGTTATCGTTACCTGCTTCCCGGGCGCATGCCGAACAAACCGCAGGAAATTCCATCCAACGGGCCCTTCCGCTGGCATGGACTGGATGAAACGGCAATCCTCACAGCACACAGCACTGCGGAGATTACACATCTCGGCTATGAATGCAACGTGCCGGTTCTGCGCGAATACGAAAGCCAGCTTGCGCGCGGTATTTCCTCGCTGAAATATCTGGAAGGCAATGCACTGGTGCATTATATGACGGAGGAAGGCAAAATCGAAGAAGACCTTTTCTGGATCATCGAAGCCGTCAACAGAACCCCCGGCCGCCTTGTGGAGTTCGGAAGAAATCTTGATTACTTCAGACTTGCCGCGGAGACTCCCCTGCCCTCTTATCACGGGGAGTTCAACCCGACCTTTTCCGGCTGTTACACCACACGCATTTCCGTAAAACAGAAACTTCGCAAAGCGGAAAATCTGCTTCTTTCCGCAGAGACCGCAGACCTGTTTTCCAACACTGAAAATGATTGGAAACCATTGTGGGACAAACTCATTTCCGCACAGTTCCACGATGCCGCATGCGGCTGCCACACCGATGCCGCCAATGCGGAGATCATGGAAAAACTCACGTCCGTCATAGAAGAAACGGAGGAGAAATTCACAGCTCCGTCCGCCGGACGGTTCTCAATCTGCAACTTCAATCAGCTCAAGGGCCCTCATCTGATCTGCGGCGATATCGCGCCTCAGGAAGTTCCGGTGCAGGAAGACGGGGGAAAATATTATTTTGTGCGGGAACTTCCCTCCTGCGGCGTCCGGAACTTTCAGGGGGGCAGACCGCAGACAGCCACGGTCAGAAAATGCAAGGCACACTTCAAGACAGATTTCTTTGAGGCGGATTTCTCCACACCGTCCCCGGCGATCCGCAATCTGGCGGGGGAAACTGTCTTCCGGGAGAAAGGCTTCGGAGAAATCCTGATCCGCTCCGATTACGGCACCATGTGGACAGAAAAATTCACGGGGAAATACCACGGCAGCCATTTCCAGCGGGAAACGGTCACGGAAATCACGGAAGGACCGGTCTTCATCAAGGCGGTTACGGAGGGGGAGGTTCTGCCGGAACAGCCGGACGCGGGCAATCTGGGGTCTCACTGGCCCGGCTTCCGGTCGCTGACGTTCCGCAAGGAGTACCTTTTCCCGAAACATCTGGATCATTTCAGGATGAAAGTCATGCTGGAGTGGCAGGGAAACAATACGAAAATCAGCATCCGTTTCCCTCTGAATCTGAAACCTGCCGAAGCGATGGAAACTTATGAAGTCCCTTTCGGAAGCATTGTGCGCAAACCTTATTTCGAGGTCAGGCAGGAAAACGAAAACAGCCTGAAACAACTTGCCCGGAACAGTGATTACGATTCAGCACGTGGCGACTGGCCCGCCTTGAACTGGGTCAATTACAGCGACCACCGGAAAGGGCTGACACTCGCCAACAACGGAACGCCGGGGCATCAGCTTGTCAACGGCGACATTCTCGTGAGCCTGCTCCGCAGCGGGACAAATATCAAAGACGGCTGCATGGTTCCGCAGGAGGGAAGTTTTGAGAACGGACGTCACGAGTTCGAATTTGCGTTCCGCGCCCATTCTCCGCGGGAAATGGAAAAGGCGGTCGAACTCGGGCAAATGCTCAACCGTCCCCCGCGCATCTGCCGTTCCCTTCCGGAATCCGGTTCTCTCCTCGACTGGGACGCCTCCAACATCGTTCTCTCGTCAATGCGGAAAACGGAAGAAGGTTTCTCAGTCCGTCTCTATGAATCTCTCGGGGCGGAAACAACCATCCAGTTGCGGAAATCAAATAGGATTCAGCATATATTCGAAGCAGAGATGTCAGGGAAAATCCGTTCGGAACTTCCAAACTTGCAAATTACTTTCCACCCGTTTGAGATTAAGACTTTTTATTGCCAATATCACTCATAACACAACAGGAGGAAAAAACAATGAAAACAACACTTGCATCAGGCTTGCTCATGCTTACGGCACTGCTCTATGGAAGCGAAATTTTCCGTATTGAATTCAAAGACGGGCAAATTCATACCAATGGGGGCAAGGCTGTAATACGAAACTCGCCTTCGATCGAAAATACGGTGGGAAACGACACATTCTTCACAAAAATCACAAGCGAAAAGCAGGGACGGGGAGGACTTCAGCTCCAGTTTGCCACTCCGAAGAATTCACCGGACGGCATGGTACAGAATGGGCAGATCAATGGCGCAATTGAATTTTTCATAAAGTATAACCGTCCGGTCAATGCTGATTCGCCGGTCAATCTGTTCCGTGTCATAGATTTCGGTTCTCAAAAAGAGGGAATGCGGGTGGCGCTCTATAATTTCGGCAATCGGCGGAAACAGTGCGGGGAATTGTGGCTTGACCTTGTCAGCAGCAGAAATATCTTCAACATCAACGGAGAACAGAAAAAACTGGTACAGCAGACGGCAAATTATACGCTTGAGGCAAATCAGCTCTACCACTTTGCCCTTGTCTTTGCAACGACGCCGGAAAAGAAATTGAGAATCGACCTTTATGCTGCGGAAAACGGAGCTGAAATCGTTCCGGCTCAAAACAAACCGCTTCTCAGCCTGACGGCAGACGTTGCGGAAACCGAACTGGCGAAAGGATTTCAGTGCAATCCACATCTTAACTCTTTTATGATGAACAGCAGCAAAGATTCCATCGGGCTTGAAAGATGGCTGGGCAAATGTGTTTTTTATAATCAGGTTCCCCCGTCCTTTCCCGGACATGATGCTTCCGGCGGCAAACCATGAAAGAATATCAGCATGGAGTCAAGATAAAAATGAAAAAGTATTGGGCAAAGTACGCAACCTTACTTTCAGCCGGTGAAATCGCAGCAATGCGGAGATTCACATTGATAGAATTGCTCATCGTTGTTTCCGTGATAGCCATCCTGATCTCTCTTCTGCTTCCCAGTCTGGGAAAAGCGCGTGATACTGCAAAACGGATAAAATGTACGGCGAATCTCAAACAGATCAACACACTTGCCGCCCTTTACTACTCCGACAACAACGGCTTCACTCCGCCTTACAGAATAAAGGATTTGAAGTTCTATACCACCGGCCCGGATATGCCATACTCCTGGTATGAAATACTGAATGACTATCTGTCCCATGACACTCAACATGCATCCAACAGCGCCGGCGACCGTAAAACGCTCTCTGTTCACTATCAGTTGGTCTATTACTACAGCAGAGGCAAATCGAATCTCATCACGAAAAAAAGCGTATTGGTCTGGGGATGTGACGGATTGCGCGACTTCGGCTATGCAATCAATATGCGCCCGAATTCGGAACGATTCACAAAGCAAAATGAAGGAATTTCCCTTTCCAGGTTCAAACAGCCGGCAAGTCTTTACGCCTTTGCCGATCCGATTTATGTCGGGGGCGGCTATGGAGCATTCGATCAGAACAGTGAATATGAACGTTTCAAGCATCCCGGAAGAACTGCCAATTTCTCATTTGCGGACGGACACGTTGAAAACAGGCCTTATTCAAAATTCGGCGCGAATTACAATCTCAATAAAGAAAAATGGCTCGCTGATCCGAGTCTGTAAACAGAAGAGGTGAAACATGTGGAAAAGAATTGCAGGCACAGTTGCGGCATTGTTCTGCCTGACAGTCTGTGCGGAGGCAACCTTCCGGGAACTTCCGGTCATGGACTGGGAACAAAGATCGGACTGGCTCAATGTCAGGGACTATGGAGCAAAAGGGGATGGAAAAACCGATGATACGCAGGCGCTTCAGAAAGCTTTTGACAAATTGGGCAACGGTGTCACGATCTATCTGCCGCCGGGCAGGTATCTCATTTCCGATACCCTGAAATGGCGCAGTGAAAAACGCCTGACGGGCACCACAGTCATAGGTCACGGTGAAACGACGCAACTGATCTGGAACGGGCCGATGGGAGGGCGTATGGTGCGTGATTCCGGCTTAAGTCTTGCCAGATATGTCGGAATCGTTTTTGACGGCAAAGGAAAAGCCGCCATTGGAATGTGGAATGACCAGGAGTGTAAATTCGAGACACAGGTCCGTTATTCCTATCTGGCGTTTCGCAACCTGCGCGCCTGCGGAATACTCTGCGAGAACAACCGCAACGACCTGCGCTCCGATTCCGAGCCGACATTCGAGAACTGTATCTTTGACAATACCGGAACCGGAGTTGAGTTCACCAGTCACAATGACTATGATTTTGCCTTCAAAGGCTGTCTTTTCATAAACAACCGCAGCAGCGGCATCTTCTGCCGCCGGGGCAATTTCTATATGCTGGACTCCCGTTTCGAGAAAAACTCAGTGGACATCATCGCTGAAGCACCGGAACATGGATGCAGTATCCGCCGTTGTGTTTCTTTCCATTCCGGCGCCTTTCTCCGCGGCAATGGCGGGGTTTCGCCTCTCACACTTGAAAATTGCACAGTGTCATCATGGAGCTCGCAGGCCGGCGCGATTCAATGGCAGGGTTCGCTTCTGGCATTCAGCAATACATTTCTGACAGGGCACAAAGGAAAAGTCATCTTCCAGCGGGAATCTCCCTTCTTTGCATTGTCAAACAACAGTTACCCGGCTGACGCCACGCTGTTCCAATATCCCGTCCCCGCCGGCAGACAGGGAGCCTGGCAAATTCCCGCAGGCAGACTGCCTCCTCTCAAACTGTCGGAATCAAGGAACTTTCTCGCCGCCACATGCCGTCTCCCGAAAAAAGTATTTGATGCAAAACGGGATTTCGGTGCAAAAGGCGATGGCAAAAACGATGACACGGAATCTGTCCGCAGAACCATTGCCGCCGCACAGGCACACGGAAAAGATGCGATTGCCTATTTCCCGGCAGGAACCTATCTTTTGAAACAGAGCATACACGTCGAAGGGGCGGACTATTTCATCGGCGGCTCCGGGGTCCATTCCATACTGGTGTGGGACGGCAACAGAGAGGAACATGCAATAACAGTCAGAAACCCGCAGAGAATTGTGCTGGAACATATCCGTATCTGCAACAAGGAAACCCTGGAAAACCACAGAGCCCCGTGGAATGGAGAAAAAGGAGCAAATATCCTTCAGGAAGGCAGTTCGCAACCATCTTCAATTCTTTATAACGGAGTCTTCGTTTACGGAAAATACCAGCCTTCCGGCTTTGCCGAGCGACAAGGAATTCTGTTCAGGAACCTCAAAGAGCACGACAGAATCAACCTGCATTATCTGGAAGGCAACCAGCGTTATGAAAACGCCGAAAACGGAATCGTGCTCGGCGGAATCTGTCACGAGGGCTCCATCACCATAGACAATGCTGCGGGAAAAGGTTTTCTGGGAATCATGGTCCGTCTTGCAACTCTTGCAGACCGACCGCTTCAAGTTCGGAAAAACGCTTCGTTCGTTCTCCCGGATTTCTATCTGGAACAAGGTTTCGACATTCTGCTTTCACTGAATGGAGATCCCCGGCTTCCCGCAGGCCGAATCTCGCTCGGACTGCCGAAATTTGCCCGCGCCATGAATGAGTCGGAACAGAAAAGCGGCGTCATAGCGCATAAATTGATCTCCTTCGACAATTACAGAGGTTCCCTGAATCTTCTGGGGGTGCAATTTCATAAAGCGGCACAGAAAACTTCACGCACAATCGTTCTGAATAAAGGAAAAGAAAGTAAATTGAATCTCGTTTGCCCCTACTACTATGATGTCATTCTGGAAACACAAACAGATCTGTCGCTTAACCAGATCGCACCAAACGGATTTCCCAAAAAATTCCAGGGAGAAAAAAATACCTCGGAAATCTCCTGTGCACTGGATGATTTCACCCGTCTGGGGTTGCTTGATCTGGAAATGAACTACACCGCAACCAGATAAACAATTCAGGAAAATAGACGGAGGATATCTACTCTCAACATCTTATTTCCTGCTGTAAAAAGAAGAAATCAAGGTGGAAAAAAACATTCCGGCGGATTATAGTATCAAAGTGAAAGTTTCATGAAAGGATGCTATGAATCTGCCGGAATTATCTCAGACAATCCGCAAGGTCAGACTCGCGCAGGGGATGACTGTCGACCAGCTTGCGCAGAAAAGCGGATTCAGCAAAGGATTCATTTCACAGGTCGAAAATTTCCGTATCACCCCCTCCCTCAAGGCGCTGATCCGCATCGCGGAGGCGCTCGGCATCCCGATGAGCAAACTGTTCGATGAAAACGGGCAGAATGCCGAATACACATTCGGTTCACTCAACTGCGGCGAGGAAATTCAACGGAACGACAATACGCAATACGGGATACGGTACCTTGCGCTGGCGTATCGGCAGATCGGGCGGAAAATGGACCCGTTTGTGCTCGAATACACGCCCGCGACGCCGCGCGAATTCATGTTTCACGATACGGAGGAGTTTTTTGTCCTCCTCGAAGGGGAAATCGAGTTCTATCTCTATGACGATCAGAACAAGCGCACAATGAAAGCCGGAGACACACTCTACATGCGCGCCAATATCCCGCACCGGGTCACGCTCTGCAAAGGCTGTAAATACGCCAAAGCCATGTCGATCTATTCTGATTCCATGGGCACAGACCTGCCCAGATAACACTGATTACCTGCTTTTTTCTCCAAGTTCCGCTTCGGCGGCACGCAGAATCACGGCAGACAGAGGAGTCCACGAACGCCAGTTGCCGGCCAGACGTTCCAAATGTTTCATCTCCTGTTGCGGTTCGAAACGGTCAGGGATGCCGATCCCTGCTTTCTGAACTCGAATCAAAACCGGAAGCGATGACGGCAGAAGTGTTTTCAGGTATTCCACATCCAGAGGCGCGGGACGAAGCCCCTCTTTCGTAACATTGACGGTCTCACGGCAATGGGCGAAGTTGTATTCCGCAATAACATAACGGAAATCAAAAAACATCACCAGCAGCAAGACAATCAGAACCTGCGCACCATTTGCCCAGAACAGCCAGCGCAGACTCTTATTGCGCAACACCTTGCAGAAAATGAGGCAGAGCCCGGCGCCGACGACCAGCATCCAGACGGCAGCGGCAATCCGGAGCCCCGTCAGGCTGTAAACAGACACATACTTTTCCAGGCGCAACAGGGAGGAGGCGACCAGAAACACATTCTGCCCCAGCCAGAAATAAACCAGAACTCTTGCCAGTTTCCAGGCTGGCCCCGAACATTTTCCGCTGAAAGCCAGAAGCGTCAGTCCTCCCGCGATCAGCGCGGTCGCGATCAGAGGATAGGCTCCGCGATGCGCATACCCGGCGTAAGTCACCCCCTCCGGCAGTGCGGCACCAGCCCAGAGATATTCCACATCCAGCAGATTCTGGACAAGAAACACCAGATTGAAAAGCAGAAGTCCGCGCGTCATGATCCTTGCCAGAAGCAATGACAAATCGGGGGTGAGCTCTTTCCAGCCAAATCCCGGTGTGTTGTTGCGGAATTCCGCATAAAACCGTTTCCAGAGCGTCATCCCGGTCACGGCAACAGCCAGCAGAGCCGTCACCAGCCAGAAGAACACATGCCCCGCCGAGGGAAAATCAAGCGTCCCCACCCAGTGTGCAAAACGCTCAAGCCAGTTTCCCAGAACCGGATTAGCCTCCGAAAAAAAGCCGAGAAAGATCAATGCGCCGAGCACCGGGAGAATCCAAAGCAGAACTCCTTTCACGAAACAGGTAAAACGGCTTTTCAATTCCTCCTGCTTTTTCCAGCCGACGGCGATCTGATAGAAACTTTCCGGAAGGAATGTAATACAGACAGCCGTCAGCTTCAAAATCCACTGCTCCACGGAAGAATCCGCCTTTTCCTCTCGACAGACAATCCGGAAGACCAGAATGGAAAAACATGCGAATACAACTGCGAAAGAATCGGCGTAACAGAATATCCCGGCGCCGCATAAGAAAAACAGGATCATCCAGAGAATGCGCGCCGTCATGGTAAGGAAGCTCAGGCGCCGCGGCCAGCAGACAGCCAACCACCCCAGATAAAGAGCTGTCAGCGGAATCGAACCGGGATCGGGAGAACGGAAGAAAAAGAAATCCGCAAAAATCACCGGAACAAGAATCATCCAGACCCGCAAACGGTCCGGATACCACAGGTTATACTGATATTCATTCGCCATAAAAAATCTCCCGTTATGAAGCTTTCCAGCATTTACCATAACCCGGAGAATATGATTTTCAAGCCTTATTCCGCGGCATTGCACCGGAAAAACGCCGTCATGGACTCCAGAGCCATCGGGACATTGTGAACACGCACAAACTCAATCTTCTGCGCAGTCAATGAGGCAAGAACGCCGGCAGTGGCGTAATCACGCTCCGCAGGTTTTTTCCCTTCGCAGATATGCGACAGAAAAGATTTGCGCGACGGAGCGTAAAACAGAGGCGCTTCAACTCTCTCTCTCAGCTTTGAAGCACCTCTGACCAGCTCAAAATTCTGTTCCTGCGTCTTGGCAAACCCCAGGCCGGGGTCCAGCAGAATCGAATCGGGATGTATTCCCGCCGCAACTGCTCTTTCAAAGGCAGTCTGAAGGTAAGACGCCACTTCGGCGCAGACATCCCCGTAAACCAGATTTTCCGGATTCTGCATTGTCTGCGGCGTCCCGCGCATGTGCATCAGGATCACAGCCGCATCGGCGGCGGCAATCACGGACGGCATTGCGGGGTCATCGCGCTGATGTCATTGATGATCTCCGCCCCCGCCTCCAGAGCCGCCGCGGCAACAGCCGCTTTGCGCGTATCGACGCTGACAATCGCATCGGGCCGTCTCTCTTTCAACGCGCGGATCACGGGAATGATCCGCTCAATCTCCAGCGACACAGGTGCCTCCGCGGCTCCAGGACGTGTGGATTCTGCGCCGATATCAACGGCACAGGCTCCGGCGTCCAGCATCTCCACGGCGCCGCGGACGGCTTTTTCCGTTTCGGTGAAACGCCCCCCGTCGCTGAAAGAATCCGGCGTCACATTCAAGATACCGAAAATCATCGGTATTTGTGCGGCGCCGCAGTCCAGCGAACGGTTATTCCTCAGTCTTAGTTTCGTCCGCTTCATTCGGGACATCCGTGTTCGCATCCTCGTTCACGTCTTCCGGCGGAACTTCCATTTCCTCGAAATCATCGTCCTTTTTACCGAAAGGGATCTGATCGACTCCGGCGGCAACCATCACGTTTTCCTCATCACCGGCAGTCGGATTTTCATTTGCTTCGACTTCGACGACGATCGTGGCTCCGGTCACTTTGTCACCCTTGCGGAGATCCATGATGCGCACTCCCATGGAGGCGCGCCCGACAATGCGGATTTCATCCACGGGGATACGGGAAACCTGCCCGCGCTCGGTGGTCAGGATCAGTTCATCGCCGTGTTTGACACGAAGCGCGGCGATCACGACCTCGCCCGGACGCAGATTCAGGTTCTTGACCCCCTTTGCACCGCGTCTGGTCAGACGGTAATGATCGACATAACTGCGTTTTCCCATTCCGCCGCTCGTTACGACCAGCAGTTGCGGACGTCCGTCATCGACAATTTCCTCCTCATCGGAAGCAACATCCTCACCATCCGCCGTTTCCGCAGGCTCAGTCTCCGGAGCCTCGGCAGGTTCTTCCGCTTCCACGGCGGCTTCATCAACCTCGGGCAGTTCGCTGACCGCACCCGAAGCAGGCACGACCTCCATACTGACGATTTCATCATCGGCAAGCTTGAAGCGGATACCCGTCACACCGCGCGTGGCACGTCCCATCGTGCGGACATCGGTTTCCACAAAACGGCACGCCATGCCTTTCGCAGTGGAAAGAATGATCTCGCTGGCGCCGTCGGCAATCTCGGCTCCGATCAGATCGTCACCCTCTTCAATGACGATCGCACGCAATCCGAGATTTCTCAGATGCCGGAACTCCTTGAGCGCAGTCTTCTTGATGACGCCGCGTTTCGTCGCCATGACAATGGAAAGATTCTCCTGCTCGAACATATCCTTCTTCAGCGTCAGCATCGCCCGGATCTGTTCGCCGGGCTCGATCTTGATCAGGTTGACGATCGCCTTGCCTTTGCCGGTTCTCGCCCCTTCGGGAATGTCGTAAACGTTCAGCCAGTACATGAAACCGCGGTCCGTGAAGAAGAAGATCAGGTCGTGGCTGTCCGCATTGAACAGATGCTCAACGTGATCCTCGTCCTTCGTTTCCATACCGATGATGCCGACGCCGCCGCGATGCTGCGTGCGGTAGGTGTCCGCCGGAACACGTTTGATGTAGCCGGTATTGGAAACGGTGATGACGCAGGAATGGCGCGGAATCAGGTCCGCATAATTGATGTCGCCTTCGTCATAGGTAATCTCGGTGCGGCGCGGATCGGCATATCTGTTTCTGACATCGGCAAGTTCGTCCTTGATGACGCCGAGACGCAGTTCACGGCTCGCGAGAAGACTGCGGAGATATTCGATCAGTTTCATCAGTTCGTCATACTCTTTCTGGAGATCCTCGATCGCCAGTCCGGTCAACTGATGAAGTCTCATATCGAGAATCGCCGCAACCTGAATCTTGGAAAGCCCGAAACGCGCCATCAGGGCTGCGCCGGCTTCTTCGCGTGTGCGGGACTCGCGGATGATTTTCACAACTTCGTCAATGTTCTGCACCGCGATCAGCAGACCGTTTACGATATGGGCGCGCGCTTCCGCCTTATTCAGCTCGAACTGAGTCCGGCGGGTCACGACCTCCAGCCGGTGATCGACAAACGCCTGGAGAATCTGTGCAAGGTTCATCGTGCGCGGACGGTTGTGATCGACGACCAGCAACTGGCAGCCGAGTATGCTCTCCATCTGCGTATGCGCATAAAGCTGATTCAGAACGACGGAAGCCATGGCGCCGCGCTTGATCTCAATCACAATCCGGATGCCGGTGCGCAGACTTGTTTCGTCACGCAGATCGGAAATTCCGGTGATCTTCTTGTCCTTGACCAGTTCCGCAATCTTCTTGACCATCATTTCCTTGTTGACGGCATACGGAATCTCTTTGACGATGATGATCTCCTTGCCGTTCTGTTCGATGATCTCCGCCTTGGCGCGAACCTTGATCACGCCATGCCCGGTTTCATACAGGCTGCGGATCGGGTCAAGACCGCAGATGATCGCGCCGGTCGGGAAATCGGGCCCCGGCAGGAATTTCATCAGGTCACGCACGGATGCGGACGGATTTTCCAGCAGGTGAATGGTGGCGTCGATCACCTCTCCGAGGTTGTGCGGCGGAATATTCGTCGCCATGCCGACGCCGATCCCCATGCTGCCGTTGACCAGCAGATTCGGGAATTTCGCCGGCAGGACTTCCGGCTCGGTCGTGTTTTCATCGAACGTCGGAATCATATTGACGGTATCTTTATCAATATCGCTCAGCAGTTCTTCCGTGAAACGCTCCATGCGGCACTCCGTATAACGGTAAGCCGCGGGCGGGTCGCCGTCGATGCTTCCGAAGTTGCCCTGACCGTCGATCAGCGGCATACGCATGGAAAAATCCTGCGCCATGCGGACCAGCGTATCGTAAACCGAGGAATCGCCGTGAGGATGATATTTACCGATCACTTCGCCGACCACACGCGCGCTTTTCATATGGGGACGTGATTTCATAAGTCCGAGCTGACGCATTGCATACAGGATTCTGCGGTTGCACGGTTTGAGCCCGTCGCGCACATCGGGAATGGCCCGCCCTACGTTCACACTCAAAGAATACTGCAGATACGCAGTATGCATGATGTCTTCGATATTAACGGGGAAGTCCCGCTTTTCGATTACGTTGTCACTCATCTTTCGTTCCCTTAACTATATTAAACTACTGTTTTATTTCAGAATATGAACATGCCGGAAGAAACTTTCCGGAGGAA
>ENA-OROD01002258-OROD01002258.1-human-gut-metagenome-genome-assembly--contig:-NODE-2258-length-14101-cov-3.138972_pt1 | contig 14101 bp, 19 predicted proteins | sample MGYA00242123_ERZ509038 | MGnify/ENA primary metagenome ERZ509038 (study PRJEB26280, sample SAMEA2338719) | human gut metagenome | biome: human gut; feature: human-associated habitat; material: faeces... | reverse complement strand
ATGGCAGAGGAACCGGTATTGTAATGCCGTTTTATGAATTCTTTGGTTTTTGTAAAAATGGAAGCTTTAATTATAAAAATGAAAAGATAATTAAGAGAGTTATTGGTCTTCCAGGAGAGACTGTTGAATATAGAGATAATAAACTATATATAAATGGAAAAGTAGTTGAAGAAGATTTTTCTCATGAAGTAACTGCAGATGTAGATCCTGTTAAAATACCAAAGAATTGTTATTATGTAATGGGAGATAATAGAGTTAATTCAACTGATAGTAGAATTATTGGACCTGTTTCAATAAAAGATATTAGGGGTACAACTAAGTTAACAGTATTTCCATTTAAAAGATTTGGTAATAAGAATTAAGTAGCTTTTAATAGTTACTTTTTTTTGTTATAATTTTTTTAGATGAGGTGGACATATGGAAAGATGTTCTTGGTGTAATTTAGATAATGATATTTATGTTTTATATCATGATAAAGAATGGGGAGTAGAAAATTTTTCAGATGAGTATTTGTTTGAGATGTTAATTTTGGAGTCTTTTCAAGCTGGTCTTTCTTGGGAGTGCGTTCTTAATAAGAGAGAAGCTTTTAGAAAGGCTTATGATAATTTTTCTTTAGATAAGGTGTGTAAGTATGATGAGAGTAAAGTTGATGAGTTGTTAGAGAATAAAGAAATTATTAGAAATAAGTTAAAGATAAAGGCAAGTATTAATAATGCAAGGATTTTTAAAAGTATTGTTTTAGAAATGGGGAATTTTTATAATTATTTGAAGATGTTTACTGAGGAAAAGACATTTTATGAGACTGGTCTTACTAGTTCAAAATTGTCTGATGAGATTTCTAATGATTTGAAAAGGCGTGGTATGAAGTTTGTTGGTACAACGATAATTTATTCTTATTTACAAGCAATTGGAGTGATTTATTCACATGAAGAGAATTGTTTTATGTATAAGGGTGATATGAATGAGCAAGATTAATTGTAATTTAATTGTTGCTGGTCCTGCAACAGGAAAGACTTATTTAGCTTTAAATGATAAGAGATTTGTTGATTTGGATGGAGAAAGGGCAGCTTATAAATATGGTTTTTCTAGTATTTCTGAGTTAGAAGTAGAAAGAAGTAAGGGAGAAAGAGGAGAGGCTGTAAATAGAGATTCTTTACAATATATAACTAGGATGATTGATGAGGTTATTAGGGATAAAAGAATTGGACTTTTGTCATACCATGAAGATATTTTAGATTATGTTTGGAAGAAGAATATTCCATACTGTTTAGTATATGCTTCACTTGATAGTAGAGAAGAATATATAAGAAGAATGAGAAAGAGAGGAAACTCTTTAGACTTTATTAAGAATATGACTGATGAAGATATATGGAAAAAGTTTTATGAGAAGGATCTTTTAGATACTAAGGCAACTTATAAGATTGAGTTAGGGAAGAATAAATATTTGTTTGATATAAGAGATTATTTTTTGGAGGAAGAAAAATGAGTGAGGTAAAAGATAATATAGTTTATCATGGGAGCCGTAATGGTAATATTGATTTTTTGAAGGCACATGTATCTACCCATGGCAAGGAATGTATTTACGCAACAGAAAATAAGACGGTTGCGATGTTATTTATGGGTGAAGGTAAGGGAGACTTGGATACTGTTTTAGCAGTTGATGATGATAAGTTAATACTTGTAGAGCGAAGAGCTGGAGTTTTAGAAGATAACTATAATCACGAAGGATATGTTTATGAGTTACCAGGAGATACTTTTAGACATTATGATTATTTATGGAAACCAGAAATGATTTCATTTGAGAAGAGTATAAGACCGATTAGAAAAACATATTATGATAATGTTTTAGAAGCTTTAGAAAATGAGGAGAGAGAGGGACATTTAAAAATTTATCATTATCCTAGTAGACCTAGTAGTATACCATTTGATAATAGTGACTTGATTGATAAATATATTATGTTTTATAATAATGGTAATAGTCATGCGATTGATAGTTTACTTGAATGTTATCCGGAGTTTAGAGAAGAAGTTCAAAGTAGAGTTAATGTTGCTTTAGATAGTGAGAGGAGAGTTAAGTAATGATAAGTGTTTTTGATTCAGAAAGAATTGATTATATACCGGTTTCTTTCGACTTGGTAGATGATTATTTAGTTATGGTTAATGATAAGGAGATACAAAGACTTATTTCTAAAAATGAACGTGTATATTCTAGAGAAGATGAGCTTAATTGGATAAAGTCTAAAATAGAAGACAAGGCTTATGTTTTTTCAATGATTTCTAAAGAAGATGGAAGTTATATTGGAAATGTTGAATTAATGGATGTAGAAAATGGTAGTGCTGAAGTTGGACTTTGTATTACTATGGGTATGCAAAATAAACATTATGGAACAGAGGCATTAAAAAGAATAATTGAGTATGCTTTTAAAGATGTAGGTTTAAATACTTTAACAGCTGTTGTATTTTCTAATAATGTTAGATCTTTACATAATGTAGAAAAATTTGGATTTAAAAGATGTGGTATTACTAAAGATGTAAAGGTAGAAGATGGCGTTAGTATTGATGATATATATTTTAAGTTAGAAAAATAAGTATAAAAAAAGAAATGGATTATTTAGAAAAATTTCGTCCATTTCTTTTATTTTGTGTCTTTATATTACCATATTTTTGGTATTTTTTCAAGACTAGTAATAAGAGTGAAAGTGTGGTAGTTAATATTGGAGGTGATTAATATGTTAAATAATATGACGGCTTTGATTAGTTGTTTTGCGAGAAGTTATCATACTGAGACTAGTAATATTAAGATTTATGATGATAAGTTTGCAAGGGAAATGTTAAGTGATAAGGAGTATAAAAATATTTCTTATAGTATGACAGGGGGAATTGAGTTTTTTAATGCAGATTATAGAGGTAATGATCCTTTAGGATGGATTGTTAATAATCACTTAGCTCCTTAAGGAGTTAATTATTGTTTATTAGTTAAGTAGATTTTAGATCTACTTTTTTGCTATAATAGTTTTGGAGGTATGCTTTATGAAAGAGATAGAAATATTAGTTGAAGTTTACTCACCGATAGAAGAGGTTATTAAAGTACTTGATAAGTTTACTTATGAGGGAGTTAAGGAAACAATAGATGTTTATTATTATGATCCGGAACGTTCTAATTTAAAACCTAATAGTAATGGTGAGATAGATGAAGTTTGTAGAGTTAGAACTATAGATAATAAGAATTATATTACTTATAAAGTAGATAATTTTGATAATGGTAAATGGTTATATTCTGATGAGTATGAAACTGAAGTTGGAAATATTTATATGATTACGGAGATATTAAAAAAGTTAGGTCTTAAGGAATTACTTACTATTCATAATAGTAAGAGGACTTATGCTACAGATAAGTATGAAATTGTACTAGAAACTGTTAAAGATTTGGGATATTTTTTAGAGGTTGAATATTGTACTAATGAAGATGTTGAGGTTAGTTTAATTAAAGAAGAGATTCAAAAGTTTATTGATGATCTTGGTATTAAAGTTTCAAGTGAGTTAAATATGGGTAAACCAGAAATGATGATTAAGAAGTTAGGAATAGAGGTTTAAGATGATAGATATAATTATACCTGTTTATAATACGCCAATTGATGATTTAAAAAGATGTTTAAGTAGTATAGAAAGACAAACTTTTAAAGATTATAAAGTTTATATAATTGATGATGGTAGTTTGGATGATGTTAGAAGTTTTTTAGATGAGTATGTTAGAGATAAAGATGAAGTTATTGTTAAACATGTTGTTAATGGAGGAGTAAGTAGAGCTAGAAATATTGGAATAGATAGTTCTAGTGCGGAGTATTTAACTTTTGTAGATAGTGATGATACTTTAGAAGAAAACTTTTTAGAAGAAGCATTTAGTTTGATTAAAGATAATGATTTAGATTTAGTTATTGGCGGATATAATGAAGTAAAAAATGGTGAAGTTGTAAAGGTACGCAAATGTGATGATGGATTTTATATTTATGATAAGAGTAATTTAGATTTAGTTATGGATAAGTTACTGTCTGGTAAGTTAAGGGAAGATAATAAAAAGATTGGTAGTCTTCCGACTGGTAGAATATATACTAGACTTTATAAAAGGAGTGTACTTGGAGATTTAAGATTTAATAGTAGTCTTGGAATGAGTGAAGATACTTTATTCATGATTGATTTTATGGATAGGGTAAAACAAATTGGTTTAAGTTCTAGTATTTGGTACAATTATTATATAAATGATTATTCTATTAGTAGAAGAAAAGTTAGTGATAAGGTTATTAATGATCATATGATGTTTATTGAAGAAGTTTATAAGAGAATGTTGGTAGAGGATGATTTAAGAATTAAAAATGCTTATATATTTAGAGTATTTAAGTCTTTAATTAATTTGGTTGATTTGATAAAGTCTAGTGATAATTGTGATAGTACTTTAGATATGGTTTTACATAATCATATGTTTTCTTGTTTAAAAGATTTAGATATATCAGGTTATATTAATGTTAGTGATAAGGAAGTAGAATTTTTAAATAATTATATTGCATCTTATATGTAGTTTAGATGTAGAGGAGTTAATTGTATGGTTACTAAAAAGGCAGGATGTTTTTTGATAAGGAAAGAGTCAAGAGAGGTTGCGGTTATTTATAGGAAGAGGCAAAATGATTATTCGTTTCCAAAAGGACATGTAGAAGAAGGGGAAACGTTAAAGCAAACAGCAGTAAGAGAGGTTGCTGAAGAGACAAAGAGAATAGCTTTTATAATTGATGAGTATGAACCTTTTGTAGAAAAATATACAACACCAAAGGGTGAAGAATGTGTTTGTTACATGTTTTTTGCAGTTGATAAAGGAAAAAGTAATAATCAAAGTGAAGATACGCATGATGTTGTTTGGACTCCAGTTGATAAAGTCTTAGAAGTTTTAAGTTATGACAGTTTAAAAAACACTTGGAAATCAGTTGAGAAAATAATACTTGAAATATTAGAAAATGATAATGTATAGGGGTTTTTAAAGTTTAATTTTAGTAGGAAAAGTTTACTCTATTATAAGATGAAAAAAGTATAGACATCTAGATTATATTTATGATATGATGTAACGATATATTAGGAGGTGTTTATATATGGGATTAAAGGTTGGTACTGTTAAGTTGGAGGAGTATAATCCAAAGTGGAAGGATATGTACTTAGAGGAAGAGAAGAATTTAAAAGAAATGTTTGGAGATGTAGCGTTAGCTATTGAACATATTGGTTCAACTTCTGTAGAAGGTTTGTCAGCTAAACCTATTATTGATATTGCGATAGGCGTTAAGAACTTAAGTGATTTTGATAAAGTAGCTAAAAAGTTTATGGTGGAGCCTTATTCGGTAAAAGAAGATTCTACAGAGGGAGAAATTTTAGTTCGAAAGGGAAATGAAGATAACCGAACACATTTTATTCATGTTATGGAGATTGAAGGAAAAAGGTATATTGAATCTCTTCTTTTTAGAGATTATTTAAGAAAAAATGTTTGGGCTTTAAAAGAGTATGAAGATTTAAAAAAAGATTTAGCTATAAAATATGCTGATGATAGAAAAAAATATACGGCTTCTAAAAACGAGTTTATTAACAAGATACTTAAGTTGGCGTATGAGGAGAAGTAGGAGAAGAAGTTTCTAAATTGGATTGTAGTAGTAGAAAATTTATAACTTCTAATAATTAAGAATATATTTATTATTTGAAAGTTGGTGGTACTATGAATTCTTTAAAAGAAATGATTATTATTGATGGTAAGATTGTTACTAATGATATTTCTTGTTGTAAATATAATGCGAAAAATAGAACTTATATGATTAAATATAAAGGCAGTCCTAGTTTTTATAATTTTTCTGCATGGAGAGTTGAATTTATTACTAATCCTGATATTTTGAATCCTTATGATTATAAGTTTTATGTTATTAAAAACAAAAGACTATTACCAGATGTTCAATGGGTTTATGAATTTAAAAGTATTGGTAGATCTTACTATCATGTAATATTTCATAATAGACGTTCTCTTGATTTTGATTCTCATCAGTTAAAAAAGTTTGATAAACATTCTTTTGCTGTTGTTGATTATATGAAGGAAGTGGCAGCTGTAATATCTTTAAGTACTGATGATGGAAAAAAGTTATTATGTGAGCAAATGAGAAAAATAGAAGTAGATAGTCTGGATATTTCTCTTGCTAATTACTTGAAGTTGTCAGATGAAATGATTAAAGAAAATAATATTGAGACTTTGATATTTCCTTTTGGATGCAATTCAAGTCAATATGTGGCAGTTGAAAATGCCATTTATAATAAAATTAGTGTAATAGAAGGACCACCTGGTACTGGCAAAACACAAACTATTTTAAATATAATTGCTAATATTATAGTTAGAGATATGAATTGTCAAGTCGTTTCTAATAATAATGCAGCTATAGAAAATATAGATGAAAAATTAAAAAAATATGATTTTTCATTCTTTTCAGCTTTATTAGGAAAAAAAGAAAATAAAGATTTGTTTGTACTACAACAAGATACTAATATTCCTGATTTTGATGATTATACAGATCTTTCAATGGATGATACAACTGTTTTATTAAAAAATACTAGTCAATTAGTTAGAAATTTTTATGATGCAAAAAAAGAGTTGGCCAGTTTAATACAAAAAAAGAAAGAATTAGAGTTAGAATATAGATATTTTAAAGAATTAGTTAAAGGGCAGAATATTCAGTTAAACACAATTAAAAGGTATAATGTAAAGAAAATTAGGTTATTATGGAATGAGTTACTTAGTTTGGAAAAAATATCTGTTTGGAATAAGTTAAAATATATACTTATATATGGTATTGGAAACTTTGAATTTTATAATAATGATTTAGATATAATATTGAAGTCACTGCAAGATTTGATTTATCTTTCTGATATCGATGAAGTTGATAAGAATATTAAAGAAAAAGAGGCGTTTATTAACGCTAATAAAGAAGCAGAAGAAAAGTTTATTAAGTTATCAATGGACTATTTCAAAAAATATTTATCTATAAAGTATAAGAAAAAGCGTAGGAGTTATTCTAGCAGTGAAATATGGAAAAACAGTGGTGAATTTTTGAATGATTATCCTGTTATACTTAGTACAACATATTCATCTAGAAATACGGTTAATAATGATTTTAAATTTGATTATATTATTATGGATGAAGCTAGTCAAATAGATGTGGTGACAGGGACTTTGGCCTTATCATCGGCAAAATACGCAGTTGTGATAGGTGATGAAAAACAACTGCCTAATGTTATACCTAATGATGTTAAAAGAGTTACTGATAATATTTTTAGTAAATATGACCTTGATAAAAGTTATAGTTATTCATTGAATAGTTTTCTAACAAGTGTAAAAAATACAATTAAAGATATTTCAAGTACGATGCTTGTTGAACATTATAGATGTCATCCTAAAATTATTAATTTTTGTAATAAGAAGTTTTATAATAATGAACTTGTTATAATGACAAAAGATAATGGAGAAGAAGATGTAATAAAAGTTATTAAGACAAATAAAGGAAATCATTCTAGAGAAAAGGCAAATCAAAGACAAGTTGATATAATTAAAGAAATAGTTAAAAATTTTGAAGGAGATGTAGGAATTATTGCTCCTTATAATAATCAAGTTCAGTTGATTAGAGAAAATGTAGATAATGCTTTGGTTAGTACTATTCATAAGTTTCAAGGAAGAGAAAAAGATACAATAATTATTTCGACAGTTGATGATGAAGTAAGTGACTTTGTAGGAGATGCTAAAATACTTAATGTTGCTGTATCGAGAGCTAAGCAGCATTTATATTTTATTGTAACGGGAAATACTATAAATAATTCTAATGTAAGTGATTTTATAGATTATGTTAATTATAATAACTTTGAAATTATTAATAGTAAAATATATTCATCTTTTGATTTACTATATAAACAGTATGAATTAGAAAGATTAGAGTTTTTTAAGAAGCATAATAGAATCTTTCGATATGATTCAGAAAATATTATTTATTATTTAATAGGAAAAATAGTTAGCGATTATGATAATTTAAGTTTCCATTTTCATCAGTCTTTAAATGATTTGATTAAGGATAAATCTTTACTAAATGATGAAGAATTAAAGTATGTAAAGAATCCAAATACACATATTGATTTTTATATTTTTAATAATATTGGGGATCGGTTTGTTTTAGCAATTGAGATTGATGGTTATAAGTATCATAAAAAGGGCACAAAGCAGTATGAGAGAGATCTACTTAAAAATGGTATATTGGAAAAATATAATTTACCATATATTAGATTAAAAACTAATGGTAGTAATGAGGAGAAAAATATAAGAGAAAAGCTTGATGAAATATTAAATTCTAAGTAATATAAGATTGGAGATATTTATGAAGTATAGTGATATTTTAGAGGCACATTTTAAGTATGGGACTACTAGAGAAGATATAATTAAAAGGTATGGATATAAAGAGATACTTGAGAATGTAGTTCTTGCTCCTTGGTGGAGTCATGAAATATTTAGAGATAAGGTTTTAAGAATAGAAAAAGTAAGTGATAAAGTCTTTAATATTTATGGAGATGGTTTTTCGTTTTCGTATATTGAGGTTGGTCAAGTAGGAGCTCCAGTTATTTTAGATACTGTACTTGCTTTAGGTGTTACTAATTGTAAGAGTATTTTATTTATAGGTTCTGTTGGATCTTTAAGTAGTGAAATAAAAATTGGTGATATTGTTATTCCTAATGGTTCTATTTGTTGTGATGGAGCTTCTAGATATTTGAATAGGAATTTTAAGGATGAGTTTTTTGAAGTGGAGTATCCGACAGTAGAGTTTACTAATAAGATAGTTGGATTGGCTCAAGGTTTTGATGTTAGATATCATCATGTTTTAAATTGTAGTGTTGACTCTATATTTGGACAATTTGTACATATCGATGAGTTCTTAGAGAAGGGTGCTTTAACTATCGAAATGGAGACGGCTACATTATTTAAAGCAAGTTCTTTGATAGGTGTTAATGCTGGAGCTATTTTTGTAGTATCTGATAATGTTCTTATGAATAAATCTTTATTTTCTGGTAGAAGTGATGAGGAGAATAAGTATAGGCATTATGTAAAAGAAGAAGTAATACCAGAGATAGTATGTAGATTATTTAAGGGGTGATAGTATGGATAATGATCGAGTAAAACATTCTATTAGTGTTGCGAGACGGATGGTGGAAATTGGTAAAAGCTATAATTTAAGTAATGAAGAGTTAGAAGAATTATTTGTCTTAGGGCTTAATCATGATATTGGTTATGAGTTTTGTGATGGTAGGGATCACAATGTAGTTGGTGGAAATATTTTAAAAAGAAGTAATTTTAAATACTGGAGAGAAGTATATTATCATGGTGTTGTTCAAGAGGAGTATAGTTCTTTATATTTAAAAATACTGAATACGGCAGATATGCAGGTTGATAAATATGGAAATGTTGTTGGCTTTGAAGAAAGACTCAAAGATATAAAGAGTAGACATGGAGAAGATTCAGTTGTATATAAGAGATGTGTTTTATTAATTGAATTTATAACGAGTGAGGTTTAGGATGAGACATAACGGAACTAAGAAATTGGAGACTGATCGACTATTACTAAGAAGAATTTATAAAGAAGATGCTATAGAAATATATAATGGTTTTATTAATCAAGAGAGATTTTTATATTATCTAAATAAAGAGAAGAGAACACTAGAAGAAGAGATTTCTTCTTTAGAAATGATTGATGAAAAAAATAAAAATGAAGATTACTATAACTGGGTTATAACTTTAAAAGATACTGGTAAGATAATTGGAATGATTGTATTAAAAGTAGAAGAAGTAAATGAATGTGTTGAAGCAACTTATGCCATAGATGAGAGATATTGTAATAAGGGTTATATGAGTGAGGCTTTAAAAAGAGTTATAAAATATGCTTTTGAAGAGTTACTTGTTAATAGATTTCAGACTTGTTGCGTTGTTTCTAATGAAGCTTCTAGAAAGGTTATGGAAAAGTGTGGGATGGGTCTAGAAGGTATTCTTAGAAGTTATGTTATTTTAAAAGATGGATATCATGATACGTATATGTATTCTATTGTTAGAGAAGATTTAGAGTAGGTGATAATGATGAAGTACTTCAGTAAGGATGAGGCTAAAAAGATTATACAAGATGCTTTTAATTTTATTGATAATGGAAAAGTTGTTTGGAAGGATATGGAGTTTTTTGGACATCCTGGATTTTACTTTTTTCATACAAAAAAAGAGTTGGAACAAAAAATTGAAAGTCAATTAGTTAAGGATAAATATAATCAATATGATCTTTGTTATATAATGAATAGTCTAATTAAATTTATGCTTTCTAAGTATGACTCACATACTAGAATACTTTTTCGTGAGGAAAGATATTTACCTATTGAGTTAAAGATTGAAGATAATGAAGTTTATATAATTAATGTGCCTTCAAAGTTTAATAAATTTAAGGCTTGGAAAGTATTAGAGATTAATGGTGTTATAGTTAATAAGTTATTGGATGAAATAGAGGAGATTTGTTGTTACTCAACAGAAGAATATTTAAGAACAAGACAGGTAAGTATACTTGTAGATATTGATATGCTAAGAACTTTACCTAGTATAGATAGTGCTAATTTTAAATTCGATTTTTTAGTTGGTGATGGAGTGCATAGGAAAGTAATAAGTTTTGATATTAATAATTTAGTTGATGAAGTAGAGGAGAGTTTTCTTCCAAAAAATTATTCTTATGAGCTAATTAATGATTGTATAGTTATTCATTATAATTCTTGCCGGGATAAAGAAAAGATGAAAGATTTAATTGAGAAGATTAATAAAACACATGTTGATAAATATATTATAGATTTAAGATATAATGGTGGAGGTGATTCTAGTATTATTAGACCTTTGATAGAGTTTTTGAAAGGAAAGAGGGTTGTTGTTTTAATAAATGAATATGTATTTTCTTCTGGGAGAATGGCGTTGGTTGAGTTAAAGAAAATAGGTGCCTATGTTATTGGAACTAATATTAGTACTTCACTTAATGCATTTGGTAATAATCCATCAGAATATAAAATAGATGGTACTGAGTTAATTGTTAAGAAAAGTTCAAGTTATTTTCTTTATGATAGTGATTATAATTGTACTAGTTTTTCGAAGAATAATTTTTTTGAGTATTTTAAAGATAGAAAAGCGTTATTAGAACCAGTTTTTATAAGTCCAGATTTGGAGGTAAAAGAGACTGTTGATGATATTGTCGCTGGAAGAGATATACAGATGAAGATGGCATTTCAATATTTAGAGGAGAAATTTAATGGAAAAAGTTCAGTTTGATAATGATAATTTTATTTTATATGCACCAGATAGTTTGGGTATTATTACAGAAGGATTAGAGGATATTTTGAATAGTTCTTTTGAATTTTATAAGAAGTTATTTGGAGTTGATAGTTTTAGAAAAATACAGATTAATTTTTTTGATGATTTGGGTAAGTTTAGAGAGTTTATTTATGATTTAAGAGGAGAGAATGAGTCTTTACCGGAATACGCAACTGGTACTTTTGATCAGGGAATGATTAATATGTGTTTAAGTCCTAATATAAAAAATGATAACCCTAATCTTAACAATTATAAACATTGTGCTTCACATGAGTTATTTCATATTATGTATCAAGAGTTAGTATGGGAAAAGTTAGGTATGAAGAGAATAATTTGGTTTGATGAGGGAATGGCCGAGTTATTTTCTGGTGAGTATAATTTTACTAAGGATTCATATGATAAGTTTTTAAATGAAGTTAGAAAAACTACGATGGAAGTTCCTAATTTGAATGAGATTTCTCATGGAACATCTTTTAAAAATGATAAGTATAATGGATATTTACTTAGTTTAATTGCGGTTAAAGAAATATATGATAAGTTAGGGTTTGAGAAGTTTAGAAAAATAATGTATAATGAAGATGAAATTATAAAATACGGAGAGTCTATTTTGAAAGAGGTTTTCTAGGTATTAAGAATAATTACTGGTGGTGGTTTAGATGATTGATACTAATGTATTAGGAAATGGTAAGTTTAATAGTGTACTTGAAGTAAGTAAAAAGAATTATTTGAAGAGAATTTTAAATGTAAATATTAGTTTGTATGGAGGAAAATAATATGAAGAAAAAGAAAATCATTATTGCTTCTTGTGTTTTACTGATTGTTTTAGGTGGAATTGTTTATTTTATGGGGAATAATAAAGTGAAAGATTTACCAGTTACCGAAGGTGTTGATGTTGTTCCTACTATGGATGATAAGATAAGTAGAGATACTAGTTGGTGTAGTACATTTCAATTAGTTTGGAATGACATGAAAAGAGAAATAGTTGAGCAAGGCGTTGTTTTTAGTCCTCAGATAAAGATGGTAGAAAATCTTAATAAAGAAAGTTTTACAGAAGATATGTTATCTGATGAGTATTACTTTAAGATTTATGGATTTAAGAATTTGGAACTAAAAGAAAAAATAGAAAAAGGTATTAAGGAAAAGTTTAATCAAACTAGTGATATTTTAGATGATTTTGATTGGAGTAATGAGGCATTAGATAATCCTAATAGTTCAGACATAAGAAGATATTTCTTTTATACAATGCTATATAGAGAGTTTGAATATAAGAGTAAGTTTAGTATTTTAGATAATGCTAAGTTTGGAGAATATGAAGATGTTAAATATTTTGGAGTAAATAAAAATTCAAAAGAGAAAGTTAGAGAACAGATTGAAGTATTATTTTATAATTCTAAGAATGATTTTGCAGTTAAGATAAAGACTAAGAATAATGATGAAGTTATATTTTATAAAAATCCGGAGGGAGAAACATTTAGAGAAATATATGATAATATGATGAAAAAGACTAATGAGTATGAAGGAAGCATTAGTTTTTCAGAAAATGACTTTTTTATGGCACCTATACTTTCATTTAATGTAAAAAGAGAATACAAAGAATTAGAAAATAAAAAGTTTAATACAGCAGATGGTAATATAGCAATGATAGAAAAAGCAATTCAGTCTATTAAGTTTTCTTTAGATGAGACTGGTGGAAAAGTAAAGAGTGAAGCTGGAGTTGATAGTTGGAAGACTACTAGTATGGCTGGAGAAGATAAAACAAGATATTTTAATGTTAATGATACATTCGCTTTGTTTTTAAAAGAAGAGAAAAGAGATGTACCTTATTTAGCATTAAGAGTTGATGATATAAGAAAATATCAAAATAATTAATTAGTATATGATGTTTAATTTGTAGTATACTATTGATAGGTATTATAGGAGGATGTTATGGAGAATATTTTAAATAAAAAAGAATCTGGTTGGAAAAGTTTAAGCTCTGGGGAAATGGATAGTATTATGACTTTTTCTGATAATTATATTAAGTTTTTAAATAGATCTAAGACTGAAAGAGAAGCTAATAAGAGTATTATTTTAGAGCTTGAGAAACATGGATTTAGAAATGTAAATGATATGGACAGATTGAGTGCTGGAGATAAGGTTTATTTTAGTAATAGATGTAAGAGTGTTTTTGCTGCTGTTATTGGTAGTGGTAAAATAGATGAGGGAATTAATATAGTAGGTGCTCATATTGATTCACCTAGACTTGATTTAAAACCTAATCCTGTATATGAAGATGGAAAACTTGCTTTATTTAAGACTCATTACTATGGAGGAATTAAGAAGTATCAATGGACTACTATTCCTTTAGCAATACATGGTGTTGTTGTTAAACCTAGTGGAGAAAAAATAAGTATTAATATAGGAGAAGATGAAAATGATCCAATCTTTACTATTACTGATTTATTACCACATTTAGCTAAAGATCAATCTAAAAAGAAGTTGGAAGAAGCAATAGAAGGGGAAAGTTTAAATATATTAGTTGGTAGTATTCCAAATGAGGAAAAAGAAAATCCTGTTAAGAATAATATTTTAAAAATATTAAATAATAAATTGTAAAGTTGCATGATAATATAAAAACTTACAGAAAATAATGAAAAAGAAAGTATGGTATAGAAACAGACGAAAGGG
>ENA-OROD01002255-OROD01002255.1-human-gut-metagenome-genome-assembly--contig:-NODE-2255-length-14120-cov-3.203271_pt1 | contig 14120 bp, 15 predicted proteins | sample MGYA00242123_ERZ509038 | MGnify/ENA primary metagenome ERZ509038 (study PRJEB26280, sample SAMEA2338719) | human gut metagenome | biome: human gut; feature: human-associated habitat; material: faeces... | reverse complement strand
CCATGCACGATGTGCAGCTGCTGACCAACAACGCGTCCTATGCCGTGACCAATCTGACCAATACGGTCAACGAGCTCGACCTGAAAAAAACGCTGGCCGCGATTGACGACATGGTGCAGGACGGCACCGTTTTGATCGATCAGGGCAACACCATGATCCGCAACAGCTCGCAGGACATTGAAACCTCGCTCAAAGCCATCGCCGGCCTTGACATCGAAGGCCTTAATGAGAGCATTCAGGCGCTGGAATCGGTGACGACGTCTATCGGCAAGCTGTTTGGATATAAAGGAAAGTAAAAGGAAAAACACACAGGGGGTAAAAACCTATGACTGAAGAAGAAAAAATCTTTGCGGGGCAGCTGTTCTGCCCCGGTGATCCTGCGCTTAAGGCGATTAAGCTGCGCGCGCACAAGCTGAGCCAGCGTTACAGCCAGCTGGCGGAAGATCAGGCTGCGGACCGCGCGGAAATCCTCTCTCAGCTCGTCGGCAAAATGGGCAAGGGCTGCTTTTTTCAGGGTCCGATCTTTTTCCACTACGGCACGCATACGTCCATCGGCGATGCGCTGTTCTGCAACTATAACTTCACCGTTCAGGACGATGCAAAAGTGACCATCGGCAATCATTGCGATTTCGGTCCGAACGTGAGCATCGTCACGCCCGTGCATCCCATGCTGCCCGACGAGCGCCAGCAGATGCGCGATGAAAACGGCAATCCCAAAGTCGTTTCCGCCCGTTGTCTGCTTCGCAAGTTACAGCACCATAAATAGATGTTTTGTCCTTCCGGTGATTTGAATCTTTTTTGAAAGGGTTTATATTAGGATGGAAGTATATGTATCGGTGAGGTCAGGATATGTGCAAACTGGACGAACTCAGAGCAAAAAGAGAAGAAATCTACCGAATCGCGCGAGCGCATAAGGTGGAGAAACTTTACGTGTTCGGTTCCTGTGCCAGAAAAGAAGAAACCCCGGAAAGCGATGTCGATTTTATCGCCAAGTTTGCGCCCGGAGCTACGCTGTTCGACCATGCCGGAGCGGAATACGACATCGCCGAATTGCTGGCCGGTAAAGTGGATATTGTTGATGCCGATGTTCTGGAAAACGACCGCTTCGGTAAAAATGCCCGGTTGGATATGGTGCTGTTATGAACAATGACGCAGAACGCCTCAGCCACATTGCCGATACCATCCGTAATATTGAGCAGTTGACAGCCGGAATTACGGAAGCTGAATTCAATGCTTCCCTCAAAGACCAGTTGGCCGTCGGAATGTGTTTTGCCATTCTCGGAGAAGCCGCCTCGAAGCTCAACAAGGAGCTGCGGGAAAAATCCCCCGCCATTCCGTGGAGCGGCATCATCGGAATGCGCCATGTTCTGGTTCATGATTATATGAAGATATCACAGTCCCGGATTTGGGATGCCGTCAAGACCGATATTCCGGTTTTGAAGGAGCAAGTACAAAAGATACTGGAGGATATATCGGAGAAATAACCGAATCTTACAATTGAATATGTTAAGTCAGTTCTGACTTTTCAGCAGACGTTCATTTCGAAAACCGCCAATTTTTCACTCAAGAATCGTTGCTGAAGGGAAAAGCACCATTGTGTTTTTGGTGCTCCCTTTTGCATTCTTGAGTGGGCGCTTGGCGGTGCCTCGAAATGGTGTAATCGGGGGCACCTCTTCTTTTGCACAAATTTTCGTCTGCCGCGTAGCCGATAGATCCCGGCATAAGATGACAAAGGAGACGAAAAATCATGAAAAGAATGCTGCTTCTGCTGCTCGGAATTCTGCTGCTGGCCGGATGTGCCATTCATCCGCAGACACAGGATAAACTTTATCCCGACGTCAAAGTATCTCGCCTCCTGCGTGTCATTGACGGCGACACTTTCGCCTGTGACATCGACGAACATTCGGCCATTGCCGGAAAGAATATCTCCATTCGTCTCCGGGGAATCAACACTCCCGAACTGCGAAGCAAAGACCCGGAAGAGCGCCTGTCTGCCATCTTCGAAAAACAACGTCTTTCAGACTTACTGACCAATGCCCATGTTATCGAACTCCGAAACATCGACCGGGACAAATATTTCCGAATCGGCGCCGATGTCTATATCGACGGCGAACCGCTTCTGCCGAAACTCAATCAACAATATCTAACTGGAGCTCAAAAATGAATTTCAATAACGGAATTGACGGATTGGTTGGTATTTCAATTGCCATAGCCGGAGCACTGACGGTTTCCTTTCTGATTGCGTTGATATCTCCATTGTTAAGTCTCGCAATAATTGCATGGTTTGTCTATCTCATCTACAAGAAAAAAGTTGACGGTGACTATCGGATGTTGCTGTATATCGCAATCGGCTTCCTGACTTTTTCTATGCTCATCGTGTCGATATTCATGTCAGATGAAATCGGTAAATTCAGCGATGGAAGCGGCTCCTCCTCCAAACAAAAAGTTGAACCTTGGAAACAGCGCGATAAAGATTTTTCAGATGCACTCAAAAAAATGAGAAAATAACCAACGGAGTAAAAAATGAAAACAGTCTGCCCCCACTGCCATCAGAAGTATGAAGTACCTGATGACTACCTGCAACAGGATGTCACTTGCCAGAAATGTGAAAAAGATTTTACGGTGACAAAAGCGAAGTTCTGTTCGGAATGCGGGAAAGCAAATCCTGCCCAAGCGTTTCAGTGTTATGCCTGTCTGCATCCTTTCCGATTGAAAATCTATACGGAATCGGAAGATGCCGCATCGCAACATCCCGTTTCCAGTGCTTCCGGTGACAGGTCGGAAGCAAAATTGGGGCTGCTGCTGCAAATCATCGTTTTTATTTATGGAGTGGGAAGCGGTCTTGCCGCCCTGCAAGGAATCGGAATGATTTTTTCCGCATTTTCCGACTATCCTGAGTTGAGCAATAAGGGGCTTACAATTATCTACGGCGTTGCTGTTGTTACCGTATATGGACGGTTATTGTTGCTCCTTTCCACACTTACTCAGCCGAAAAAGAAAGCGGTACAAACACCTTATTCCCAGTTTGCATTATTGGGAGGCGGGATTCTCTCCATCATCGGCCTCATTGTATCCTTCACTGTTTTTTCCGGGGGGGCAGCAAGCCATCTATGCGTTTTCAAACGTTCTTACACTTGTTTTCCTTTATCAGATATACCATATCTGGGGAGAAAGATGTCTTATGGACGTGAACTACGAGGAGCCTGAAAAGTCAAAAATGAAAAGTTCGACTCTGGGGCGAGTCAGCGTCATATTGGCTGTTATCGGATTATTGGGGGGCTTCCTTTTTGCCGTTCCTGCTATCGTGATGGGAATAATTGCTCATAAGGATGGAAACAAGGCCGGTTTCATCGGTATGCTTTTGGGGATATTGGGGCTTATCGGTAATATTGTATTCATCATTATCATATTTGGAAATCGCTGAAATATGAAAAAATTAACCCCACGCCAAGTCATCGCTATCATAGTTTTAGCTGCAATCGTTCTGTTTTTGCCTCTTCTTTGGAAAGGTGGGCCTTCCAGAAAGGAGGTTGATGCCGCCCTTAAATTACGATGGGCTCAGGTTGAGGGCCAGAGGATAAATTACATGTCCCGCCATAATCCACGGGCAAGCCTTGCTCATGGTCCCGTCGATATCAAAATCAAAAACAAATACACACGGGAACAAAATGGAGTAACGTACTATTTTTATGAGTTTTCCATGACAACGACGTTTGAGGAAAATAACAGTCAAGAAGTAGAAATTGATTCCGGCACCATTGTCTTTGAAAAGCAAGGAAAACAATGGAGTTATTTCTATCGTTGACCTATAGTATCTTGTAATCGTTCACTTTTTCCCACATCGGCCGTCCCTGATTTTTCGGGGCGGCTTTTTTTCATGCCTTGATTCGTTCACTTTTCCTCGTCAGTTGATAAAAATAGAGTTGCCGGAGCTGTTTAAAGAGAAACTTGAGGAAAGGAATTTTAGAAGGGCTACCCTGTTTCCGGCGAAACGCCTCCGAGTGGTGGTAACAACCAACCAATGGAGGCTATCATGGAATGTCACATCTGCGGAACGACGGAAGAACTCGAAATCTACGGGGAGTTTCACCTCTGCCCGGATTGCCGGGACGAACACCTGAAACAATGCTCCGATTGTGGGGAATACTTCATCGACAATGAAAATGACTACGTCATTGACCGGAAGGGGAATATCTATTGTGAATCCTGCCGGGAAAATCTTTCCTACTGCGAACGTTGCGACGAGTATTCCGACTGTAACGACTTTGTTCATATCGTCGATTTGGATGAATACTGGTGTGATTCATGCGCTGAAAATCATGCTTTTCATTGCGATTCATGCGGAGACTGGACTTCGGAAAATCACGGTGATTCGGATACGACACTTTGCCGGGGATGTTTCGAGTCGGATTATTACATTTGCGACGATTGCGGGGAACTGGTTCACAGTTCCGACGCAATGAGCGACGACGACGGAACTTATTGCCGTTCCTGCTATGAGTCGAATCACTCCAATGACATTCACAATTACAGCTATGAACCTTACCTGAATTTCCAATGTGCCGACGATGAAAACGATAAAAAGCCCTTACCATATCTGGGATTCGAGCTTGAAGCCGGGGGAGTCTCCATTGAGACGCGGAACGATATTGCGGAAACCATCTCCGACGGTGAAGAGACTTTTTACCTGAAAGAAGACGGTTCCATTCCCGATTATGGATTTGAACTTGTTTCCCATCCGATAACATTGAAAAAGCATAAAGAACTTGACTGGAAAATTATCCTCAAGGAAATGTCAACTTCGGGGATGAAGTCCCATGACTTGGGGGAATCCGGTTGCGGTCTTCATGTGCATGTATCGCGGAATTACCTCACGTCTTACAAATGGCTGTTGATTGACTGGTTCATCTCGAAATATCAGGATAAATTCGAGCTCATAGCCAGAAGAAAAGAAACGCATTGGGCCCGGTTCAAAAAATCGAACGGCCTTTCGGTCAAGGACGTTTACGGTAAATCCAACGGGACGCGCTATCAGGCGGTCAATTTCGAGAATCGGAATACGGTTGAGTTCCGGCTCTTCCGGGGAACGTTGAATTTCTCCACCTTCATGGCGACACTGGAAATTGTGGATGCGCTGGTTCACTGGGCGCGGCAACTCTCCATCAGTGACATTCTTGCCACAAAAGACGCCTTCCGAAATTTTACCGATTACATCCGGTCGAACAGCCTTTATGAAAACGCCGTGAACTATCTCAATGACAAGGAGTTGATTTAATATGTGTGTAGCAATCTACAAACCGGAAAACGTTCAAACACCTTCACTGGACACTTTGAAAAAATGCTGGGATGCAAATCCCGATGGGGCAGGCTTCGCTCTGTGCACGGGCGGCGACAAATACGCGATTGAGATTCATAAGGGTTACATGACATGGAAACAGTTCAAGGCCGCATTTGAAAAATACCGTCTTGCCGACTTCGCCGGGGATATGCTGTTGCATTTCCGAATCGCAACACACGGCGGCATATCTCCGGGGAACACTCATCCCTTCAGCTTGACCAAAGATGTAAAACTATTGAAGCATACCAATGTAAGGACGAATTACGCCCTGATTCATAATGGAATCCTGCCGATTAAGCCAAAGGGCGATATTTCCGACACGATGGAATTTTGCCGAAGAATGGCCCCGCTCTATCAAAATATCCCTTCAGCTTTCAACCTGATTGAAGGCATGACCGGAAACAACAAAATCGCTGTTATGACGCGGGAACGGGTTCACCTGTTCGGCCAATGGGAATGTGTCAAAGGAGTGTATTTCTCGAATCTGCTATGGGACTGGCAGGAAGAGTTTTTCCCGCCGACACGGGAGGAGCTTCAACTGCTCAAGCAGGGCTACTGCCCGTACTGTGACGGGAGAATCATTTCCGAAGACGGCCTGTTCTATTGCCCTGAATGCGGCGAAGCATGGAAGGATAAATAACCGGTACCGCTACCCGGAATGCAAATAAGGGGATAACCGGGCCCTCCCGCAAGGAGGACGGAGGGCTCAATTTTTACCGTTCACAAATCGTTCTCGAAAATCAGGCCATTTCGCCGCTCAAAACAATTCGGCTTTCAGCCGTTCTCTAAACGACCGTTTTATAACCGGCGGCAACGTGCCGCTTCGGAGTACAATTATGAAATGCATCATCTACAGCCGTGTTTCGACCACCGACCAGACCACCGAAAACCAAATCCTGCAATTACGCGAATATGCCGCCAAACAGGGATGGGAGGTTTTTGCCGTGAAAACCGACATCTGTTCCGGCAGTAAATCCGCCGACGAACGTTCCGGACTCCGGGAGGTGTTCGACCTTGCCCGAAGACGGAGTTTCGACGTGCTCTTATTCTGGAGCCTCGACCGCCTCAGCCGCGAAGGAACCCGGAAGACGCTGGAATATCTCTCCCGCTTGGACAGTTACAAGGTCAAATGGCACTCCTACAGCGAAGAATACATCTCCTCATTGGGAATCTTCGCCGACGCCATCATTGCCTTGATGTCCTGCCTCGCCAGACAAGAACGCCTACGAATCTCCGACCGCACAAAAGCCGGATTGCAACGCGCCATCTCACAGGGGAAAACATTGGGACGACCGAAACGCCTGAACATCGACCAACAGGCAATCGAGCTCCGAAAACAGGGATATTCCTATTCCAGAATCGCCCGTGAGCTCAGCATTTCCAAGACTCACGCCTATAAACTCTGCCGATAAACCACCTGAACGATAGGAGAACAGACCATGAACAGTATAGCTTTCAAATTCAACTACGACGATTACGCCATTGAAATGGGAACCGGCAACATTTTCCAGACCATTCTCGAAGATTACGAAACATTGGGAGTCATTGGGGAGGAACACAATAAACTCATGTGCTATCTCGCGGCAACCTCCCGGTTGATGGACAATCCCCTGAATATTCTGGTATTGAGTTCATCGGGGGCCGGTAAATCCACCTTGCAGGACAAAACCTTGAAGCTGATGCCGCCCGAATCGGTTATTCGCGCCTCAGCGATTACCGACAAGGCGCTCTTCTACATGAAGTCCCTCAAAAACAAACTGCTGGCATTGGAGGAAGCCGCAGGGGTCAAAGACACCTACGCGATAAGAACCCTCATCTCCGAAGGCTATCTCGCTCAGGAGACCGTTTCCGGCGGGCAAGGCCAATCCCGCTATGTCGAAGGAGGCTGTTCGATATTCCAGACGACCACCAATCCCGAAATCAATCCCGAAACCAAGAGTAGGTTCTTCATACTGGGCGTGGATGAATCCCGCGAACAGACCCGCAGGATATTGGCAATGCAGCGCAAATCTCACACCTTGGAGGGCCTGAAAGACCAATCCGACAAAGACGGAATCACCCGCAAGCATTGGGCCTTCCAGCGTCTCTTGGAGCCATACCCGGTCGTGAATCCCTACGCCGAAGAACTCTTCTACGAAGACGACCGCTTACAGGCTCGAAGAGACCAGCCCAAATTCCTAAATTTGTGTAAGGCTGTAGCCTTCCTCAATCAAATGAAAAAGCCCCTGAAAAACTACAATGGCATTGACTACATCGAAGTTTCAAGGGAAGACATCCAGCAAGCAACTACACTCGCCTCCGAGTTACTGGGAATCTCCCTCGACGACCTCTCGCTCCCCGCAAGGAATCTCCTCCAGCTTCTATTGGAAATGGACCGGAAGACCTTCACCCGAAAAGAAGTGATGGACCACACCGGCTGGACCAAGACCCGCCTCCACATCCACCTCACGGAGCTAATCGAGATGGAACTCGTCCTCCCCGAATCCCAGAAAAAGAACCAGCTCCAAACCTACAAGCGTCTCTACGATGGAGAAGGCCAAGATGGACGCCGATTCATACTCGGTTTACACGGTGTTCAGTAGGCATTCATACGGACCTGAATCAGATATTGTAGTTTCGTATCTGTGCAATAATGGCGTCTTTAACAATGGCGGCTTTATCTTTTTGATGCTTTAACATACGAACAATGAAATCTAAATATTCGCCGTTTTTAGAGCTAAGCCCACAAAGTTCGGCGACTTTTGATTCGCTTACAATGCCTTTATTATTGAAAACTTGCAATATTTCATCATATTTTGAATTATCTATCATGTCCTGAAAAGCATTTCTCGTTTTATCGAAAATATCTTTCCCGTAGCTTTGGGGGACAAAATCTTGTAGGGATTTATCTAAAGCCTCGAAACTCTTAATCTCCTTCATATTTACTGTTTTTTGAAATATTCTATCCAATTGCGCCATAGTATGTTCCAATGCTTGTTTTTCAATTTCTCGTGCAAAAAAAGCAATGACATTATTTTTCACTTGTTCAAATATGGTATTCGCATCTCTATTTATTGCAGAAGCAACAGACTTTACAACACCTTCAAGTAATAAAAAATTCTCAATCTCGGCGACATTGGCAATCCAAATATTAGGAGTTGCTATGTGAGTTATATTTTCTTCTGTCATCCGGTCTCTATCAATTAACCCGTATGCGCTAACTTGATGAAACTCTTTCTTCCCATTGAATGATGTCGTGGTGTTAAAAACTTTTTCGCAACTGCCCAATGGCTTTATTGTCAAATCCGGAAAAATATGGGGAAGTAACTTATAATCGATACTGTTCAAATCACCTTCAATAAACAAAACAGGAGCACGACTCCCTAAAATTTCAAGATAAAGAGTTTCTGGGATAGGAGTCTCCTCTGCTAACACTTCGTAATCCCAATCTTTCCCATCGTATCCACGAGTCCAAATTTTTACTGCATTAGTTCTCGAAAGTGCAAAATCAATATCATGTGTGATATAGACGAAAGTACAGTCTGGTCTTGTTTTTTCTATTTCATTCCAAAGTTTATTGGAGATAGATTTATGCAAATGAAGTTCAGGCTCATCAATGATAATCAATGCATTGGGTATTGCACATAATACACTACCTATCAAATAAAAAACAACGCGCTCTCCATCACTCAAATTCGAAGCATTATATTTACACGCATCATCCTCTGGCTCAGATGCTTGAGATGATGATTTCTTCTCGACAACAATATTACCCGTTTTTACATGAAGTTTTCGATGCGTAATTAGTCGTTCCCATATTTCTTGAATGGTGTCAAGTCGTGTTTTTGGTTTTTCCATTGGAGAAGCTTGAGAGTAATTCCTTCTAAAGCCGATAGAGATATCGCTCTCTTCAGAGTAAAGAGCCTTGACAAGATTCTCAAAATCATTAAGCAAAGCTATTTCAGGATGACCTTGCCAGCGACCATTTATTTTATTTGAAAGCAATATGTTTTCTTTTTCATGGGATAAGCCAAAGCGAAATGTATTTTCTGCCTCAATGCGTGAACCAAAAAAAACATTTTCTGGCATGGCTAAAGACTTCTGAGCAGATATACGATGAACAAGTTTAAGATTTTGACGTTCAAAAAAAACACCCAGGCGTGTTTTTCCAGTACCATTTGCTCCAACGATGACCATATTGCGATTAGAAACAACAAGAGTTTCGTCATTATGTTCATTGGTATTTTGAGCATATTGTCTTTTTTTCTTAGGTAACTTAACTTCCATTATTTTCTCCGTTTGTCAATTATCAATCTGGTTTGTTTTATGAAAATTTCCCCTACTCGGTCAAATACGCGCGGGATATAGGAATCCGGTCTCAACACCTTCTGGCCGGAGCAGAACTTTTTCCGGTTAATCGCATTGGTCGTGGCCTTGGCGATTTCGGCGGTGTGGGTTATGGTAATGACTTCAGTTTCGGCCAAGACCTGTCTGCCGGATTTCAGGGTGTAGATTTTTGCCTTCTCGTCGAATCGCTGGATTTTATCCCATGCGGCTTGCAATGAGAGTTTGCCAAGTTCATAATCCCAGCGCATATACACGAGGTATTGGGCTTCCTCTTCCAATGAATGGCTGACGATTTCCGCTTGACAGGCTTTGCGGAGGGTACGGATGATTTTCGCATTGGCCTTCAGGAGTGTTGCCCGCTTTTTCTCGTAACGCAATCGGAGCTGTTCGAGCCGGACGTTTTGCAATTCGGTGATACTCCGACGCTTGGTTGCCAGCTCTTCTTGGAGTTGCGCCTTCTCTTCATCCGTGTCGGCCAATGACAAACGCAGGTGCATGTCATGATTCAGGATTTGCCGCTTATCTTTGTAGACGGTCTTGATTTTGCGGACTTCAGCTTCGTAGTCTTCCTTCAGGCGGTCTTCGGATTGCAGTTTGTTCGTGTTCAGTGTCGGCAGGAATTGCGACAGGGTTTCGTCCGTCAATCCGGCGAGCGTGTCCAATACATACGGGCGCTCTTTTGCCAGTTTCGCGGCTTTGGAAATACTCAGCGTCTCACTCAGAACCAATCTAATCAGATTGTCGTTTCCGGTATCGAGGACGCGTTCGGCTTCGGCAATCAGCCGGGAAGAGATTTTCATCTTTTCGGCGGCGGCATCTCTGGCGTGATATTTCGAAATGAAGGTCTGCCCGGAACCGCCCGCCGATTGGTTCGCTTTGGACTGTGTCCGGTAGAACTTCTTCAGGTACGCCCCAATCAACGCACGATGCGCCTTTCCCAATTGAACCGAGTTTGTCTTCAGCAGATGTTCGACCAGCTCTTCGGCGGTGCCGTCGTATTCGGTTACGGTGTATGGCAAATCGAATTCCAGACAGGCGCAATATTCGGGCCAATGTTCAATGACCTTGCCTTCGAAGAGGACGACCGGATGTTTCAGCTTTCCGGCGCGAAAGATGCGCTTTCGCAAGGCATCCAATGCGGCGGCATCGGGAGCGGGAAACAGCTTCGCTACCGGATGTTGTTCTAATTTCTTTTGAATTTTCGCCATTGCCGATTGTCTCCCGCTTGATATTTTCGAAGAAATGTAATATCGTTATGCTGTAAAGTCAAGCAGAGAAAAGAGATGCATCCGATTTTTCTGAAATATTGGGCCCATCAACTGACGCTCCGAAGTGAAGACGACGGCGCAAGCAATCTTGCGCTCACGTCGAATGACATCCGAATCAATCCGATTCCGTACCAGATTTCAGCCGTCAGTCGGGCCCTGAAAGCCCTGCGGGAGCATAAGGGGGCGATTCTCGCCGATGAAGTCGGGCTCGGTAAAACCATTGAGGCGGGTATCATCATCCACCGGCATTGGCAGCAGGGCAAGCGTAAAATCCTGATTATCCTCCCTGCCAGCCTGATTGCGCAGTGGATTGATGAGTTGAGAGAAAAATTCCGGCTTCCCGTGACCGTGGTGAACAGCCAATACCTGCGGAGGAAGAATCCCCCGAATCCCTTTATCAGCGATAAGATTGTGCTTTGCTCCTATCACTTCGCCAATAACAAGGCGAAGTATCTCTCTGGATTGCCGTGGGACCTCTGTTGCATTGACGAAGCCCATCACCTGCGGAATCGCCACGGTCGAATGGCTACTGCGCTCAGAAATGCCCTGCGCGACGTTCCCAAGCTCCTGCTGACCGCGACTCCGATTCAGAACTCGCAGAATGACCTTTGCGCATTGGTAGAGGTGATAGACGAATATTTTCCCATTCGTCCCAAGAAAGACGACTCCAAACCATGGAAGCCGATTCTGATTCGGACGTTACGCAAGGATTCAGGAGAACACTTCGTCAATCGCATTGCCGTGACTCATAAATTCTCGCTGAATGCCGCCGAGAAGCGATTATACGCCCGCATGGAGGATTTTCTCCTGAGGGATAATCTGCTCTGCCTCAATGAGGGGAATCGCCAATTGGTGAAAATGACCTTGCGGAGGTTATTGGCCTCCTGTCCTTCGAATCTTGCCGGAACACTGGAACGGCTGGCTCAACGCCTACAGGAGATTTGCACTCAATCCGCATTGACTCCTGACCTCGCCTCCAGTGCCGAGGAATTACGTGAAATGGAAAAGGTTCTGCTCAAGCCGAAGCGTCACAAACCCACGCCCAAGGAATTGGAGGAACTCCGGCTTGAAATCAAGGAACTGCACGAACTGCGCCGATTGGCGAACCCAACCGCCAGTGCTGGGAAATCCAAGGCATTGCTCTACGCTTTACGTGAAGGATTGCGGCAAGTCCAGAAAGCCGGAGGCAGGAAGAAGGCGATTATTTTCACCGAATTCCTGCAATCCCAGCGTCATATTTTCGATGAGCTACAGGCCATTCCCGAATTCAAAGGGCGGGTCGTCATGATTAACGGCGACAATCTCAATCCCCATGCGGATGCAATTTACCGCACATGGAAGGAGAAAATGCGACCGTCGAAATCCAATCCCAATCTCGACCGCAAGACAGCGATATTGGACCACTTCCGGCGCAAAGCCGATATTCTGATTGCGACCGACGCCGCTTCCGAGGGGCTGAATCTGCAATTCTGCTCATTACTGGTAAACTACGACCTGCCGTGGAATCCGCAGCGCATCGAACAGCGAATCGGTCGTTGTCACCGTTACGGACAGAAAAGCGATGTAGTAGTCGTCAATCTGCTCAATCTCGACAACCTCGCGGAACAGCGCCTCTTGGAGCTTCTCACCGACAAGCTGAAAATCTTCAATCGGGTATTGGGGAGCAGTGATTCCACACTGGGCCAGACGCAGGGAGGAAAGAGATTTGAGCGCAGGATTGGTGACATTTTCCTCCAATGCCGGACACCGGAAGAAATCAACCGGGAATTCGAGGCGATTGAGGTTACTCCAGTTGACCTTGACGACACCATAAAGCAAACCCACCTGTTCCACATTGCCGGTGAAGTAGAGGAACACCGCCGAAAACTCTGGGAAGTCTGCAAATACGCTTACGGGAAAAGGGGCTCATTCAGCGACCAAACAATGACTTTCGACATTCCCGAAGAATTGGAGTATGAGCGAACCGAATTGAAACCGGGCAAGTATTCGCTTCTTCCTCAATCGAAACGGCGCGGATATAAGGCATTGGACCAGCAAAGCCCAATCGTGCAAGCCGCATTGAATTGTTGTCAGGAACTCCCCAATAAGAGCGCCATTTTGCAAATCCCTGCCGGAATCGTATCGGGAACCGAAGGATTCCTCCAAGTGAACCTCTTGAAATGCCGATGCCATTACGAATATGAGAAACTCATCCATGTGGGCTATTCCAACACGTGCGAAGCATTGGCAGACGAGCAATGCCGGGAATTGCTGAAACACGGCCAATTCGTCCCCGGCAGTCCCCGTAGACCGCGAAAGGCATTGGAACAACTCACCGCCCAGAAAATCGCCAATGAGCATACACGCTTGCAGGAAGCATTCAAACAACACATCGCCAGCTTTGAGGAACGCCTATCCCAATGGGAATCCGAAAAGCTCACCCAACTCCGTGAGCGATTGACCTCCCTGAACCCGAACTCATTGGAATTTGACCGTCATTGGCAACAATACCGGAATGAGAAAGAGGCTCTCGCTCAGAAAAAGGAGCTCACCCTAATGCAAGCCCGAAGGGATTACGCCCCCGCATTGAAAACGCAAGAACTGTTCACTCTGCAATGGATTGTGATTTGAACAAAAATTCTGAGCTGAAATTATCGCTCTCGCGCATTCCGCTCGCGCAAAATAGCGCAAGATTTTTCATTTGAGGTATTTAACTGAAATAATCGCTCTATTTTGCCAAAAGATAAATCATATAAATTATTGAAAATAATTGATTTTATCTGAATTTATCTGGTTTTATTTTCTTTTAATTCAAAATAGATAAGTTTTGGCAATTTTTAACAAAACATAGATTTTGAGCTCAAAATACTCCATTGGCAATGATAGGACACCAATAGGATACCAGTTTTGAGTTTTTCGACTCTTCGGGGAAAATTTTTCCATGACTTCCATTGCGGGCAATCGGGGGGATTGTGAATAAAGACCGGAAAAACCGGAGAAAATATCGTTACTCGAAAAATAGGATACCAGTTTCAGGATTTTGAGCTCAAATAGTGGTATCCTATTGGTATCCTATTTTGGAAAAGACAGGCGCGGAAAGACGTTGACAGACCTGGACACGAAAAAACCGCTCGGATTTACAACTTGCTTATCCTGAGCGGTTTTGAACTTCAAAAATGGTGGAGCTGGTGGGAGTCGAACCCATGACC
>ENA-OROD01002252-OROD01002252.1-human-gut-metagenome-genome-assembly--contig:-NODE-2252-length-14125-cov-39.703127_pt1 | contig 14125 bp, 16 predicted proteins | sample MGYA00242123_ERZ509038 | MGnify/ENA primary metagenome ERZ509038 (study PRJEB26280, sample SAMEA2338719) | human gut metagenome | biome: human gut; feature: human-associated habitat; material: faeces... | reverse complement strand
ATCTCGAAATGCTCCGTCCAAAAGCTTGCCGAAATAAATGCATGGGCGTCCAGATTGCCGTGCAGCCAGATCTGCGTGACGGTGTCCAAATCTAGATTTTCAAATTTTCGTATCATCTGATTCCTTCCTGCTTGCTGTTTTCCTGCGAATTTTGGGCTTTGTCAACTCATAGCTCACGTCCAACAGCAGCTCGATTGTTTCCGCTGGCACACTGCCGTCCAGCGCGACCGTGATCCAACTGGCTTTGTTCATATGGTACGCCGGAAAAATGCCAGTCTCGCCGCGCAGGGACGAAATCAAAATCGGGTCGCACTTAAAATTGACGATATCGAGCTTCTCCGTTCCCGCAAGTCCCAGCTTGTCCCGCGGCACTTCCATGACCAGCGCAAACCACTTCCGGTTAGCTACATGACGAAACACGGCGGCGCGCGGCGTGTCTGCCCACGGATAATCCGGTTCTGTGCTGTAGTGGTTCAGAATGTAGGATTCTAATTCTTCACGATTCATTGCAGACCTCACAGCGCCTCGAAGTGATACCTCGGCTGACCAACGCTCTTTTTGCCGTACTCGATCGCGCTGACCGGACAGTAGCAGATGCACGCCATGCAGTGGGTGCAGGCTTTGCCCCAAACCGGCTTGTTGTTTTTGAGCGTGACGTTATTCATTGGACAGCGTTTCGCGCACTGCCCACAGCCGATGCAGGCGCTTGACGCGGTAAAAGCGTTCGCTTTGACGAAGAATTTGTAGAAAATCGGATTGACCGGGCCGCTCATGAAGCGGTCATAGAGATTGTTCCGTGTCGGCGCGAACGGCTGATTGCGCTGAATCGCCGCAATCGCTCGGTCGATGCTAGGCTCGGCTTGGGCGACGATTTGCCGCGCTTTGTCCGCCTGCGGCGCGGAGAACATCGCAATGTAATTCTCCGGCATAACGATCTGCGCCGTACCCATGCAGGAAATCGCCTTTTCCGTGCAGAACTCGCGGTTATACTTGTCGGCATTGCCGATCTCGCTGCCGCAGGTCATGACGAACCATGACCGCTTTGCGCCGCGCAGCTCCGTGCTCCGAAGCCAATCGCGCACGACGCGCGGAATACGCCAGGCATACGTTGGCGTGACAATAATAACTCGCTCGCCGGTTTCAACGGAAGAAGTGTCGGAAGCCTTGATGCGGTCGTTCAGATTCACAAGCGCATCGCCCAGCGCGTCTGCGATTCGCTTGGCGACATATTTGCTGTTTCCGGTGCCGGAAAAATACAAAATCATATCAAAATCCCCTCACAATGGTCGATCTCATGCTGAATGATCTGCGCTGTCCAGCCGGTGAACGTCTTGAGGCGCGTCTGGAACTGCTCGTTCTGCCACTGCACCTTGATGGTTTGAAACCGCTTCGTTTTCCGTGTGCCGGTCAGGGACAGGCAGCCCTCCTCCGCGTCATAGGGCGCGGATTTTTTGACGATTGCGGGATTGAACATGACCATGTAATCACCATTGTTGTCGAACGCAATAATGCGCTTGTTGACGCCGATCATATTCGCCGCCATGCCCACGCAGCCATCCTTGTGCGCGGCCAGCGTGTCCAATAAATCCTGCACGATTGCCAAATCGTCAGCCGTGGCAGGTTCTGACTTTTGAGATAAAAAGAATTCATCTTTGCAGATTTCACGGATCATGGAAAAACCTCCGCTTCGTGTTTCTTATGTGGCTACCTTGATTTCACAGGGGTACCGTCTGCGGCGGCAGGAACATAGTAATACATTTTTGAAATAAAAAGCAAGGAGGTTCAGATGCCGAGAATCCTCCTTGCTTTTCCTTTAGCTGATATTATGTTTTGCCTTCCATCCACGCTCATATTCAATGGAAATTTCGCTAATATCCGTGTAATCGAATTCGCATTTAACTTTGCCCGTAGAATCAACAAATAACCCGATAACATTCCAGCGATCTTTTTCATCCATTGCTTTCCGCTCGGCAGAAATGATTTTGTCGATGGAAAGAAAGGCACGTATTATCTGCGGCTTTTTCACTTCTGGAAGGCTGAAACAGTCAATATACCCATGACCGCAGTCAACGAAATATTTCATAGTGTAGCTTCCAGTGGTATAGCCAGCATAAAACGCGACATTATTCCATTTAAGTGGAAGTACGCCTTCCAAAACCGAAAATACTTCCTGTAAATATTTCTCGTCCATATTAGCCCTCCGAGCTGTTGGGGAAGATTCTTACGCTTGTTTCCCCGTCAATAGAATAAGTTACGACAATGGCTGTCGGGCGATTTGTATCGTCCTCACATACCGGTTCGATTACTACATATACTTCTTTGCCCTCGCTTACTGCTTTTGCTAGTTCAGCTTCAAAAAATCTGAAGTCATTTTCATTGATTTTCGCATCTTGGGGAATCAGGTTTTCAAGACGATCACTTCCTCCGAATTGATGTCCAATTAAATGACCTCTATCATCGGTATCCTTGTAATTCTGTCCATCATAGTTGCGAACATTTTCCATGTGCCTCTCAGATTTGGGGTCTTGTAGCTTGAGGGTTCCTTCAGCAGAAATAATTCGACCTTGGCTATCAGTGTGGTACTTATACCCGTTGACTTCATATTCGCAGTCTGGAAGTAAGTGGTTGTCGATTCTATAATTCTGCCCATTGTCGTCGGTATAATAACGATGACCATCAATAACATAAGAATCGTTGGAAATGCACACTCCATCGCAGCAATACACCTTGCCATTATCATCGGTTTTGTACTCATGACCATCGATGACATAGGTGACATTGCAAAGTGGTTCCCCGTCGATGCAGAAAATATTGCCGTTATCATCGGTCGTATATTCAATTTCAAACAGTGAATATGTGATATTGGGCTTTAGATTTCCATCTCTATCTGTTATCTCATTCCCGTTATCATCTATAAGTGGCTTTTGAATATCTGACGCGCTTTTTTCTGCGCTTTCAATTCCTTCGTGTCTTGCGTCATGCAAATCGCTGGTCTCGCCAAGCCCCGAACTACTTTCAGGAATGGATTTAGTATCCTGTGGCTTGGGTAATTCCATAGCTTGCTCGTTTGATGGTTTGATTTCAAATCCACTAAGGAAGGAGCTGCCTCGCATCATAATACGCCTCCCATCATATTGGATACCATCCAACTGCTTTCACGTTGCAAACGTTCCTGCTCAATGAGAGTGAATATTTGGTTAAGGTTCTCCTGCTCCATTGCTCTGCCGATGATCTGATATTTCTGTCGGGTTATGAGGATTTGATGTGCCAAATCTTTTTCAGTGGGCGTTTTGTTCCCAGCAAAAAGTTGATCGGCATCAAACAAATCATACGCAACAGATGCAATCTCTGTCTGTGTTACGCCACTTTGAGAATTGCAGATGTCTAATACAGCTCGTTTAATCGTAGCAGGCAAGGGAGCCTTGAGTATTTTTCCCCGCAGATTACGAAGCGTACTTCTAATTTCAGAATACTGAGAACCAAACAGAACCGTACCCATTAGAACGCTTGCAGTACGATCAGATTTCAGCTCGTAACCGACACTTTTCAGCGGCTTTTCATTGGTAAACCGCTCAAACTTGCACAGCACAGCTTCAATCCATCCGCTTTGATATACCGCAGCTACACCGCGTTCCAGCTTACTAAGTTCGGCAATCTGATTTTCGTTTAAGCCGATAGCCTTTCCGACTAACTCTCGATCAGATTGATCTGGAAGCCGTAGCACAATTTTGGTGTTTGTATTGCGAATTGCTGCTGGATCAAGAGCGCCCGGAGCTTGGTCAACAATCATGAAGCATTCACCGTAGGTGCGCATTTCAGCGATGGCGTTGGTAATCATTTCAACAGACTTGCCAATGAGATTGGAGCCTTCTGCCGACTGCTCCGTAGAAGTGCGCTTGAGGAGATTATGCGCTTCTTCCAAAACGGTGATATGCTTGAGATCAGAATTCATGGCTTTCGATGCCATGCGATACTCTTGAAGTTTCAGGACAAGAACGCCCATGATGAGTGATGTTGTTTCAGTCCCGATTTCGGACAGATCAACAATCACATTTTCATCAAACAGTTCTTCCTCGCTGCATTCATCGCAGGTAAAGATTTGACTGTAAATTCCATTTGTCAGAGATTTCAGTCTCGTTTTCAAAGCGCCCTTGTAGTCGCCCTTGCTTTCGCCAGAATAGTCGGATTCATTCATCACAATGTCAATCTGTCGAAGAACGTCGATAAATGTCGGAAATAGCCGACCATAGGGATTTTCAGAAGTAGCAAGGTTCCATCCGGCATCTATGTAAGCACGCTCTATTGCGTCTTTTAATACCGCTGGCATTGCTGCGTACATCGGCCAGCAGGCATTGAAGATTTCGATCAAGCGATCAAGATGGGCGTAGAGCTGAATACCGTCAGGAAAGCTAAAAGGATTTATACGAAGAAGCTGAGAGACTTTATAGTTTGTTCCATAAACAGTGACATCTTTGCGGCCACCAAACACTTCTTTGTATTCACCTTTGGTTGGCTCTACAACGAGAAAAGTCGTCCCTTTTCCGGTCAGCCCGTTCAAAAGCTGGTAAACGGTGTTGCTTTTACCTGAACCTGTGGAACCGGTAATGAAAACGTGAGCCGTTAGTTCTTTGGAATTCAGTTCGACCGGTGTGTTTTCTTGATGGCGCATATGTTCAATTTTTCCGATGGTAATTAGCTTCTCCGGCTTTTGCTCATCAAGTGTTGTCACATTTCTTCCAAAAGCAGCGCATTCTGTTACAGGGAATCCAGGAAGCGACTTCCTGGGAATATTCATTGCCTGAGCTAAATCGAGAGAAGATATTGTCGCGGTTATATCCTTGCGGTCTTTTTCTCCATTGACAAAAATCGGATGTCGATTTGAAACCAAATATTCATGTATTGCTTCCGAATCGTTCTTTTCCCATCCGAGAATTGCTGAAAAAATGCCTTCCGAATCTTTGCCGCGCACTACTGCGTCATACTGATGTGCTACGCTCTTTGCCGTTTCAAGAGAATTGGAAATCACATACGACGCGAACTTCCAACCGCCAAGTGCTTTGCACATATCAATCCGTTCCAAACTCTTGTCGATTTGGTTTATCATGTGCTTTACAGAGTAGTTTGAGACGGTTTTGGTTTCGCTATGACCATCCACGTTGGCTATGCCAAAGCCAGCAGACGCAGCCAATGCGATGCCGTAGTTTTTGGACTTGGTCGTAGCTGTGTTGTCGGAAATTTGCTGGCTCTCATACTCGCTGATTCCGGACAAATATGAGCATAAGGAGCTTGTTTCCTGATCCAAACGGCTTCTGTCACTTATCGGTTCGGCAATCAAGAGAACGGAATATTCTTCTTTTCCGTGATAATTGAACAGATTTTCTATGCTGACAAAAGCATCTTCTTTTTTGCTGGCAAGATTTGTGACAGATACGATATGTTTACCTTTTTGCAAAACATCAAAATCTGAAGGCATTTCGCAAATATCTACCCCGGCAAATACCGACGAGAAAATCCGTTTTGCTCTATCCGACAAAGCGTTGATGGTCCCCGGAGATGAAACGGATTTTCTGACATCTGCAATCCTGAAGTAAATATCAGTACCAGCGGTGGAGTGATGAAATAGCATTGAAATAGTACAATCTTCCCCATTGAAAGATTGGAACAACTGGCAGAGGTTATCTACGTCCGGCTCGTCTGGATTTCTTACGAACTTTGATATTTTGATGTTCCGGATTCTGTTTTCTTTCCATGATTCCAAATCAAAATTAGCAATCCGTTGAGGATGATAATCCGAAAAAGAGCGCAAATATTCTTTGAAGACATCGGTTTCTATCGACTCTACCAAAGTTTTTAACTGCAAATCGTCTAACATAACCGACTCCTTTTCACTTCCTTATTGCAAGAACTGAAACGACGGCAATAATCACTACAATTATCACGCCAATGACGGCAACTGTTGCGTAAAGCGTATCGCATACTTTTTTCAGATGTGCAATAGCTTTTGGTGAGCTTGCGCCGTTGATTGACCGCTCATACAGTTCATTGAGATATTTGAAAGTCCATGGCTTTTTGTTCATGACTTCTTCGGGATAATCGACTTCATTGGGGCTGCTTTCCAGCATTTTGATTCGCTTTTTCATATTTCGGTATGTCATTGCTTTTCACCTCCATTATTAAACATTTGAGAAAATGTTGTTCAACTCCGTCAATTCATCTGCTATACGGCGCTTTTTGTTATCAAGCTCCTTGATGTCTTTGCTGAGGCCTTGAATAGTTCGCTTAATATCACCAAGTTCGGGATTTAGGTTGCAAATGATATTATCATCGGCAGACTGATCGCTAAACGCGATTTTTATTTCCGTGAATATCTCGGAAATTCTGTTCTTAATTTGAAGAACCAAGTCATCTCCAAATTCTTTCCAAGAAGACTCATAAAAGAATTTGAGACCTTCTTTTATTGATCCAAGGTTTTTTTCAACCCAATATCCAACCTTTTTCCCAGCGTTGACGATGGCCTTCCACGCGCTTGAATACCATTTATCACCGCTTATTTTTTCTCTTAGTTTTGGAATGTCTAATTTTACGTTTTTTATGTCGTTCTTTCTTTTGGCGCTTGTTTGATCCAACAGCTTTTTGGGAGTAAAAAAATCACGAAAAACCTCCTTCTCGGACTCTGAAAGAGAGCTTTGAGCGTTGATTCTTTTTTTACATTCTTGTGTATAATCAGGTAAGACATCATCGCTTAAGAAGTCTGTAAAATCCTGTTTGGCTCGCGCAGTAAGGTTAGTAATGTCTTTATCTAATAGGCCAACAATACCGTCACGAATTTGAGCCTCAGATCGTTCCGAATACGATTCAGCAGTCAGAAACTGTTCAATAGCGTGTGTAGCAAAATCTCCGGATTTATCAGTTGTTGCTGCATAATCAGACTTATAGAAGCGGTCGGCAAATTCTTTTTGCTTAGTTAATACATAGCTGTCCGTAAAATTGGAAAGTTCTTTGCACAGTGGTTCGTAGATTTCTTGAAATTCTGCTATGCGGCTCAGTTGCTGGCCTTCTTTTTCAGCTTCTTTTTTGGAAATCGTCTCCTTGTATTCTTCAAGCAGTTCTTGAAAAACACGTCTTGCACGTTCACATTGATTATATGGGAACAGCTCATTTGCAACATAGATGATTTCCTGTTCGACTGTATCAATCCCAGAATTGAACTGCATTAGTGAGCGTTTCGCTTTTTCTTCGTCTGTTGCAACTTTTATGGCATCTATAAGCTCGTTGTGTCTGCTTTCAATTCCATCTTTTCTGGTATTTGGTAATGTGCAATACTGCGGAAGCGATAAATAAGTCTGCTTATTGGGATTGGAAAACTTGTCAATATGGTCTTCGAAAACTTCAGCCAATGCTCCCTCTTTCCATTCGGTATTAAGAGAGTTTGGCTTTCTTGCGCCTAAGGCTACTGCCGAAGAAACATAAGTTATTCTTGATTCCCACTCTTTTTCTGTGGAGGTAACAACTTTTATCTCTGGTCTTACTTCTGTTTGGTTACATACAACGATAGTATGAGCAAGATCGAGCTTATTGCCGGTTGCCTTTTGAATCGTATCAATGAGCTTCTGCGACTTATCTAAGTCCTTCCTTTCCGCGCAGACAAAAATCAAAAAGCCTTTTGTTTGATCTTTCAGCGCTTTTTCAAGGGTTTCGGCATCGTCGCTGTTGCTATCGCTATCGCCACCCGGCGTGTCGTAAAATACAATTTGTTCTGGAATCTTTGCATTGAAGAACGGGCAGCAGATGCTCATGAGTTTATCATCCACTGTTACCGTGCGGTCAATTCCATTTTCCTTGTCTTTGAAATTATAGAAGTCAATTACTCTCCGGATTCTCTCAATAGGTTTTTGCGGTTCCCGCAACAGAGATTGTAATTCTCCTGGAACAGCGCCAAAGTTGTTTGAGTTATCAATGTTTACGCAATCAACTACAACTTTTTGATCTTTTGTGGAAAAAGAAACCGAAACCTCATTCTTTGAATGATGCAGTTCGCAAATAACTCCAGTAGTGGCATCTTGCCCGGAGGGAAGTAATTCCTCGCCAATGAGCGCATTTAAGAATGTGGATTTTCCCGCACTCATATTTCCAACTACTACAACGGGAATTGTCGCATCGAGAATCTTGTCAATCTCACCATGAGAATCAATGTCGTAACCAAGGCTTTTGAGTTGGCGCACCTTTGTAATTATCTTTTCATTGATTTCATTGCAGGACAGAATACGTTGCTTGCTACTTTGAACCAACTGAACATTTGGATGCTTTGAGCAAAGTTTACTAAAGCTCAAATAGTTTTCTGCGGTTCCGACAAACTCAAATATAAGTTTTGCACCGCGATACGATTCGGTTAATATTTGAAGAAGTTGATCTCCATCATCTTCCAAACAAAACCTGTTACTATAACGAGCGGCTATGTCATCTTTGGCACTACCGTCAATTTCTTCCTCGATTCCATTGGCATTGATAATCGCCAATTTCAACGTGCATAGATACGGGTTATAGTACATTCTTAATTTAGTAGCCATGGCAATTACTTTTCCTCCGTATATTGAGAGATTGTTTTCTGAAGCATTTCCTTTATTACTACTACAAACTCATCTGGCGCTATGACCTTGACCCACGCGCCCTGACTGAGTAGCCACATCTTGATTCCGTCGCCATAAACCTCGGCTTCAATCAGATATTTGCCCTCGGAACAGTTGATGATCTTCGCCGTAGGGAGCTTGTCCAGTACAGCTTGCACGGACGGCCCGCTGAACTCAAAGCGGATCGTGCGGAGCTTGCCCGGCCACATTAGTAGTGACCGCTGCTGCAACAGACCTTCATCGTATTCCGGTGCGTCGTCTGTGGTAAAGGTTTTCCGGTGTGCGGTGATATGTTTGATCCTGTCCGCTCTGAAATAGAGCGGTTTGGATGTGTTGCCATCAATCGGGAAAGCAATCAAGTAAAAGTAGTAATCCGAGAACATCACGGACGCAGGGCGGATGCGGTGCGTAACGTAGTCGCGGTTGGTTCGGTAATAGTCGATGCTGATCTCGCGTTTTTCCCGGATGTTGTTAACGAGCTTCCACAGGGTATCTTGTACGCTGTCACAATCGTGCTTGACTTCCGAATAGTGATAAAGCTCTTTCTCTATCAGCTCTGCTATGGTTTGCCGATCCTCAATGGTGGTAAACTTTTTCAGTTTGTCAACAATCGTGAGCAACTCAATTTTGGAAAATGCCCGTGTGCCGATCAGAACTTCAAGAAGCGCAAGCAGCTCCTTGCTGGATAGAAACTCATCCATATAGAGGTGATAACACTTATCCTGATTGGAGTAGCGCAGTTCTGTGTTTCCGACCAGCTCCCGATGATCTGCAAGGAAAGCCTTTAAGTCGGTGATCGAACGAGCGACACTTCTTGTCGAAACTTCAAATTCTTCCGACAGCTTTTTTACGGAAATATTCTCGCCGCGCAGTCCTCGGAAGAAGATGGACAATGTGCGCTCGATTTTACTGTCCAAATTATTCACCTCCAGCTTCGGTTTCTTATATATTATAACATTTTACCTTGACAGACGGTTGTCTCTCTGAAAATAAATTTGAAACTTCTTTTTGAATTTTCAACACGACATAATGGTTCCCAGTAGATGTTCAGCCCATCGGGGTGAACCATGCCGCATTTTCTGTATGCACCGGTATGATTTCGGTGGGATTCACATGAGCAATCAGCCGCTTGATCGTATCGGCATCAGCGTGTCCGCTGGTATCCATGCTGTAATCTTCACGGCTTTCGGTTATTGCATAGAAGGCATTGATGATTTCTTTTGCCAAAGGGGTGTATTCAATGACCGGAAGCGAAATCACGCCGGGGCGCGTTTCTTCTCGGATGATCGTCGCAAACGGTTCATCACTTTCAAGCTGCGGTATGTACTTGGTAATTCCATCAAATTGGCTCATTCAGTCACCTCCGAAATGCTACCGCATCCCGTTAATTTAAGCCAATAGCGGATTGATGCCGGAAGGATATGCTGATGTGTCAGCAAAAACTGCCATAGCTCCTGTTTCGTTATGCACTTGACCTGGGGATAGCAATTAGCTCCATAATCCTCGGATGTGGTAAACAGATATACGACATCCCGGTCGTTCGTCAGTGCATCAACATAGTTCTCTGCATACAGAGGCACGTTGCGCTTTACCTGCGGAAATGCCAGATGAGAGCCGTCTTTGTGTGTCAATATGGCTTCAAATGTCGCCGTACTCAGTTTTAGCGTTGATGAATAGATATAGTAGCCCTTACTCTGTAAATACAGAAAAATCAGGCATTCCAGTTCCTCTGATCCGATCATGTTCCAAAACTCATCACGCTGCATGGCAGGCATTTCATATTTTGGATCAGTGCTTTCGGAATAGTTGTTCCAAATCATCTGACTGATCAGATCGACATCGTAAACGTGCTGTGCTGTGGCGCTGGCACAGAAACTATTCACAACTTTTCCGGGAACTTTATCTTCCTTGCCAATATGTATCCACTTGGCAGATACATAATTGCCAATATCATGGCGTCTATGTTCGGCAGTGACATTACGGTCTTTCCACAAGAGTTCTCCGACGCGACACAGATAATACTCCGAAGCATTGCCACCGATTCGTGTCCACACCAAATCACCGGGACGCATCTCCCGTATGGCTCCAATAGCCTTCATCGCGCTGCGCTCACCACCGGCATATTTTTCATAGACTTCTTTTCGGAATTCATCATAATCTTCGGAATGGCACTCTACCATGTACCAGCCCACGCCGATGATCTGCTGTTCCCGACAAAATGTCAAAACATCCTCGTAAGATACTCCTTCTGCCGGTTCCGGCTTCAGTTGTACTCTGAATACTGCCATACATATACCTCCGAATATAATATGCCGAACGAAACAATCGGCGTCAGTTATCAAAATCGCCGAAAAGAATTGATTTCCCAGCTTGCAATTCCCATCCTTTTTTTGTGGGATTGTATGTGATCCATTCTCCGGCGATTCTCAGAGATTCGATGTATCGCTGGATGGTACGCGGCGAAAGTTCCAGTATTTCAGAAAGTTTTTCCGTGGTAACGCCGGAATGCTTCCTGATCTGCGTAAGCACGACCAAAGCATTTGCGATTGTCCGGCTGAATGTCGTGTTCTTTTTCTGCCGACGATACGCGGCAAGCAGGTCATATTTCAGCTTTTCTTTTGCCTTTTCCATGTTCTCATAGTGGACAAAGACGTTAGAGAGCTGCGCGGGAATCGGCAGTGAAGGAATTCCGATGAGAATTGGTATTTCTATCGGATCGAGAATGTCAAGATAGAAGTCATAAAGGATTTGGAGTTCCTCGTCCTTGATTTTGGAAAGATTCGTGATGCTCGCATAGCACCCGATTGCAATCAGGTCTGTCGTGCAGTCTGTATCGAGAATTGCCGTTCCTTTCCACGGAACGATGGATTCGATGAAATTAAGCTCTTCATCAAAGCCGTAAACGATTATATTTTCATTCAAGTCCAATCACCTCGATACCATTCTATCAAACCGCCGCGACAACAGTATGTCAGGGCCTCTTGCATTTCTGCAAATTTTTCAGAAAAAACGTCCGGGATTTTGCATTTCTGCAAGTCTTACTTTTCGGAATACTTTTCCCAAACAATATTATCAAGCAATCGGACGGTTAGATTGGGATACTTGCTTTTCAAAAGATCAACCGCCTGTGAAAATATGATCTGACAGTCATCGTTTGAAACATCAAACCCGAAGGCGTCTTTGATGCTCCTATGAATATGTACGTCTGGCTTGCAGCGGTTCGGGTCTCCTGCCAGCATGAAAAGATAATTTACTCCGGCGTCTCCGATACCTTTTACTGACCGGATAACGATTTCAAGAAGTTCCTGCGATTCAAAGTTGCGGAAATCCTCGATTGTCTCGATGCGTAATGCTTTGAGGTAGGTTGCAAGTTTATAGCATACTTCGCTTTTCAGCAGACCGCCGGTTCTTTGGCGATTTCGGAGAACCCTGTCAGCAAAGGGCTCAGCGCCTCCGGCTGCATTGACGTTACTTATCAGCATGGAGACGGTATCCCCGCCAGCATGACGGTTGTTCTCCATGTAAGCCTTTGCGTAGCGTTCCACGACAGGCACGGTCATTGATTCGTATTTAGCGCGTAGAGAAAACACGCAGTCCAAAATGCAAATGGACATAGATTCATAATGATAACCGATTTTTGAGTTCAAATCGAATTGTTTCTCACAAAAATCCGCAAACTGCGCGGGGTTCAAATTGGGGGATGTTTTCATGGCAGCTCTCTCCAAAATGTCGTTTCTTTTTTATCGGCGGGGTACTTTATCAAAATTTCTCCGCACTGAGCGGATACAAAAGAATGAAATGCCCGCCGAGATAATGCAAGCTGCTATACCGGGTGCAATGTTTTTCCCTTTAGGCTTCATCACGGCGGCGGTTGTTATATTCATCAACGACGCGCTTGAGCCGTTCGGAAAACTCGATGCCCATGATCTTGTTGACCTTTTTGAACTCGTCAATCGCCTGTGCAAGCAGTCTCTCCAAAATCTTGATTTTGGTATTGGGGAGCTGGATCGCATTGATCTTGTCCATATACTCATCGCTGAAAATATCAACGGAGATATCATCCCGGTACGTTCGCTTTGTTCTCACGATTGCCGATGAAACGCATTGATCGAAGTCACCGTCACGTCCCACCAAGAACTCGCAATACTCATGCTCGGACAGCAGCTTCCGCAGAAGCGTTTCAAGCTGATCCTCAACCTTGTTGATGTTGTCAACATATCTGTGACCGAAGAAGCTGACGGTGAAGATGGACATAATGCCCAAACGGGCGTACTCGTCATTTTTCATCAGGAATGACTTCCATAATATCTTCAATCGGGCAGTCAAGGGCTGCACAGATGCGGACAAGCACATCCACGTTGACATTCTCGCTTCGATTTAACTTGCCAATCGTGTAGGTGCTGACGTGAGCCATTTCCGCAAGGTCTTTCTTTTTCAGGTCTTTATCAATCAACAGTTTCCAGAGCTTTTTATAACTTACAGCCATTTTTGTTCACCCTCACATCGGTCAGATTATGGTGGATATAAGAATACAAGCATAGGTATACCACTGAATTGTGTCTAATTCAAGAACAAATAGAGAGTTCGCGCCATTTACAATCGAAATTTCTGTGAATTTCTGTGAAATGGGCGCGGACGCGACGGGAGAAACGCGGTAGCGAGGGAATAGCGAAAGAATATGTATCCAGAAGCGGCGATGTGACGACTTACTTCCCGGATGATCGCGAACTGCTGCAGGGATTCAAAGAATCCAAATTGATCAATTTGCAATCAAAGGGCGTCCTTTATATGATGGAATCGGCAATTCAGCCTGCAAACGCTGCAATGGTTCTTTTGGGATTCAAAGGTTACAGCTTGGAGCATCTCATGCCGAAGAAATGGAGAAACAATTGGGCGCCATGCGAAACGGAGGAGCTTGCGAAGGAACGTGATTCCTGCTTACTTACACTTGGCAATCTCGCAATTATTCCACAGCCGCTCAATGCGTCGATTCGGGATGCGAATTGGACGGTAAAGAAAGCCGGAAAAGGAACAACAAATCCTGGACTTGAGTTATGCGCCAGCGGTCTGCTTACCATCCATGACGTATTAAAAGAGCCGGAATGGACCGAGGGAAAAATAGACGCTCGTGCTGATTGGCTGTTTGAGCAGGCAAAACGGATATGGCAGGCTTAATTCTTTCGCGATGAAGCTTTGCCGCTGCAATTCCTGCTCCGCTATAGACAAAGAATACGCTGCCGACAGCTTGCCGGCAGCGTAGTTTCATATTTTCGAGTCGCGGAGCCACTGCTGGAATTCCTCCAGCGAGATGATCTCCCTGTCGCATCTCTTTTTTTCTTCTCTGGCCTGCTCGCTCCACGCATAAAACTGCTCGTCGGTGATGCGGCCGGCTTTGATCCACGCGAAGCGTTTTTTGTACTCCTTGCGGTACGCCTTGAAAATAGGGTCGTCGGTCTGTTTTTTCGTCCACTGCCGGAACGCGCCGATCTCGCGGCAGC
>ENA-OROD01002250-OROD01002250.1-human-gut-metagenome-genome-assembly--contig:-NODE-2250-length-14131-cov-4.132140_pt1 | contig 14131 bp, 11 predicted proteins | sample MGYA00242123_ERZ509038 | MGnify/ENA primary metagenome ERZ509038 (study PRJEB26280, sample SAMEA2338719) | human gut metagenome | biome: human gut; feature: human-associated habitat; material: faeces... | reverse complement strand
GCAGAATCCTGCTTTCATCATGAAAACGGTTCTTAAAAAACTGTGGCAGTGTGATAGAATTGTTTGCCACATGAGAATAACGGCGAAGTCTCTTTGCTACAATTAAAGCAATTAAGAGTGGCGTAAACGAGGGTGAAGATATTGATGAATTCATTAATAAAGTTACACCCTACGAGAAGAATTTCGCCGAGATGAAAGAAGCACTTGACAAGTTTGCAACGCATCTTGAGCAGTCAAGCGCCGCATACAAAGAGACAGAAAAAGGCAACAAGCAAAGAGTTTCAAACATCTAAGTCAAGAGAGGAGAAAGACTATGGCCGGAAATATTAAATTTAGTTCTGAAGAGCTGATCAGGGCTAAGGATACAATCAACAATGACAACGATGATCTTTATAAACTTCTCCAGAACGCAAAAAAAGCAATAACGGGGCTTGAAAATACCTATGTCGGCGAAGCGAGTAAGGTTCTTATGCAAAAGATCAATGATATGGAAAACGCTTTTACGAGATACAAAGAAAAAGTGAATAAAATTACAGAATGGATCGACCTCACAGTTAAAAGCGATATCTCAACCGAAGAGACTCAGAAGGCAAACGCAGAAAAAACCCCGAATGCATCAGCATTCAACTTCGGCAACAACTGAGTATTTGCCATCCCACATAGCTTTCACTATGTGGGATGGCGCAAATCGAAAAATGTGGGCATATGTTTTTGAGGAAATTTAAATAGCGAATATTTTAATGCATTATTTGAATCCCCGCTCATTACGTTTCCTTTTCAAAATATAGCTTTGATTTAATAAAGCATTTAGAATCAGCTTTTCAAGGTGATTTATAAAATTGAGAAATTTAAATTAAAAGCATAATTAGATGTTTAAAAATGTAGTTGCTTTTTCAGGAGGAGTGCATCATGAAAAAATTAGTTAGTGTTATTCTTATTTTGGCGACTTTGGTAGGCATCTTGTCTTCTTGCGGCGGTTCACCAGATAGAAATTATTTTACAAAAGGAGATTTTTATACTCTTGTCATGTCTGAAATGAATTTCTATCCTATTGACGCTGAATGGGAAGATATGAGTGAAGATGATGAATATAAAATAGCTTCCAAATCCATGGTTGATTGGGGCCTTCTTCCTGAAAAAGAGGCAAGCAAAAATCCGCTAAAACCAGTCACGAAAGAGATTGCTTTACTTATTCTTGTAAATAGCTTGGGCATAATTAAAAAAGGTAACCCTGAAGATATTAAAGATATTTCGATGACAAAGTATCCCGAAGAGATTTCAAACGCTGTTGCAAGCGGTATTGCTGAAACCGATGAAAAAGGATATCTTAATTTGGGTCAAAAGCTGACATATGACGAATGTGTTGCTTTGATTGAGAAAACAAACGAAGTTGAAGCAAATTCTCATATTGCGGAAGAAGATTTTTATTATGGTTATGATTTTGGAGAAAACTCTGTTGTTCTGAATGATTTGGAAATCCCCGAGGATGAGAGCATTGATATTGTCGGATATGAGCAAGCAAATGAAGCGGTAAATTCTAAAGTATCATCTTTGGGAAGCTTTGAAGAGCCTAATGTTGAATATGTAGGGCTTGCAAATGGTTCGCCCGAAACAAAAGATGTGCTTTTTAATTCTACCTTCAGCGTTTTTGTTTCGGACAGAGTGTATAACTTGATTTTTAAAAATAAAGATAAAAAGGTAAGTGCAAAAAAAGGGTCTGTTATCGTATATGATGCAACACTCTCAAATTATGAATATCGAGATAAAAATTATAAACATAATGAATCTAACAAAGGATCATATAACTTCCATGACAGTGTGCTTGATTGGAACATAGATGGCGCTTCTTATGATCTGAAAGAGGAAAACAAGTCTTTTGCCGGGCGTCTTGTTTCAGATCCGGAATATGTTAATGTTAATTTAAATGGTGAACGCTGTAAGAGATGGAAAATTCATATGGAGGCGATTGATGATCAAGAAAAGATGGCATGTACCGACATAAATGTTTCTGATTACCTAAAAAAATTAGATTTTAAAGGAAAAAAGTTAGAGTTTAACGGAATAACTATTACGCCAGAGGTTGATGAGAATACCGGTGCTTTTACAGTAAAATTAGAAAAAAAATTCAATGAGTCTTTAAGCATAAACCCTAATAATCCCAATGAGATTAATAATTACAACGGAACTTTTACTTATACATATACCGTAAGCAACTTCCGAGCGAATATCTCTAATGTCAAATATTTCTTTCGTAAAGACTCTCCTAAGGATGGAAAGCCCTTGACAAAGGTTACTTGGGATACAGATGAAGAAATAAAATATACTACCGACACAATGAAGCTATCGCCATATAATAGTGGCAATGGCGGAGCGGTAGCAAATATTAAAAAAGCTTTAAAAGGCGGATTAAAAAGCACAACTTCTAAAGGCGCAAGTTCAATAAAACTTTATGATTTTTCGTGCTCTATACCTCAAGCCGGTATGACCTTTGTTTTTTATGTTTTACTTACATTTGAGGTTGATGGCTCTTTGAAGATTTCTATTTCCAGAGGCGAAAATGGTTTTCAATTTAAAAAGCAGGGTAAACATACAACTTTTGAAAAATTGTCTTCCAAAGAAAAAAAGAGAGATGTTGAATTACAAGTAAATTTTATGGCACAGTTGGAAATAGAAGTAACTATGCTTTTTGCGTTGACTCTCACCAAGCCTGTTATTACTGCTTTTGCCGGTGTGAGGCTATCAGGAACGGCAATATTTAACATGTATGATGAAAACGATGTTAAGGAAGGCGAATCGCTTACCGGAGGTGATAACGGAATAGTTGTACAAGCGGCTAAATCATCGGGAGGGGGATGGAAGTATTGTTTGGATATTCACGGGCAGCTTAGTTTTGTTGGTGGATTAAAGCAAAAACCTGCCATTAAAAGCACAAAATTCAGCGGAGGGGAGTCGCTCCTTTATACAGTTCTAGATAAGTTTGGAGTTCCTATGAGCAAGCTTGTTTTCAGTTTTCCTATAGGTGATCCAATTGAAAAACATTATGAGGAGAGCAGTGAAAAATCATTAGATCATTGTACTCGTCACGCAGAAGAAAAGGAATCTGATGAGCAGAAGAAACTTAATAACCAGGCTAAACAGCAAAGAGCTTTTATAGTTGAGGTGACGAAAATTAACCTCAATCAACAGAGCGTAGGCGCAGATCCTATTATTGGCTGGCCGGTTACTGAAGCTAAAATCAACAAAGAATACAAGGGCGGTGTTGTTGTTGCTTCAAAAAATGAGAAAATATGTGAGGCTTGGTATGATGAAGATGCAAAAACTATAATGATATATGGTAAGGGCGTTGGAAGTACCGAAGTGGAGGTTTATATACACAAATATGAAGGGAAAATATGGAATAGAACAGAGAAGCAATTCTATAAACAAACTATTTCAGTAACTGTAGACGGTTACGAAAATGTAAATGTAAATTATCCCGTTTCTTTTAACCCTGACGCTATTCTACACTTATAAAAATGAAGGCAAGTTTTAATGAGTTACTTAAAAAGCTATTTTAATGTACCGCCGAACTCTTGTGAAATAATATGTACAAAAAAGCAAAAAATACTCAAAAGAGAAAGCATAGTTTTGTCAGATGACAAAATGGACTGCATGATTCCCATCAGAATTGATAAATTGCCGTTCGGAAAGAAAAGGATCCTATATGATCTGACGGGCACAGTTTCTCTTCGGCGTTTTTTGCAAAACATTCTTTTTTCGAAAAAGCTTTTTATCAGATTGATCCGAAATATCATTCAAAGCTATAAAAATATTCTTCACTTAAAGTTTGATATTTCAAAGTTGATCTATTTGGCAGACAGGGTGTTCATTGATCCGCGCAATTGGAAAATTGGCTATATTTATGTTGTTGCCGACCCGTTTTACGGGTCGGACAACATAATTAACTTGTTATCTGAGATAACTTGTCTGTGTGTATTTGATAGTACGGAAAAAGTGTCATTTGTCAACGAGCTCTTAGCTATCTTAGATTCGACGGACTCGGTTTTTGATGTTGAGCAATTCCTTAACTTTCTTGAAGATGAATCTAACGTTTTTGGCGGCAGAATTACTTGTTGTTCGTCGTGCGGCTCCCCAATCGGACCTAAAGACCGAGCTTGTCCCTTGTGCGGAAGAAGCATTAACCGAAGCTCTGTAAGTACAACTAACAAGCATAGTTCTTTAGAAGCTAAAGCTTATTTGAATGATGGTATGAGAAGCATTCCGATCAACACTTCTCCATTTACTGTCGGAAAAAGCGAAACAAATAATCTGGTTATAAAAAAAGAAGAGATAAGTCGCTCGCATGCGCAGATAATTAGGGATCAGAGCAATTACTTCCTTGTCGATTTGAGCTCGACGAACGGAACATATGTCAATGGTGGCAATGCGATACCGGGAAAAAAATACTGTTTAAAAAACGGCACCGAAATAAAGTTTGTTGATGTTAAATATTTATTTGTTTTGAAATGAGGTTTGACAGATGTATGGCCAATTAATAGCTATTTTTGTTATTTTAGGTATCTTTGCTTTTTTACATATTGTTACATTGATTCTGATTATCTATATGTTGAAGTCAGGCTTCCATAAGAGCTCAAATCCTGTAAACGATGATAAACCGAATGATGTTGAGGGGGTCGGAGTGGTGTTCTGCAAGAAATGCAAAACCGGCTTTGATTCAAAATATACTATTTGCCCCAAGTGCGGCATGCCAAGGTAAGGAGATAGAATATGCTGGATGTTTCAATTGCTTCAAATCAGTCAAAAAAAATCAGTGATCAAATCGAAAATCTGAATAATGCCAGAAATGAACTGCTGGCATATAAAAGGATAATTGAAGCGGAATATCATGCAGGCGAAGTTCCGGCTTTGATTACAAAAATTAATAATGTCATTTCACAAATAGATGATGCAAAGAATATGATTAGACAATTATCTGATTCGGTTAACAACACGGCTGTTCAAATTCGCCGTGAAGAGGAAGCCGAAGCGGCAAGACAAGAAGCAGCAAAGCGTGAGGCGGCAAAACGTGAAGCAGCAAAGCGTGAAGCAGCAAAGCGTGAGGCAGCAAAACGTGAAGCAGCAAAGCGTGAGGCGGCAAAACGTGAAGCGGCAAAACGTGAAGCGGCAAGAAGAAATACATATAATCACGAGTATGTATCAAATGACGAAAAAATCGCAAAAGCTAATTCGGAATATAAATTGGCAAAGGAAAAGTACGAAAGCATAAGTAAAGAAATAAAGAAGCTGGAATCTCAAAAAACAAATTTCCTAAATTTTTTCCGAATTCCCGCTATCAATTCTGAAATAGAAAGGCTAAAAAAAGAGCTTAAAAATACTAAAACGATACTTGATGAAAAAAGCGCAATCATCAATAGTTTTAGATAAATTAATTATGTTAGGGATGAATTGAATGAGTAATATAAGAATAAACGTCTGGGAAGTTCTTAATGCCGGAAAAAAAGCAAAAAAATCCGGTGAGCTTATTAATGCCACAAAAAACAATCTTAATACAATCAAAAATACGATAGACCCTCAGATTTTGTTAAAAAACAATATTTCGAGTCGATTTTTGGTATTAAACTTAAAATTGCAGTCAATTAAAAACTCAATAACCAGAACCGAGGCAGTTACAGAACAAAACATTTCTGAATACGAAAAGGCGGATAGGGTAATCGCGCAAAAATTGAAAAACATGAACATTCCGAAAATCATGTGATCAAATATAGAGGTGTATCTAATGTCTTTATCTAAAAAGTCCGTAAAAAATGTCAGTTTTTCTGTCTTTACGGATCCCGGCAACCGAGAAACTAATGAAGATTCCGTTGGCATTTTTGAAAAGAATGGAAATTATTGTTTTGTTCTTTGTGACGGACTGGGTGGTCATGGCATGGGAGATATTGCATCGTCGCTTGCTGTTAAAGTAATTGGCAGCCAGTTTGAAAATCAGCCTGATAATAAACTGTTTTTGAAGGAGGCTATTCCGGCTGCGCACAATATTGTTTTATCAGAGCAAATCCAAAAGAAAGCAACTGGAAAAATGAAAACCACCGCGGTTGTTGCTGTGATTTCCGATGGAAAGATCGATGTGATACATATCGGTGACTCGAGAGGTTATATTTTTGACAAAAAAAACTCATTTAAAAGGACATTGGATCATAGTGTGCCGCAAATGATGGTTATAAGTAAGCAAATAAAAGAGGAAGAGATCCGAAATCACCCAGATAGATCTGTTGTGCTTAAAGCTATCGGTGCTAATATAGATACGAATATTCATTTTGACAGTATGAAACCTGTTAATGAAAGCAAAGCTCGAGCGCTTCTGCTTTCTTCAGACGGATTTTGGGAACTGATAACAGAAGATAAGATGATTGGGCATTTGAACGAATCTCATTCGGTGGAAGAATGGCTTCAGAGAATGGTTGCTGATGTAAGGGAAAATGGAAAAGGTTTGGATATGGATAATTTTTCCGCTATTGCAGTGTGGATAGAGTAGTTGAGGGGAAAATGCTATTAGCTAAAAATAACGAATTTGCATCATATAAAAATAAAAATTTTTCAGTTAGTTGTATGACCTTGCTTGGAGACAGAAAAGAACAACAGGATAGCTTAGGCTTTGAGGTTGATTCCGATTGCGCTTTTGCTGTGTTGTGTGATGGTATGGGCGGACAAAGCGGTGGAAAATCAGCAAGTAATCTGGCAGTGAAATGTCTTATTTCACAGTTTTCAATAATTGATAAATGTTCGGATAATGTCTCGTTCTTATGTGATAACGTAATTGCAATTAATAAAAAAGTCAGGCAAATGTCATACAACGAGAAGTTTGAAAACGCTGGAACAACTTTGGTGTCGGTCATTGTACATCATGACAAGCTTTACTGGTGTTCTGTCGGAGATAGCAGGGCATACATACTTAGAAATGAAATTTTGGTCCAACTTACGCAAGACCAAAACTATCGATCAGTTCTTGATGGTCAACTTAAAGACGAAAAAATAACTCAAAAATTCTATGATCAGGAAAGTAGGTTTGGAGGAGCCTTGATTAGCTATATCGGAATAAATGGCGAACCGCTGATTGATTATAATAATACAGCTCTGCAGCTCGTTGAAAATGACAAAATAATAATTATGTCTGATGGCCTTTACAAAATTTTGCATGATAATGAGATCGAGCGGGTTATAAATAATTGTGCAAGTTGCGAAAGCGCGCTCGAGCTGCTGAAAATAAAAGCTGAAAAGGTAGCTCAAAAAAAAGCGATAGCAATGGATAATACGTCTGTAATTATTATAAAAGTAGGAGGAAATATGTGTGAAAATAATTAAATGCAAAGCTAAAGGACATTATTTTGACATCGATGAATACGATGTTTGCCCACTTTGCGGTTCAGAGGGCGTAGTGTCAAAGGACTTCAAGGACAAATCGCCAGAACGTCCAAAATCAAAATCGCGTGGTTTAATAAAGTGGAAGAAAAAAGGGGATAAAGAGACAAAACGGAGTTCTACTCAAGGACATGAAGAACATACGTTAAGTCCGAAAATAAGTGATAATCAATTTGAATTTTATGAGAAAACTCAAGAGCCCGAAGAACTGATTGAAAAAAGTGAAGACGGAGAAACGCGGGGCTTTTTTAATAACGAGTTCCCTCAGAATAATCATACATCATATGACATTCCTTTTAAAATTAGAAATGAAGAAAAAGAAGAAACGAAAGATCAAGAAACGAAAGATGAAGCAGGCTTACTTGATATTCAGAATGAAATAAAGGCCGTCTCTGCCTCGTCTGACGAAAAGACAACAGGTTATTTTGTATCAAAGAATAAATATCTAAATGATAGTAGTTTAGAATATCAAGATATCTTTTCAGAAACGCCCGACCCGGTTGTCGGATGGCTTGTCTGCATTTCGGAAAATAATTTTGGAAAAAGCTTTAATATATACTCCGGAAATAATTCGATTGGAAGAAATAATGAGAATCGAATTGTTTTGTCACGCGATTCAAGCATCTCAAGATTAAATCATGCTTTCATTGCCTTTGATCCCAAGAATTGCCTTTTTTATGTCAGGCCCGGCGACGGCAGTGGGCTTGTATATGTGAACGGTGATTTGGTTAATAGCTTTTTTGCATTAAGAATGTATGATATTCTCGAATTAGGAAATACAAAATTGATGTTTATCTCTCTTTGCAACGAAAACTTTTCTTGGGAAAAATACATTAATTCGGAAAGCTAAGGTTATTGTTAGATGAAAATATGTTATTCTTGCTTTAAAAAATATAGCGATAATATTAAAGTATGCCCATATTGCGGTAAAGAGGAAATTACAAAGGCGCAAGAGCCTATTTATCTTGCGCCCGGAACAATATTGAATGAGAGATACACCATAGGCGAGATTGCCGGAATGGGTGGATTCGGTATTGTTTATAAAGCATACGATCCTGTTCTCGACACCGTGGTTGCAATAAAGGAATATTTTGTTACAAGGCTTGCTACAAGGGCAGAAGGATTAAGAAATGTCATAATTAATAAAAAATCAATAGAAGAATACAATTACCGCAAGGAGAGGTTTTTATCAGAAGCCAAAACAATGGCAAAATTTGGCTCCCATAACAGCATTACAAATGTTTACGATTATTTTGAGGAAAATCAGACGGCATATTTTGTCATGGAACTGCACAAAGGCGCTTCTTTAGCTGATTATGTAAGTTCTCAGCCAGGAAATAAGGTGGATGTAGATTTCGCTGTTTTGGTTGCAAATGAAGTAGGAAAGGCTCTGAAATCTTTTCATGAACAGAATATAATTCATAAAGATATTGCTCCAGATAACATTTTTATCTGTTCGGGAAAAGAAATTAAAATTAAAACGATGGACCTAGGCGCTGCAAAACTTGGAGATGAAACGGACAACTATATTGATCTGATCATGAAACCCGGATATTCGCCGCCTGAGCAATATGAAAACGATGATGATATTGGGCCTTGGAGCGATATATATGCGCTTGGTGCTACTCTTTATAGAATTCTTACCGGTGTTAAGCCTCCTGAATCAACAAACAGAAAGATTAAAGATGAAATCACTCCAATTCATGAGTTAAACCCTTCGGTTCCGCAAAATCTTGAGAATACTATTATGAAGGCTTTGTCTGTTGATGTTCATATGCGCTTTAAAACTGTAGACGAATTCTTAAAAGCCCTTAATGGCGAAAAAAAGGTGAGAACTTTAGCAAATGAGCGAAAAATCAAGAAGATTAGAAGAGCGGTAAGTATAGTGGCGGCCTTTGCTATTGTTTTCTGTATTTCTTTAAAGGTCTATAACTCTTTTACAGAAAAGAGAAAGGATGCCGATTATATTCAATCAGCGAGCATCGATGTGTGGTTTCCTGTTGCCGATGACGATGAAATGAAGAATTCCAATCTTGAGATTGTTAAGAACAAATTTATAAGTACATACAAGGAAAAAAATATTAATGTACAAATAAACTTGGTGGCAATTAATGAAAATGAATATGAATCAAGGCTAAGAGAAGCGATCAATAATGACCAAATGCCTGATTTATTTGAATCAACCGGCTTAACGGGCGCTTGCCTAGAACATGCCGTTCCTTTGGATTCAATAATAGCTTCAGAAAGATTTAAAGCTTGTTCGACATTATGTGCCAACTATAGCAATCAATATAAAAACAGCATTAAAATGCCACTTTCAATTAATGTCCCGGTTGCGTATTTGGTTACAAACGGACCTTCTATTATTGAATATAGCCGCTCGGTTTTTGACACGCTTGATGATTTCGGCGACTACAATAAAATTTGCATTGATTCAAATAGTTCGGATCTCATGAAGCTTAATTACGAAAACAATGTTATAGAAGAAAAAGATATTTTTGCGGAGGATGTTTTTGAAAAATATGCTGTTGTTGTTTCTTCTACAGATAATGGAGAAAAAATAGCTGAGACTTATGCTGGAAAATATCAGTACCGCTGTGTATTTCAAGCCAATAACCCGATTGCTTTGTTTTCATTTGAATGGAGCGTTAATGATAATAAAAATGACGCAAAGCTTAATGCAGCCAAAAAATTACTTGAAATGATGTTAAGCGAGGATTATCAGACGAACCTTTGTGTATCAACGGTTCCCGTTTTTGAGGGTGCATTGAATTCTGATTCAAATTGGCTTTCTGGAATGAAAGGAATATATGATAAGTTGGAATTCAAATTGAAATAAGTTTATCTAAACCTGGGAGAGATATCATGGAAAAAAGATGTTTAGGATGCATGAAAAAATTTCCGGAGAATTTAAGCATATGCCCATATTGCGGATATGTTGTCGGAACAAAAGCGGAAGAGCCTATACATATGGATCCGGGAACTCTTCTTTATGACAGATACATAATAGGAAAAGTTTTGGGATACGGTGGGTTCGGAGTAACATATATCGCATGGGATAATAAGCTTGAGCAGCCGGTGGCGATCAAGGAGTATCTCCCGGGTGAATTTTCAACAAGAATGCCGGGAAGGACGCAGATAACAGTCCTTGGCGGAAATAAGGGTGAGCAATTTCTGAGCGGACTCAATAAATTCGTTGATGAAGCAAAGAGATTGAGTAAATTCCCCAGTGAGGAAGGAATCGTTCAGATAATTGATACTTTCAAAGAAAACGATACGGCGTATCTTGTTATGGAGTATCTCGATGGTATGACATTAAAGGAATACATCCAGGAGAATGGAATAATTCCGGAAGATGAAGCTGTTGAGATGCTTATGCCGATAATGAAGTCTCTTGAAGTGGTTCATGCTGAAGGCCTGATTCACAGAGATATTGCACCTGATAACATCTTTATTACCAAAAGCGGAAAAGTTAAGCTGATAGATTTCGGCGCAAGCCGTTATGCAACAACAACACACAGCAGATCACTGACAGTCCTGGTTAAGCCGGGATATTCACCTGAAGAACAATACAGAAGCAGAAGTGATCAGGGACCATACACTGATGTTTACTCTCTTGCGGCAACAATGTACAAAATGATGACGGGAAAAACACCGCCTGATGCATTGGACAGAAGAGCACTTTATGAGAGCAAAAATAAAGATATTGTAATTCCGATGCGTAAACTGAATAAGCATATATCAAGGAACAGAGAAAATGCAATATTAAACGGAATGAATGTCAAAATAGAAGACAGAACACCGGACATTGCGTCGTTTATCAGTGAGTTGCAGGCGGATCCCCCGGTTAAAAGAAGATATGGGACAATAAAGAAAATCGATGTGTACTCATGGCCATTGTGGTTAAAGATAGTTGTTCCCGTGGTAATTGCACTTTTAGTTGCCGGGGGAATATTCCTTGCCGTAAAGGGGATCAACTCTCTTTTCGGAAACGGAGTAACGGTAACGGAAGGCTTTGTTAAGGTGCCCTCAATCGTCGGATTTAAGGAGGAAAAAGCTCAAGAAAAACTTAAGGATAGCGAGCTAAATTACAAGCTTGTAGAAAGTGAATATTCACCTTATGTAGAAGTCGGTATGGTCAGTTATCAGAATCCAAACGCAAAAATTGAAGTGAAGAAGGGAACGACTGTAAAATACAGAGTAGCTTTGGTTTCGGACGAAGATGCTGTTGTTGTTGATGAAAACGGAAACATCGAAATTGAGAGTCTTGTCGGTATGTCTGTTGAGCATGCTACGGAACTTCTTGAGGCAGCCGGATTAAATGTTAATACAGTAGAGGAATATTCAAACGAAGTCGAAGCTGGTGTAGTCATGGAGCAGGATAAGTTAAGCACTGTAAAGCAGGGTGAAACGATAACGCTCAAGGTCTCAAAGGGATCCGCGGCATTCGAGATGATAGATGTCAGAGGAATGAAGCTTGAAGAGGCCGAAAGTAAGCTGAATGAAAAAGGACTGGTTGTAACTCCTGAATATCAAAAAGATAACACGGTTGAAGAGGGCTGTGTCATCAGCCAGAAGCCGGAATCCGGAACATCTGTAATGAGCGAGGATAATGTTGTTCTTGTTATTTCAAGCGGCAAAGAGACCGTTACTGTTGAAAATGTTTTGGGAAGCGCAAGAGAGTCGGCAGTAAACAAACTGGAGACACAGGGCTTTAAGGTTGTTGTTGCGGAAGAATACAGTACGGAAGTTGCAAAAGATAATGTCACAAGAACATATCCCGAAGCGGGTTCGCAGCAGATATACGGTTCTAACATAACGGTATATGTGAGTAAGGGCAAGCAGCCTGTAAAAGTAACATATGATGCAAACGGGGGCTCTGTAAGTCCGTCGAGTGAAATAAAATACTACTCAGATGTATACGGAACCCTTCCCACCCCCACAAGAAAGGGCTATGTATTCTCAGGCTGGTACGCAGAGAACGGTAATTCGGAAGTAACATCATCGACAAAGGTCTCATATTCGAAAGATCACAAGATCGTTGCAAAATGGTCATCCGGTGAATACAAGCTGTTGTTTGAAACCAACGGAGGGAATCCGGTTTCAAACAAGGCGGTAAACTTTGAGAAGTCTTATGGGGAACTGCCGATACCGACAAAAGACGGATATACATTCAAGGGGTGGTTTACGTCTGCAAACGGAGGTACGCAAGTCACATCATCAACGACAGTAACGACGGATTCGGATCACAAGTTGTATGCACAGTGGGATGCAAACAAGTATACAATCAGATTTGAAGGCAACGGTGAAACTTCGGGCGCAACGGCATCACTTCCGATGGTATATGATGAGTCCAAGAGCCTCACGGCGAACGGGTTTACAAAAACAGGATATACATTTACCGGGTGGAAGAGCGATGAAGGCAAAACATACACGGATAAGCAGTCTGTCAAAAATCTGGCAAAGACACCGGATGGTAATGTTGTGCTTAAAGCTCAGTGGAAAGTAAACGAATACACTGTAAACTGGAATAACGGAACAGGGTATAGTGTAAGTGTAAAGAGAGTTAGTTCGCCAAACAAGGGAGCATCGACAGGCGAGCTTTCAAATGGAGCGGCCATATATACCGGAGATGTTTTGAGCGTTTCTTATTACAAAGCAGACTATTACACGCTAAGTTCAACAGGAAAGGCATCGATTTCCGTAACCGGAAATGTTACATCCAGTGATATTTATGCTTCGGCAGAGCTTAATCCGTTATCTGATTGGACAAACATTAAAAATGTTCCTTCGGAGGCACAGAATGTTAAAACAGAATATCGCTACAAAGTTAAAAAAACAACAACTGATACACGAGATTCATTGCCTGGCTGGACATATGATTTTAAAGAGCAAACCGGATGGGGAGATACACAAGGGCCAGTAACTTGGGATCCTAACAATGGGTCAAGGAAGGTGTGGTCTGCCGGAACTAAGACAATATACAAATATAATCATTGTTATGGTATCGTTCAAGGCGGCAAATATGGTTGGGGCAGTATCGCCCAAAATCCTGGTGCAATCGAAGGAACCAATATCCACCGAATTGAGCTCGATTATCAACTTCAGTATAAGAGAACAAGCGGCAAAAATGCATGGTATGGCTCTTATGAATGTTCTCGCTGTGGAGCAAAAGATATGTGGATTCCTGACGGATCATACCAAAAATCACTGGGCTATTATTATCAGGAACCTGTTTACACATATCATTATTACACGACTGAGGATAAGACTAGTTCATCATACCCGACTGAAGCAGGATGCTATAATATTGAGCAGTATGTACAATATAGAGCTAAATAATTATAATAATGGCAGGTTATGAATACGTCGGATTTTTTGTAAAACTTTTTGCCAATAGGCAATAAACACACAACGGATTTATAATATTGTTTGCATATTTAGCGCGGATGTGTTTCGGACTGTAGGTAATTCGGAAATGTGATAAAAATGATATTTAGCGATTTCCCACAACTAACATAAACAATCCCAACGTGTAGTTAATTCTGAAGCGGTTCTCCTTCAAATTTTGTGTAAACGCACTTTAATGGCATAAGAATTAAAACTGTAACGGAGCGTGTAAGCCGAAAAACGGCTTACACGTCCTGATTGCATATTAGCGGAAATATCGGGGCATGTCAAGGGCGGCTGATTTCACAGCCGTTCATTTTACCCT
>ENA-OROD01002246-OROD01002246.1-human-gut-metagenome-genome-assembly--contig:-NODE-2246-length-14158-cov-2.383961_pt1 | contig 14158 bp, 17 predicted proteins | sample MGYA00242123_ERZ509038 | MGnify/ENA primary metagenome ERZ509038 (study PRJEB26280, sample SAMEA2338719) | human gut metagenome | biome: human gut; feature: human-associated habitat; material: faeces... | reverse complement strand
TTTATAAAATGTGATTTTTCCTACGACAGGCAACTATTTTTCATTCCCTCAAAATAAAACACGGCGGACGTTGTTTGCCGTGTTTATCTCTGCTTTCAGTTGATTCCGAGAATAAATACTGACAAAATTATCGGATGTGCGTGTGCTGTGCATAAAGAATGCGGCGACCGTTTCGGTCGCCGCTTGCGTATTATTTGGTTTTATTCAGTCTTTTCGCCGAGGAGTTCGGAAAGCGCTTTGTCGAGAGCCGTTGTCTCATATTCGTCCACACGTCCCGCGTCGCAAAGTTCCGCAAGGTGCGGGTCGATGGGCAGACGGGCAAGAACGGGAAGTCCGTGCTTTTCCGCAATCGAGGCGATACTGCTTTCGCCGAAAATATGATGTTCTTTTCCGCAATCGGGACAGCGGAAGTAACTGTAATTCTCAACAAGTCCTATAACGGGTATATCCATCTTTTCCGCCATGTTCACAGCCTTGTCCACTATCATGGAAACAAGGTCCTGCGGAGACGTTACGATGATAATGCCGTCAACGGGAATGGATTGGAATACGGTCAACGGTATGTCGCCCGTTCCCGGAGGCATATCTATATACATACAGTCTATGTCGCCCCAGATAACGTCCGTCCAGAATTGTTTGACGGTTCCCGCAATGACGGGACCTCTCCAAATAACGGGCGTTGTCTCGTCCTCAACAAGCATATTAAGGCTCATAGCACGAACGCCGCTTTTTGAGACGCCCGGATAAATTCCGTTGTCGTCCGCCATTGCGCGTTCATTTATTCCGAGCATTTTCGGTATTGACGGCCCCGTGATGTCCGCATCGAGAACGGCGGTCTTAAAGCCTTTTTTTGCGGTCATAACGGAAAGCAGTGAAGTGACGGTGGATTTACCCACGCCGCCTTTGCCGCTGACTACCGCGTAGACCTTGCCGACCGTGCTCAATGAATTTACGGGTTCCAAAAGACTCTGCGGAGTGTTTCTCGAAGAACAGTTTTCACCGCAGGTCGAACAGTTGTGAGTGCATTCGCTCATCGGTCATATTCCTTTCGCTGTTGACTTGACGGAGAATGTATACTTTTTTACTCCGTCTTGACTATTATACCCCCAAACCGATGAAAAGTCAAGGGTCAAGGTCTTCGATTTCGAATATGTCCGAAAAACTGTCGAAATCGTTGCGCTCGATATGCGTCATCTCATGTTTCAAAACAAGTTTTTGCTGGTCGGGCGTCAGCGAAGAGTTTATATAAATATTGTAGTCGCCCTCGTCGTCCGTGACGGTAACGCCGCGTATGGTCATCGGAAGCGCGAGCAGACGGACGTAAATTTCGTTCATTTATCTCTTGTTCTGCTTCAACGCTTCAATTATCGCAACGGTTCTTTCAATATCTTCCTTGCTTGCGTTTTTCGACGCGGAGAAAAGCATCTTTACTTCGGGTCTGGTACGGAGCATTTCGCGGAGTTCCGCAAGGTCCTCGTTCAAATGGCGGGTGTTCGGCGTTATTCTTGCGGACATTTCGGAGTCAAGCAGATAATCGTCGCCGAGTTCCTCGTTTTCCATAAAAAGCGTATCCACGGAAACGTTGAAATACTTCGCTATATGTTGGAGCATTTCGAGATCAGGCTTTCTGTTGCCCGTTTCCCACATCGCAACCGTGCTGAGCGCAACGCCGAGCGCCTGCGAAAGTTCTTTTTGCGTCATTCCGTTGTTTTTGCGCAGAACCTTCAAATTTTCGGAGAATCTCATAATGTAACCTCTCTTTTGCTTCTTTTCTTTTCTCTATTATACATCACGTTTCGTGATTTGTCAATAGGCAAAATGTAAAAAATATCACTTTCCGTTTTTTGACAACTTTTTTGGATAAAAAAAATCCCGTAAAATTCGTTTTTCTGTCAGCAAGATGCCTGTGATTTTAAATTTATCGAAAAACGATAAAAATATATTGACAAACGAAAAGCGTTGTGCTATAATAGTGGCGAAAAAAGAGAAAAACGTTTATATGCGTTTTCGTTCGGAGGTTCTTATGTTGAAAATATCACGCAAGGCATCGGTTTATATTTCAATAACCTTGACGGTAATTTTTTTTCTGGCTCTTATTGCCTGTGCAGTTATAATGCCGAAAATATCGGGGCTGTTTGTGGATGCCGTCAACGGTTTTTCCAAGGGAGAAACAATAGGTGAGAACGGAAAGATATTTGTTATGACTGTGGGCTATCTCATAGTTCTTTCGGTCGGCGTTGCCGATATAATGATGTGTTTTTTGTTGTTTCGCGTTCTTCGCGGACTTGTTTTTACAAAAACAAGCGTTTCCCTTATCCGAGGAGTTTCGTGGCTTGCCATTGTCTGCGGCATTCTGTTCGCGCTTTTGGGACGCGTCTTTTTTATTGCTTATGTTGTCGCCGTTGCAATTTTGTTTCTCGGTCTTTGCATCCGAGTTGTAAAAAATGTTGTGGAAGAGGCAACCGAAATCAAAAACGAAAACGATTTGACGGTGTGAAAATATGATTGTAATTAATCTCGATGTAATGATGGCGAAGCGCAAGATGTCGTTGAACGAACTTTCCGAGAAAGTCGGCATAACGCTTGCGAATTTGTCCATTCTCAAAAACAACAAAGCGCGCGCCGTTCGTTTTGCAACGCTCGACGCGATATGCAAAGCCCTTGACTGCGATGTCGGAGATATAATAGAATACAGAAAAGAGGATGATTGATTTTTATGGAAGAAAAGAAAAATTCAGAGATCACGAAAAACCCTCAAAATGCGTCTTTTGCAAACGTGAATGCCTCTTCGTCGGCACAACCGCAGACCCCGCAATCTGCGTCGTCCGAAAATTTTGCGGGCGTCACGCAAGCCCCGCAAACGGTTCCCGGTTATACTCCTGCGGCGGGAATGTATCAACCTGCGCCGAAACGCAGTTACACCGCCGCCGAAAGCGTTTTTGCATGGTTGTGTTTCGTGCTCGGTTATCTGTTTATCCGCGTTTTTATGGGCGGATTCAGACCGCTCGGCGAATTTTTGTTCGTTATTTTGCTTTACGCGCTGACTTTTGTTGTCGTAAAACTTGAAAAGGCGCGGTTTAACGCCCCTGCCGTAATCTCGCTTCTTTCGGGGCTTGCCCTGGCATTTTCGACAGTCGTCAGCGGCAACGGAGGGGTTCGCTTCTTCGCGTTCGCTTGTTCGCTTGCGGCATATACATATTTTGTATATACCGCTTTCGGCAACAAACTCGCAAAAGGTTTTACGAATTTGCTTCTTATCGATTTTTTTAAGTCTGCGTTTATTCTGCCGTTTGCGTCTTTCGGCAAAATCTTTCACGGACTTATTCCGAAAAAGGGCGAAAAGTGCGGCAAAGGTTTTCTCAAAGTTCTTATCGGCATCGCGTTTGCGTTTATTCCGTGCGTGATAATAATTGCTCTGCTGTTCTATGACGAATCTTTCCGCAATATGTTTAAGTTTATCGACAATATCGGTTTTGATACCGTTGTTGAACATATTGTCAGCGCAGGTTTCGGCATTCCCGTTGCAATGTATGTTTACGGGCTTCTTGTTTCTTCGAAAGATAGAAAATGCGCAAATACGCCAAACGCGGAGAACTGCCGTGTTGCGGGAGAGAAAACAAAAATCGCGCCCGTCGCGACCGTACTTGCCGCCGTTATTCCCATTTCTCTGATATATGTTATTTTCTTCATATCGCAATGGAAATACTACGTTTCCGGATTTGTCGGTGCGCTTCCGTCCGAAACGAGTTATGCGGAATATGCCCGCAGAGGATTTTTCCAACTGACCGCGGTCGCGTTCATCAACTTTGTCATTATCGCGCTTGTCGGACTTCTGATGAAGCGTGACGGCAAAGCCGCGAAAATCGTTCAAAAAGCGGTTTCCGTCATTTTCTCTCTGATGACGCTTGTGCTGATAAGCACCGCCGCCGCAAAGATGATAATGTATATCGACGTTTACGGTCTGACGCCGAAACGTGTTTATGCCTCTTGGTTTATCTGTGTTCTTGCAGTTCTGTTTTTGCTTGTAATAATCAAACAGTTCGCGCAGAAACTCCGTCTTGTAACTGTTTCCGCGCTTGTAGTGACAGTTATGTTCGCGGGACTTGCGTTCTCGAACATTGACGGCATTATAGCAAGATACAATGTTGAACGTTATATGAACGGTTCTCTCTCGGAAATTGATGTGGTTGCACTTATCGACTGCGGCGATTCCGCAGTTCCCGCGCTTGCGGATTATGTTAAATGGGAAGATGAAAAGAACGGAACCGACGCTGCGAAACGTCCCGCCGTTGTTTACGGCGAAGAGTATTTTTACGACATTTGCTTCGACTCTTCCGAAAGAAAACAGCCGTATACGCTTGCTGTCCGGTTCCTTTACGCAAAAGCCGACGCATATGAATCGGACAACAACTTTTTCTCCGCGTCCGTGCCCGTTGCGCGTGCTCGCAAGGCGCTTGAAGCGGTCGGAATAAAAGGCGTGGTGGATTAACTCCGATAACAGCCCGCGTCGGGCGGTAAGTGTTTAAGTTTGCTCAACCTAAACTACACCGCCTTTTGTAAGTGTACCCCGCAGAGACGAACTGGCTTTTTCGAGATCAGAAAAGAAAGGAAGAAAAAATGAAAAACCTGAATAAAATAATCGTATTTCCGATGTTTTTGACAGCGTTGACGTCCGCTTTGTCTATTCAAATTTGGGCGGAGGCATTTCCAAAGATAGAACTGTATGGGATAGGTAATGCTTCTATTTGCTTGTGCGGATTTATCACGGCGTTTAATTTCGGTAGGTTTGCATATTATTTATTTTGTGCGGTTGTTATTGCCGTTGCTGTTTTGGCTGTAATCGCAATCAGAAAAAATATGCTGTGGGTCGCAGTTGCTTGTGCAGTGGGATATTTTGCGGATTTGTGCTATTCAATATTTCTCAAAATCAACACACCGAGTATAACTCCGATATTTTCATATATCTTTGACCCTGTAATGCTGATATTGTTCACGTTGTATTTTATCGGCATTTTTAAGGAGAAAAAATCGAACGAAGAATTCGCAGTAAAGACTTGACGTGTTTTCAGACTTTTGCAAATGTCAGAGCGAAAAACAACCCGTCAAAACAGACGGGGGTTGAGTAGACTCAGTCTAATCCATTTTCATGCTTTTATTTGTATGCACCCGCAACATTTTTGAATCAGACTGAATCAAAGGTGTTGCAAGGACGGAACAAAATTGAATGATTCTCCGCTGTTTTTACAAAAAACTTCTTGGGGGCTGTAAAAAACGTAAGTTTTTTACAGCCCCTTTTGCTTAAAAAGCGGCAATGCAAGAGTCTGCGCAGCCTGTAATTATGCCTATTTTGAAAAATTTTGCGGTTATGTGTTGCATTATTCGGCAGACTGTGCTAAAATAAAAAAATAATCCGTATATAATAGGTTGCCAAAACAGACGCCTTTCGCTTTTGGAGAAAGTCACGGACGGAGTTTTATCTGCCCGATATGATGCGGAACAAAACCGACGCGCAAAAGACGTGTCGTCAGGAGAGATATTATGTTAAAAACAGTCAAATTCGGCGGCAGTTCCTTGGCGGATGCCGAACATTTCAAGAAAGCCGCGGCGATAGTCAAAGCAGACCCCTGCCGCAGATATGCGGTCGCCTCCGCGCCCGGCAAAAGACATTCCGACGATGAAAAGGTGTCGGATATGCTCATTGCGCTTTCGCAGACCGAAAAAACGGGAGAAGACCCGAACGTGCTTCTTCATGCGATCTCGGAGCGTTTTGCCGCGATAATAAAAGGGCTTGAACTTGATATGACGCTTGATGCCGACCTCGGAGAGATAGGCAAACGTGTTGCGGAAAAGACCGCGACCCGCGATTATCTTGCATCGAGGGGCGAATATCTGAACGCAAAAGTTATGGCGGCATATCTCGGATATGACTTCATTGATGCCGCAGAGTGCATTTTCTTTGATGATAAAGGCTTTTTTGACGCGGAAAAGACCAATGTTACGCTGGCGAAAAAACTGACCGCGCATGAACGCGCTGTGCTTCCCGGCTTTTACGGTTCTCTGCCGAACGGGGAAATAAAGACGTTTTCCCGCGGCGGCTCGGACGTGACGGGCTCCATTCTTGCGCGAGCGTCCCGCTCCGACGTTTATGAGAACTGGACGGATGTTTCGGGTATGCTTATGGCAGACCCGCGTTGTGTGAAAGACCCGTGCAAGATAGAAACGATAACTTACCGCGAACTGCGCGAACTTTCGTATATGGGCGCTTCCGTGCTTCATGAGGACGCGATTTTTCCTGTTCGCATCGCAGGCATTCCCATAAATATCCGCAACACCAACGCCCCCGAAGACGAGGGAACTTGGATAAAGGCGTTCACCAACGAAAAGCCGCTTCATGTCATCACCGGTATAGCTGGCAAAAAGGGCTTGACCGCAATATATATCGAAAAAGAAATGATGAACAACCAGATAGGTTTCGGCAAAGTCGTTCTTGAAATCCTTGCCGAACACGGTATAGGTTTTGAACATCTTCCGTCCGGTATCGACACGATGTCCGTCATTGTCAATACAGCCGATTTCGAAGGCGAAAAACGCGAAGTGGTTCTGAAAGCTCTCCGCGACAGACTCCGTCCCGATACTCTTAAGGTTCACGATGAAATCGCGCTTGTCGCCGTCGTCGGCCGCGGTATGGTCAATGCCGCCGGTACCGCCGTCCGCGTCTTCTCCGCGCTTGCCAAACAGCACATCAACGTCAGAATGATAGATCAGGGTTCGAGCGAACTTAACATAATCGTCGGTGTCGATGCGGATAACCTTTATCCTGCGATACGCGCGATTTATTCAGAATTTGTCAGGGGGTAATTCCTAATTATGATAGAAAAATCGTCGAAACTGGACAATGTCCGTTACGAAATAAGAGGCCCCGTCCTCGACGAGGCAAACAGAATGATTGCCGACGGTGCCAAAGTGCTCAAACTCAACATCGGTAACCCCGCTCCGTTTGGCTTTACCACTCCCGAAGAGATAATCCGCGATATGCAGATGAACCTGCACGACTGTGAGGGATATTCCGATTCAAAGGGCATTTTTTCGGCAAGAAAAGCGATAATGCAGTATTGCCAACTTAAAAAAATTCCCAACGTGGACGTCAACGATATATACACGGGCAACGGTTGCAGCGAAATGATAACACTTTCGCTTCAAGCCATGCTCAACCACGGCGACGAAATTCTTGTTCCCGCACCCGATTACCCGCTTTGGACGGCGTCCGTCAGCCTTGCGGGCGGCACTCCCGTGCATTATATGTGCGACGAAAAGAGCAACTGGTTCCCCGACCTTGAAGATATGGAGCGCAAGATAACTCCGAAAACAAAGGGTATTGTCGTCATCAACCCGAACAATCCGACCGGTGTGCTTTATCCGAAAGAAATTCTTGAAGGCATCGCGGATATTGCCCGCAGACATGACCTTGTTCTTTTTGCGGACGAAATATACGACCGCCTTGTATTTGACGGCAAAAAGCACGTTGCACTTGCTTCCGTTGCACCCGATCTGTTTTGTATCAACATCAACGGACTTTCAAAATCTCACCGTATGGCGGGCTTCCGCTGCGGTTGGATGTGTTTAAGCGGTCCGAAGCAGAACGCAAAAAGTTATATTCAGGGCGTAAATCTGCTTTCCTCCATGCGTCTTTGCTCCAACGTTCCCGCACAGTCCATAATCCAGACCGCGCTCGGAGGCATTCAGAGCGCCGACGAATTGCTTCTGCCCGGCGGAAGACTTTTCGAACAGCGTGAAGTCATTTACAACGAACTTTCGGCGATAGACGGTATAAGCGTTGTTAAACCCGATGCGGCATTTTATATCTTCCCGAAGATAGATACGCAGAAGATTCACATCAACAACGACGAGAAATTTGCCATGGATCTGCTGAAAAAGAAATATGTGCTTATATCGCACGGAACGGGCTTTAATATGCCCGAACCGGGATATTTCCGCATAGTTTATCTTCCCGATAAAGAAATCCTGCACGAAGCCTGTGTAAGGCTTGGTAGTTTTCTCCAAACCTACTCGCAATTTTAGGGCGTTAATGCGGCACAGTCCGAAAAACGAAAAAACAATATTAAAAGGGTCTTGAAACAGTTCGTTGCTGTTTTAAGACCCGTTACTTTTATGCAGACAGTTGTTTTTTGATTTTAAAGTTTCGTTTTTCTCTCGGCGAAATTGTCTTGGTTTTATACGAAAAATATATCTGATTGAAAAAGGTCTCAACGGGTTTTGTTTCCGTTAAGACCTTTTGATTTATACGGTTTTGATTTTATCAGCCGAGAATGACCTCAATTTCCGCAGGTGCGGAAAACTCGGTCTTTACGGAACCGTCGGTCTCGCGTTTAAGGCTGATTTTAATAAGTCCGTACGGGGTGGGAACTGTTCCTTTGGCATATTCAAGGTTTCCGAGAGACGGGCTTATAAGCACCTTTTTGCATCCCTCTTCAAGCGGTTTGACGCCGAGAACGTATTCCATGAGGAACGGTGCGGGACCGCTTGCCCAACCGTGGCAAAGGCTGTGGCGGTAGCCCTCGTAGCAATAACCTCCGAAATCGCCGTGAATATCGGTTTTTTGCGAATCTTCGGGCAGTATCTCATCGAGTTTGGAGCAGTTCTTTGCCCAGTTGATGTCAAAATCTTCCCAGAACGTCGTTGCGCCGAGGTCGAGCATAGCGCCCCAATATTCGCGCACGCAGGCAAGCGCAAAGTCAACTTTGTCGGCTTGTCCGAGCGCTTTGAGTATGTAATAGCCGAGGAACGTCGAAAATCCGTGAACGCCGTCTTTGCCGAGAAGTTCGTCAAACGCTTCATTCGCATCGACAAGCCCCGCAAGAACTTGAAGCGCCAATGCTTGTTTAAGTCCGTTATGCGGATAAACGTGCTTTTTGAGTTGTTCGGCGCAAAGGTGTGCAAAATTCGCTTCTTCCTTGTCCGAAAGTGCGTTGAAGATTTCCTCGCATCCCTCGCAAACCAGGCAGAAAAGTGCATGAACGCCCGCTCTCTGTCCCTCGGGATTTGTGGAAGAGGGCCAATCGAGGAAGCAATTTTCTATCGCTATACCGCCGTCTGCGGTGATGAACCCGCTGAAATAATGAAGCAGTTCGGTTATGTATGCGTGCTGTTCTTTGAGATATTCGAGGTCTCCGTAATGTATGAATCTGTCGTGATGAATAAGCAGCCACCAAAGCGAATATGCGGGAATGCCGTTCATAACATTCGGCAGGGGAGTGTTGTCCCTTATCAGGTCAAGGCTTTCGCGCACGCAGTCGCAGTCTCCGAAAATATACTGAACAGTAGACGTTTCCGGGTGCATATCGCCTATCCAAACGAGTCTGTCGCGCTTCACACCGTCCCAGACATATTCCTGCATATTGAGTTGCACCGTGTAAGCGGCGGTCTTCCATATATCGTTAAGACGCTCGTCGTCACATTCGAATGTGCCGAGATAATCGAGGTCTCTGTATTGGAATTTTGCGCGGACGCATTTTATGGGAAGTTCAATATCGTCAAGCAGGTCGATTCTGACAAAACGGAAACCCGTATTTCCTATTTCCGTCATTCCGAGCCAACTGAGCAAATGAATATCGTCGCGCACGGCGTGGTCATTTGTCGCATTCTTCTTGCCGCGAAGGTCCGGCGCGGCATCAGCCATGCACTCCATCGCGCTTTCACCGAAGCGGACGCGGACACGGGCGGTGTTGTTGCCGTTATGTTCCCAGATGTTTGTAACTATTTGTATGCCACCCTGCATTTCAAACCCGAAGTCAAGCAGAATAAAGCCGTCTTTTTTCAGTATGCAGGTGTTTCCTCTTTCGAGAGTTGCCTGTGCCGAATCAGGCGAGAGCAATATTTGCGGCTCTTCCGCGAACTCTGAAAGCAATACTTTTTTCGGATATACATAGTCGATAACTCTTTCGTCGCGATAGTCGTTTTCGCCGAATCGCTCGGCAAACAAGTTTCTTATAACCATAACCTTCTCCTTTTCCGCCCGTCATGACGGTGCGGGATATTTTATGCTTCGGAAAAAGCCGAAGCCCCCCAGCGTCTCCGTCGCCGTTTTTCGGCTCTTTCTTTCCTGCAACTTGATTATACAACGGTTTTCGAGTTTTTGCAACATAAACCGTTCGACGGCATTCTTCCGCTTTCCTCTTATTTCGACACAGTTCGACATAAGTTTCGGTCATTCGACCCCAATAAGTGCCGTTAAATGGCGAAAAGCGTCGCAAAAAACACGGAAAAACATTCGGAATATCCCGAATGATCAGTCTTCATCCTCTTTTGCCGAACTTACAAAAACCGAGACCGTGTTCAAAAACACCTGTTCGGAATGCTTTCTGTTATGCAACGCAACAGCCTCGAATATCCATGGCAGCCCCCAAAAAAAGCCGCCGAGAAAAAATGCGATAAGTTTATCAGCAATCTTGTGTCCGTGAAAAGAAACGGTCAGTTTGCCTCCGTCTTTTTCGATCTCCGCGGAGTTTTGCCATCTGCCAAGCGCCGTATCAAGCCCGCCGATATCTTTTTGATATGCGATGCGGTAACCTCTTTCCGACTTTTCGAGCGCTGCCCCATAGCCCATCGCCGTTATTTCGACCAGAGCACGTTCCGCAAGCGCTTTTGTGTCAAAGTCTTCCCCGACGGTGAACCGTCCGACGTTTTTTTCAGCCATGTCGCATCTCCTCGTCTTTGCAATATTATATATAGATTTTAATATATATTCGGAGTAAAATCAATACCTCTAATGCGAACTTTGTGTAAATCACGGAAAAAAATATTTATATTTTTCCGTTTTTTCTCTTTATAGATTATTTGCCCTTTTATCTTTGCACTTATGTAATATTTTGCTGTTATACTAACCGTGTAAGACAATAAAGTCAACCGAAATGTTTCAGTCGCGTTTCGGAAATCCTCACAAAACAAAAAAGAGACCTGTCGAGAGGGTCTCTTTTTTTTTATGAATGATTTTGCGGAACGCGTTGACGACCCGAAAAGGTCTGATATATTTATTTTGACAAAAATGTTCTGTTTGCCCTGACCCATTAGTAAATCCTTTTCGGTTGAGTATCTTCAACCGAAAAGAAAACTGTTGACAAACTCGAAAATTGCTGATATAATTTAATCAAATAACTCATAGGAGAATTAAGGAGAATTAAAAATGAAAAATATTGCTAAAATGCTGTCTCTTCTGCTTGCTGTCGTTCTTGTTTTGGGAATAACCGCCTGCGGCGGCAAAGAAAGCGAAGAAAATACAATGTCCTCGACAACCGAGCCCGTGACATCCGCCACCGAGCCGTTTACCGCCGACCCGACAACGTTTGTTCCGCCCGAGGAGGACAACAAAAGCGAAGAGAACGGCGAACTTTCGAACGGTGTTTATAAAAACAAGTGGGCGGATATTTCGTTCAAAATGCCCGACGGCTGGAAAGATATCACATCCGAAATCGCGTTTGAGAACTCTTCCGCAAAACTTGTATTCGCAAGCCGTGACAAATCCGCGATAGACGGAATATATTCAAATATCAACGTCATTGTTGATAAGCTCACTTCCGTGAACGTTTCGTCTTCGGCGGAATACGCCAATATCACGCACCAAACGTTTGCAGCCTCACTTAAAGCGCAAGGCATTGAGGCTGTTGTCGATGACACCGTTGAAACTCTAAACCTCGGCGAGAACGAATATTTCGCCATACGCAGTGCATGCACTCACGGAGGTGTTGATTACATAACATATTCTCTTTGCCGCGTTGTCGATTCTCACGCCGTTGTCATAACGCTTACCGTTCCGAACGACGAAGCCGCGGCGGATCTGTTTACGTTCCTTACCTGCACACACGAAGAATATGACGGACAAAAAGGCTGAATACGCCAAGTGCATAGGATTTTGGAACGAAGTTTTTGCGCAGGAAGTTCCTGTCTTTCCGAAAGCGGCAAAAACGGGAATTGAAGAGTTTGACGCAGGGATCGCATGGCTTGCCGACGGTTCGGAATCTGTCGTTGATTTCGGGTGCGGGAACGGAACATTGCTTTTTATCTGCCGCAATTTCGGAACAAAAACGCATATCGGAATTGATCTTTCCGAACAGGCGATAAAAAGTGCTGTTGAAAGAAGCCGTGCGGTACAAAACGAAAACTTTTCATTTATCAACGGCGGAACCGAGCAGCTGAAAAGAATTGCGGATAATTCCGTTGACGCCGCAATACTGTCCAATATCCTTGATAACCTTTATCCCGACGACGCTGTTTCTGCTCTTGACGAAATACATAGATTGCTTAAAAGCGGCGGAAAATTGCTTGTAAAGTTGAATCCTTTTTTGTCCGAAAAACAGATAAAAGAGTGGAACATAAAAACCATAGAAGGAAATCTGCTTGACGACGGGCTTCTGCTTTGGAACAACACCGACGCGGAGTGGGAACGCCTTTTCAAAGAAAAGTTTTCGACCGTTGCGAAAAAAGAGATTTATTATAAAGAAGCGGAACAGATAAATCGTATGTATCTGCTCCTGAAAAAATAGAAAATGCGATGTAAAAAAAAACAGACCGCAAATGAACTGCCCTAAATTGTGCGGACAGTACAAAAACAGCCTTAATGGCAGAAAATATTAAGTTTTAAGCAATGAACTGACATCGCATTTCGAGTGGTGTCAGTTTTGTTTTGAGTTGGATACGTTCGTTGTTACAGAACTGTATATATGCACCTATGAGGAGGCGCGCCTCCTCATAGGTGTGGATTTTCGCGCGATAAATACATTCGGTTTTGAGGATTGAGAAAAAATTTTCGGCTAAGGCGTTATCATATGGATTCCCACGTCTTGACATTGACGGAGTGATGTGGTATGATTTTGTTAGGCTATAATACGCTTGTGAGGTGTACTGAAAGCCCTGGTCACTGTGGAGTTGCAGCTCTGCGGTGACCTTTTCCTTTCTCTTGGCTGCTCTGATTGCAGAGAGGACAAGATTGCTGTTCTGTTCGGTACCGGTTTTGTATGCAACAATGCTATTGTCATAGAGGTCTCGAATGACCGAAAGATATAGTACACCTTGCCCTGTCTTAATGTATGAAATATCCGTCACCCATTTCTGATTGGGACGTTCTGCGTGAAAATCTCTATTGTCCTCTATGTGGCAATATTCTCTTGGCATAACAAAAAACCTCCTATGCTAATTGTAGATAATATATATCTATTCTACCATAGAAAGCTCTTTTTTTCAATTGTCCGTTTTTTACGGACTTGTGCATAAATGACACTTTGTCGCGCTTATATCAATTCTTGAGACTGAATACTGTTAAAAAAGCAAAAAATCGGCGGATTTTCCGCTGATTTTTTGCTTAATCTTTATTATTTGTTTTTATAATAATATTAGTTATCGGTGTGGCCGTGTTAGCGGGTATAAATATAAACAAGAATTCACAAGAGAACAAAGCAGACAGAGATTCACTTGCTGTGGAAACTAATATTGCTAAAGAAACTGCTAAAAAAGAGGGATTCACATCATCAGAACAAAAAAGCACAGACATAATAAGTGAATCAGATGCTGGTCAGGAAGTTCAGACTGAGAGTAAGAAAGATTATTCTATTATGTGCATGGAAGCATATAAACAGGCATTAGCCAATCTGCATGATTTTATGATATTACCAGATAATAGAACTATTACCAGTGATACAAATATAGAGCAAAACAGATATGCCATTGTAGATATAGATAATGATGGAAAAGAAGAATTGATATTTTCATATACTGATACATCTATTGCGACAATGGCAATGTACATATATGGATATGACGAAAATGCAGAGTCAATATATATGGAAATGAAGTTTTATGTAACAGCCGAGATATATGACAGTGGATATGTAAAAGAACTGTATTCTCATAATATAGGAGTTGATCCTTATTTCTGGCCGTATACGTTATATAAATATAATGAAGAACAAGATAGCTTCGATAAAATAGGTAGTGTAGAAACAAGAAATTCAGAGAATGAAAACTATTCTGATTATGATATTGGAACAAAGATAACAATTGAATATAAGAATCTTACACCAGATAATTATGAATAATTATGGAGGAGAAATGAAAAAGTATACAGTTATAGGTCTTGAGGTTTTAGTAA
>ENA-OROD01002238-OROD01002238.1-human-gut-metagenome-genome-assembly--contig:-NODE-2238-length-14179-cov-4.217998_pt1 | contig 14179 bp, 27 predicted proteins | sample MGYA00242123_ERZ509038 | MGnify/ENA primary metagenome ERZ509038 (study PRJEB26280, sample SAMEA2338719) | human gut metagenome | biome: human gut; feature: human-associated habitat; material: faeces... | reverse complement strand
GCCCAGCCGCACCGGCAGTGATCCGGTGACGGTTTGCCTGATGCTGATAGGCAAGAACCATACTGCTGTTTCGCCGGAGCCTCCTGAATGTTTCCGCCGCTGCCGCATGTGATGAACTTCACAAAGCGGGCAGCGTCTTTCGGAAGCGCTTTCCGTGCATTTGTTTCGGGACTTCAGCGAACGCCTGCATTCGCTTTACCCTTCGGGCTGCGGCGGGTTGGTTCCGCAGACCGGCTGCATTTCGGGGATTCCGCATTCATCGAGCTTTTGCGTTCCGAACCTTCGCGGCGCATTGCCGCCGCAGTCAGCGTTCGTGTTGCCGCTCCGCTCAATTCAAGCCAAATCAGCCCTGCTTTTGCTTGTGACGAGGATTCTCGCAGATGACCATAACGCGACCCTTGCGCTTAATGATCTTGCACTTCTCGCACATCGGTTTTACTGAAGGCCTTACTTTCATTGTTGCTTCCTCCTGTGAAAATTTGGCATTTTAGCTGCACGCAGAACGTCAGTTCTTTGCGCGCCATGTGATGCGACCTCTCGTCAGGTCATAGGGCGAAAGCTCAACGGTTACCTTGTCGCCCGTCAGGACTCGAATGTAATTCATCCTGAGCTTGCCGGATATGGTCGCCAAAATTTTGTGACCGTTTTCGAGAGTAACCTCAAACATCGCATTCGGGTATGAATCCGTGACAACACCCGCAACTTCGATTACGTCCTGCTTAGACATTCAAATCCTCCTTGCAAAATGCGGTACTCATTTCGGCAAATTCTTGTTTGCTGCGGTTTGTGAAGAGCATTATCCGCATTCATTCCGCCGCACCTGATTCGCCGCCTGCCGACTGTTTAAACTCGGCAATGATTTTCCTCAGCTCCGCATTCGTCACGGGCATGCCCTGCATAATCTTTTTTGAGATTTTCGGGGAATATATATCTGTCCGCAAAACGTGCCTGAGCTTCTTCCTTTTGGGCTTTTCAACCGTTCGCAGCCTGCCGTCGGCAACGAAAACGAAATTTTCGCCCTCGTGTCCTATGACAACAAGATGACTATCCCTGTCATGCCCTGCGTTCGAAATTACTATTTGACCGAGAATAATCTCATCCCTCGCAATGCATTTCTGCAAGACGGGAATGTCATTCTCAGTCATACTGCCCCGGGTCGCTGTTTCACTTTCGGAGGACAAAACGTCCTCTTCGGCGAATTTACAGAATTCTTCGGGTTTTTCTGTGTTTCGACACCCTTTTTTATCCATAAGTCGCAACCTTAACATTGTAGCACATTATTCTGGGTTTGTCAACACTTCCGGACCGTTTTCCGAAATAAAAATTGTGTTTTCATAATGCGCACTCGGCTTGCCGTCGGCAGTGACGCAGGTCCACCCGTCATCGAGAACACGAATGCGTCTTGTGCCGAGATTTATCATCGGTTCGATCGCGATCGCCATGCCGGGCACGAGTCTTGCTCCCCGTCCGAAATGCGGAATAACATAATTCGGAACCTCGGGAGCTTCATGCATATTCATGCCGATGCCGTGGCCGACGAGCTCACGAACGACACCGTAGCCATGTGACTCGGCGTGCTGCTGAATTGCCCGTCCGATATCGGAAATATGATTCCCGACAACGGCCTGTTCAAGGCCCTTAAAGAAGCACTCTTTTGTGACCTGAACAAGCTTCGCGACCTCGGGAGCAACATTGCCGACAAGAAAAGTCCTTGCGGCATCCCCATGGAAGCCGTTAAGCAGCGCGCCGCAGTCAACACTGATAATGTCGCCGTCACGCAGACGGTCATGCCTGCTCGGAATGCCGTGCACGATCCTGTCATTGACCGAAGTGCAGATGCTTGCCGGGAAGCCCTCGTAATTCAGGAATGACGGAACAGCGCCGTGGCTTCGAATAAACTCCTCTGCCGCTTCATCCAATTCCTTTGTTGAAATTCCCGGTTTAATAAGCGTTTCGATATAGTTAAGCGTTCTGCCCGTCAGCTCGCCCGCAGCGCGCATGAGCGCACGCTGGGATTCTGATTTAATTGTAATTTTTCCGTCACTCATTCTTTTCTCCTGAACTCCGAAGCGTCGATTTTCGGAAATATGCAGCAGCCCCTGCCGAGGCATTTCGTCCGTTGGATTTAAGCTTTTTTATTCTTCTCGAATATCGGATCGAGCGCCGCAAAGATCCGGTTCGAAACATCGCCGATGCTCATTGCGCCGTCGATGGGAACGAGAAGACCTTTTTCGCGATAGAAGTTGATAAGCGGGAAGGTTCTGTCATAGTAGACTTCGAGCCTGTGCCGCATACTCTCCGGATTATCATCCGGCCGTCTGATAAGTTCTGCTCCGCACTTTGCACACAATTCCGGTTTGCCGGCGGCAGTATCGGCCGCGCTGACACACTGGGAGTGATTGCATTTCGGGCAGACGCGCCGTGAGGAAACTCTCTCGATAAGGATATCACTGTCAACATTGATGTCAATCACTGCATCGATATTGACCGCACCGGCAAGCGTCTCCGCCTGCGCAATGGTTCGCGGATAGCCGTCCAGCAAAAAGCCGATGCTGCAATCCTCGTGCTGTATGCGTGAGAGCACCATTTCATTAATTATCTCGTCCGGAACAAGGTTGCCGTCGTCGATAAGAGCCTTAGCGCGCAAGCCGAGCGGCGTTTTTTTGCTGATTTCTGCGCGGAGCATATCCCCGGTTGAAATATGGGCAAGAGAGTAGCGTTCGGCGATGCATTCCGCCTGTGTTCCTTTGCCGGCGGCGGGCGGACCTAAAAGTATCAGCTTCATAAATATCGGTTTTAAAAACCTCCGTCAATTTGTCTCTAATACGCAGTTTAATCCAAGGGATAGAAGCAACGCAGCCAATATCCCTTGGACAAACATCGGGTCAATATAATCCTGTGAGATTAGTTGAGGAAGCCCTTATGGTTCCTCATGATCATCAGCGAGTCAAGCTGGTCGGCAATTTCGATGGACACACTGATCATAATCAGAATGCTCGTCGGACCGAAAGCAGACAGCACGGTGATGTTCAGCACCTTCAGGAGCAGAGTGGGGATGATTGCGATAATCATCAGGAAGAGTGCGCCGAACATTGTCAGGCGGCTGCACTTCTTCTGGAGGTAGTCCGAAGTGGGACGGCCGGGACGAATACCGGGAATAAATCCGCCGTTCTGCTGGAGATTTTTGGAAATCTCAACAGGGTTGAAGGTGATGGAGGAGTAGAAGTAGGCGAAGCCCACGATCATGATGGCATAAAGCACATAGTAAATGATTATGCCGGCGATATTCGTGGTTGCCGGGCTGAGGTAAGTGCTTACAAAGGTATTGAACTTGCCCTTGGGCCAGAACTGACCGATCATGCCGGGAACCTGAAGAATCGTCATAGCGAAGATCAGGGGCATAACGCCGTTTGCATTCGCCTTGAGAGGGATATGCGTGGACTGTCCGCCGTAGAGTTTCCTGCCGACAACGCGCTTTGCGTACTGAACGGGAATGCGGCGAACCGCCTTTTCAACGGTAACGATACCAACGGTGAGGATAAGAACCACAAGGATAACCACGATTCCGTACCACCACTTGTACGCAAGACCGTTAGTGGTCGGAATAATGTGGAAAGTACCGTTGATAAGGTTGATAACAACATTGGGAACGGAGGAAACAATGGATGCAAAGATCAGAATTGAAACGCCGTTGCCGATGCCCTTTTCGGTGATGCGCTCACCCATCCACATCAGGAACGCAGTACCTGCGGTGCAGCAGATGCCCGTGATAACATAGGGCATAAAGCCGTTCATGAATGTGCCGAAGCCGCTTGTGCCGAAGATGGTGATCTTTTTGATGAGATCGCCGTTTGCGCTGTTGAGACCGACAACAATGCTTACGGACTGGATAAGAGCGAGAACGACGCCCACGATACGGGTGATTTTTTCGATCTTTTCCCTGCCGTCCTCTTCCTTGGAAAGTTTCTCAAGGGAGGGGAATGCAATGGTGAGGAGCTGAAGAATAATCGACGCCGTGATGTAGGGCGAGATACCCATTGCAAAGAGTGAGAAATTGTTCAGAGAACCGCCGGAGAAGAGGTTGAGGAAGCTGAGGAAGTCATAGCTTGCAATCAACTCTCCGAGTTTTTCACCGTTTACACTGGGAACGGGGATGAAGGAGCCGAGTCTGTAGACAACGATCAAGAGCAGAGTGTAGAGCATCTTGGTGCGGATGTCCTTGACTTTCCAAGCATTGATGATAGTCTTAAACATTCGGCACCTCTACAGTTCCGCCCACCGCAACGATAGCTTCACGGGCTGAATTTGATACCTTCGCCGCCTTGACAGTAAGGCGCTGTGTAAGCTCGCCACGGCCCAGAACCTTGAGGCCGTCCTTCTCGATTTTGCTGATGATGCCCTCTGCTTTGAGGAGCTCAGCGGTGATTACAGTGCCATTCTCGAAGCGGTTGAGAGCCTCGATGTTGACAACGGAATAAACTTTCATGAAGTTGTTGTGGAAGCCTCTCTTCGGGAGACGACGGGGCAGAGGCATCTGACCGCCTTCAAAGCCGTTCTTCTTGCTTCCGCTGCGAGCCTTCTGACCCTTGTGACCGTAACCGGCGGTTTTGCCGATACCGGAACCGGAGCCGCGGCCCACACGCTTCCTTGCACTTGTTGAACCCTCGGCGGGTCTTAACTCATGTAGATTCATGCGGTAACCTCCTTATGCGTCTACTTCTTCCACCTTAACAAGGTGCTTCACTTTGAAAATCATGCCACGGATGCAAGCATTATCGGGCTTGATGACCGTGTGATTGAGCTTGTGAAGACCGAGTGCCTTAACGGTCGCCTGCTGGTCTTTCAGTGCTCCGATGGTGCTCTTAACGAGTGTAACTTTCAGGTTTGCCATTATAATTCCCTCCCAATCAGTCAAGAATTTCGGCAACGCTCTTACCGCGCAGATACGCAACCTGCTCTGCGGTGCGGAGCTGTGCAAGCCCGTCAAGGGTTGCCTTCACGCAGTTTGCGGGGTTGTTGGAACCGTAGCTCTTGGTGCGGATATCTTTGATGCCGACCATTTCGAGAACGCAGCGAACGGGACCGCCCGCGATAACGCCGGTACCGGGTTCTGCGGGGAGCATGCGAACATGACCCTTGGAGAACTTGCCTTCAACAGCGTGCGGGATGGTGGTTCCGACGATGGGAACGTTGATGAGGTGACGCTTTGCGTCCTCAACGCCCTTGCGAACCGCTTCGGGAATTTCGGCAGCTTTGCCCATGCCGACACCGACGCGACCCTTTTCATCGCCGACAACGATGAGCGCGGAGAAGCGGAAAATTTTACCGCCCTTAACAACCTTTGCTACACGGTTGACGGAGACGAGCTTTTCTTTGAATTCCGGTACTTCCGGGGTGTAATTACGCCTGTTTTGCATAGTATACCTCCATTAGAAATCCAAGCCGGCCTTGCGGGCACCGGCTGCCAGCTCGGCAACGCGACCGGTGTAAAGATAACCGCCGCGATCGAAAACGACCTTTGCAACGCCCTTTTCAAGTGCGCGCTTTGCAACGGTTTCACCAACGATGAACGCTGCTTCCTTCTTGTTTTTGCCTTCGATCAATGCCTTTACGGATGCTTCAACGGTGGAAGCTGCCGCAATGGTGTTTCCGATGGAGTCATCGATAACCTGAGCATAGATGTGATTCAGGCTGCGGTAAACATTCAGGCGGGGCCTTGCGGGTGTGCCGATGATATGCCTGCGGGTACGGTAATGACGTGCCTTGCGCTTTGCATTCTTATCAAGCTTACTAATCATACTGCTATACTCCTCCTGTTATTTACCGGTCTTACCTTCCTTGCGGATGATGACTTCATAGTCATACTTGATACCCTTGCCCTTGTAGGGTTCAGGCTCACGAACCGCGCGGACGTCTGCTGCGATCTGACCGACTTTCTGCTTGTCGATGCCCTGAACCGTGATACGGTTGGGAGCGGGAACGTCGAAAGTAATGCCGTCGCCTTCTTCGAATTCAACAGGGTGTGAATAACCGACATTGAGAACGAGCTTGTTGCCGTTCTTCTGAGCCCTGTAACCGGTGCCGTTGATTTCAAGCTTTTTCTCGAAACCTTTGGTGGTACCGACGACCATATTGTTGATGAGGGTACGGGAAAGTCCGTGCAGAGAACGGTCTTCTTTTTCATCGGTGGGGCGTTCTACCTTGAGGATGCCTGCATCCATGGAAACCTTGATGCGGGGGCTGATCTTCTCGGAGAGCTGACCCTTGGGGCCCTTGACTGTCACGGTATTATCGTCAGAAACCGTAATTGTCACTCCGGCAGGGATAGTGATCGGAAGTTTTCCGATTCGAGACATTGTGCACCTCCAAATATTAATGCATTATCTTGCTTTCGCCCGTGCCCGGCCTGTTCTGTTCCGGGCATAGGCGTTTCAGCTGTGTTATTTGCGTGAATCAAAGCCTGAGTGAATTCAGGTTTGATCCACGTTTGCGGGTTGTTACCAAACGTAGGCGAGAACTTCGCCGCCGACGCCCTGTTTCCTTGCTTCGCGATCGGTCATGATGCCGCGGGAAGTGGAAATGATGGCGATGCCGAGGCCGTTGAGAACCTTGGGGATGTTATCCTTGCGGGCATAAACGCGCAGGCCGGGCTTGGAAATACGCTTGAGGCCGGTGATAACCTTCTGACGGTTTGCGCCGTACTTAAGGGTGATGGTCATCATCTTCTGAACGCCTTCGCCGCCGACGGTGTAACCCTTGATGTAACCTTCGTTAAGGAGAATGTCAGCGATTGCGAGCTTCATTACGGAAACGGGAACGTCTACGGTGTCATGTTTGACGATGAGAGCGTTGCGGATCCTTGTAAGCATATCGGCAATGGGGTCTGTTACGAGCATTGAAATATCCTCCTTCTTACCAGCTGGCTTTACGAACACCGGGAATCTCACCCTTGTAGGCGAGTTCGCGGAAGCAAACGCGGCAGATTCCGTACTTGCGGAGAACGGAATGGGGCCTGCCGCAGAGACGGCAACGGGTGTAAGCCCTGGTGGAATACTTGGGAGTAGCCTGCTGCTTGTTTTTTAATGATGTCTTTGCCATTATGAAATCCTCCCTCAGTCGTTGTTGCCAAAGGGCATGCCCAGAAGTCTGAGAAGCTCTTTTGCTTCTTCATCGGTCTTTGCGGTGGTGACAAAGATAACGTCCATACCACGAACTTTGTCAACATCATCATAGTTGATTTCGGGGAAAATCAGCTGTTCTTTAAGACCCATTGCGTAGTTGCCGCGACCGTCGAAGCTGGTGTCGGAAACACCGCGGAAGTCGCGAACGCGGGGCAGAACGATGTTCATGAGCTTGTCGGCAAAATAGTACATACGATCACCGCGGAGGGTAACCTTTGCGCCGACGTTCATGCCCTGACGGACTTTGAAGTTTGCAACGGACTTCTTAGCCTTGGTGATGACGGGCTTCTGACCGGCGATGATGCCGAGTTCCTCAACTGCCGCATCGATACCCTTGGGGTTGTCCTTATCGGAGCCGAGACCCATGTTGAGAACGATCTTCTCAAGCTTGGGTACCTGCATGGGGTTTTCATAACCGAATTTTTCAACGAGCTGGGGAATAATCTCCTTATATTTCAGGCGGAGACGGGCGGGCTCGGTGAACGGAGCGGCTTCCTGCTTTGCTTTCTTCTTTGCGGGAGCCTGTGCTGTTTCTTTCTTAGCCACTGTAATTTCCTCCTACTCAGTCGATGTTCTTGTTGCACTTTTTGCAGGTGCGAACTTTGATTTTTTTGCCGTCCTTCTCGATGAAGGTGTGACCTACGCGAGTGGGCTTTTTGCAGTTGGGGCAAACGAGCATAACGTTGGAAACGTGGATCGTGCCTTCTTTTTCAAGCCTGCCGCCGGATTCGCCCTGCTGACGGGGTTTCTGGTGGCGGACGATCATGTTCCTGCCCTGAACGACAATGCGCTGTGCTGCGGGATAGACCTTGAGCACTTTACCGGTTTTGCCGGCATCCTTCTGGTTGTCGCCGGTGATGACCATGACGGTGTCGCCGGTCCTGATGTTAAGCTTACTGCTCATAGATGTACCTCCTTACAGAACTTCGGGTGCGAGGGACACGATCTTCATGTAGTCCTTCTCACGAAGCTCCCTTGCGACCGGCCCGAAAATACGGGTGCCGCGGGGCTGTTTCTGGTCATTGATGATGACTGCTGCATTATCGTCGAAACGGATATGGCTGCCATCTTCACGATGAACGCCGGTGACCGTGCGAACAACAACTGCCTTAACAACATCCTTCTTCTTGACTGCGCCGCCGGGGGATGCGCTCTTTACGGAAGCTACGATAACGTCGCCAACGCTTGCGAATTTCCTTGAGGAACCGCCCAGAACACGGATGCACATAATTTCCTTTGCGCCGCTGTTATCGGCAACTTTTAACCTTGTTTGCGGTTGAATCATGTTTTCCTCCCTCGGGCTTACTTAGCCTTTTCAATAATTTCGACAACACGCCAACGCTTATCCTTGGAAAGCGGGCGGGTCTCCATGATCTTAACGGTATCGCCGATACCGCAAGAATTTTCCTCATCGTGCGCCTTGACTTTGAGGGTACGGTTTACCATCTTGCCGTAAAGGGGATGACGTACCTTGGTCTTGACGGCGACAACAACGGTCTTGTCCATCTTGTCGCTGGTAACGATGCCGATGCGGGTCTTACGATAGCCCCTGACGGGAACGTTTTTAATTTCCATTGAAATGTCCTCCCTTTATTAAGCGCGTGCGTTGATGAGGGTCTTAACCCTTGCGATCTCACGCTTGCATTCCTTCAAGCGCATGGGGTTAGTGAGCTGACCCGTTGCATGCTGGAAGCGGAGATTGAACAGTTCTGCCTTGAGCTCGTTCTCTCTTGCAACAAGCTCTTCAACGGTAAGCTGCTGAAGCTTTTCCCATTCTTTCTTTTTCATGGCTTAGCCCTCCACTTTAACTTCTTCGACGGGTTTTTTAACGAATTTGCACTTGAGCGGCAGCTTGTGCATTGCAAGGCGAAGAGCTTCTCTTGCGGTTGCTTCGTCAACTTCGGCAACCTCGAAAAGGATCCTGCCGGGCTTAACGACTGCTACCCAATATTCGGGGGAACCTTTACCGGAACCCATGCGGGTTTCGGCGGGTTTTTCGGTTACGGGCTTGTCGGGGAAGATGTCCACCCAGACTTTGCCGTTACGCTTCATGTAACGGGTCATGGCAACACGCGCTGCCTCAATCTGGTTGCTGGTGACCCAAGCGGGCTCCATTGCTACAAGACCATATTCGCCGTAAGCGATGATGTTACCGCGCTGAGCGGTGCCCTTCATGCGTCCGCGGTGTACCCTGCGGCGTTTTACTCTTTTAGGCATTAACATGGTTAGTATCCTCCTTAAGCTTTCTTGGCTCTGTTGCGGTTAAGCACTTCGCCCTTGTAGATCCAAACCTTGACGCCGATGCGGCCGTAAGCGGTCTTTGCCTCGGTGAAACCGTACTCGATGTCTGCACGGATGGTCTGGAGGGGAGTTGAGCCTTCGTTGTAACCCTCGGTACGCGCGATTTCCGCGCCGCCGAGACGACCGCCGCACTTGATCTTGATGCCCTTTGCACCGGCCTTCATTGCACGGCCGAGGGACTGTTTCATTGCACGACGGAAGGAAGTCCTCTTTTCGAGTGCCGCTGCGATGTTTTCAGCAACAAGCTGAGCGTTTGCATCGGGGTTGCGCACTTCGATGATGTTGATGTTTACGGACCTGTTGACAAGTGCATTGAGCTCTGCCTTGATGGCGTCAACGCCGACGCCGCCTTTGCCGATGAGCATACCGGGGCGAGCGGTGTGGATGCTGACGGTGACCTTGTTTGCAGCGCGGGCGATATCGATCTTCGCAATGCCTGCCTCAAAGTACTTGTTCTTGAGGTAATCGCGGATTTTCTTATCCTCAACGAGGAAGTTTGCGAAATCCTTCTTGTTGGCGTACCAACGGGTGTTCCAATCTCTGATAACGCCTACTCGGAAGCCATTCGGATTAACTTTCTGTCCCATTGTATGTCCTCCTTATTTCTTCTCGTCCAGGATGATGGTGATATGGCTGGTACGCTTGCGGATGCGGGATGCGCTGCCGCGGGAGCGGGGCCTGTAGCGGCGAAGGGTGGGACCCTGGTTTGCAAAGCACTCTGCAACATAGAGGGTTTCCTTGTCCATATCGAGGTTGTTTACGGCGTTTGCAATCGCGCTCCTGAGAACCTTCAGGGTGGGCTCGGAAGCCGCCTTGGGGGTGTACATAAGGATTGCTTCTGCATCTTCAACGTTCTTGCCGCGGATAAGGTCGATAACTATCTTTACCTTGCGGGAAGAAATGCGGATATGTTTCGCGGTCGCATGGGGACGCCTGTCAGCGTTTTCCTTGCGATACTGTGATTTCATTTTGGATCTGGTTGCCATTTTTACGCCTCCTTATTTACCGCGTGTTGCCTTTTCGGAGCCGCGGTGACCGCGGAAGGTACGGGTGGGTGCGAATTCGCCGAGCTTGTGTCCGACCATATCTTCAGTGATGTATACGGGGACATGCTTCTTACCGTCGTGAACGGCAATGGTGTGACCGATCATGTCGGGGAAGATGGTGGATGCCCTTGACCAAGTCTTGAGTACGGACTTCTTGCCGGATTCGTTCATCGCGATAACACGGTCAAGCAGCCTTTCGCTGACAAAGGGTCCTTTCTTAATTGACCTACTCATGTTTCAATTACTCCCTTCTAAAGATCACTTACCGTCCCTGCGGCGGACGATGTACTTGTCGTTGATGTTCTTGGTCTTCCTGGTCTTATAACCCAGAGCAGGCTTGCCCCAAGGGGTTACAGGGCCCGGACGGCCGATGGGGGATTTGCCCTCACCACCGCCGTGGGGGTGATCGTTGGGGTTCATGACGGAACCGCGAACGGTGGGACGGAAGCCCATGTGACGGGTGCGACCCGCTTTACCGAGCTTGATGTTTACGGAATCGATGTTGCCGACCTGACCGATGGTTGCTTTGCAGCCGAGGGGGATGAGTCGAACTTCACCGCTGGGAAGACGAACCTGTGCGTACTTTGTTTCCTTTGCAAGAAGCTGAGCCGCGTTGCCCGCGCTGCGGACAAGCTGTGCGCCCTTGCCGGGAAGCAGTTCGATGCAGTGGATCATCGTGCCGACGGGGATGTTTTTGAGAGGAAGCGCATTGCCGACTTTGATGTCGCTTGCTTCGCCGGAAACGATGGTTTCGCCGACCTTAAGGCCGTAAGGAGCAATGATGTAACGCTTTTCGCCGTCTGCATAGTGCAGAAGAGCGATGTTGGCGGAACGGTTGGGATCGTATTCAACGGTTGCAACCTTTGCGGGGATGTTGTCCTTGTTGCGTTTGAAGTCAATAATACGATACTGACGCTTTGCGCCGCCGCCGCGATGGCGGACGGTGATCCTGCCCTTGTTGTTGCGACCCGCGTTGCTCTTGAGGCTTTCCATAAGGGAACGCTCGGGGGTCGTGCAGGTAATCTCCTCGTAAGTGGAGACGGTCATGAAGCGTTGACCGGGAGTGTTGGGCTTAATCTTTCTGATTGCCATTGTTGTTCCTCCTTACTGAGCCATGTTATCGAAGGCTTCAATGGTCTTGGAATCCTTCGTAAGGGTGATGTAGGCCTTCTTGGTGGAGGGGCGGCGGCCTTCGGTGCGGCCCTGCCTCTTAACCTTGCCGAGACGGTTGATGGTGTTGACGCTTTCAACCTTTACGCCGTCAAAAATGGTTTCAACAGCCTGCTTGATCTCGGTTTTGCCTGCCTTCTTAGCAACGATGAAGACGTAAGTCTTGTTCTGAATGGCTTCGTAGCTCTTCTCGGTGAGTACGGGCTTAATGATGATGTCGTGAGCGTTCATTATGCGTATACCTCCTCGACTTTTTCAACTGCATCCTTGGTGAGGATGAGTGCATCGTACTTGAGAACGTCATAGGTGTTGAGCGTGCCGACGGTTGCGGTTGCAACGCCCTGAATGTTGCGGGCGGTGCGGACAACGGTATCACACACGTCGGAAGTGACGATGAGAGCCTTTTCAACCTTGAGGTTCGCAAGAACCTTTACCATTGCGCGGGTCTTCTGCTCGGGAAGCTCGATGGAATCGAGAACGATGAGCTTCTCGTTTGCAACCTTTGCGGAAAGAGCGGACTTAAGTGCAACCCTCTTGAGCTTCTTGTTGAGGCTCATGCGATAGTCGCGGGGCTTGGGAGCGAATACAACGCCGCCGTGCGTCCACTGGGGGGATCTGGTTGAACCCTGACGGGCACGACCGGTGCCCTTCTGCCTCCAGGGCTTTTTGCCGCCGCCGGAAACTTCCGCGCGGGTCTTAACGCTCTGAGTGCCCTGACGCTGATTTGCAAGATAAGCCTTGACGTAAGCGTGCATTGCGGGAACGTTGAGCTCCTGGCCGAAAATGTTTTCGGAGAGTTCCATTTCGCCGACTTTTGCGCCGGAAATGTTATAAATAGCTACATTAGGCATGATTGTTCCTCCTCTTATTTAACCGTGCTGCGGACAAGAACAAGACCGCCCTTTGCACCGGGGATTGCGCCCTTGATGAGGAGCAGATTGCGTTCTGCATCCGCACGGACGACTTCGAGGTTCTGAACCGTGATGCGCTCATGACCCATATGGCCGGGGAGGTGCTTGGTTTTGAAAACCTCACCGGGGTAGGTGCATGCGCCCATTGAACCGGCAACGCGATAGGAGTGGGAGCCGTGGGTCTTTCTGCCGCGGGCCTGATTCCAACGCTTGATGTTGCCTGCAAATCCCTTACCCTTGCTGGTGCCGGTCACATCGACCTTGTCGCCGGAGGCAAAGGTGTCTGCTTTGATAACGTCGCCGACAGCGTACTTTGCGCAATCGTCGAGTTTGAATTCTTTAACGTAGCGGTGAGCCTCAACGCCTGCCTTCCTGAGGTGACCCATTTGGGGCTTGGTGATGAGTTTTTCGCGGACGGGCTGGAATGCCATCTGAACGGCATCGTAGCCGTCGTGCTCAACCGTTTTAACCTGAGTGACGGGGCAGGGTCCTGCCAGAACAACGGTCACGGGGATCATCGTTCCGTCCTCACGGAAAAGCTGAGTCATGCCGATTTTTTTACCCAGAATTGCCTGTTTCATTGTTTGTACCTCCGAAATCACAGCTTGATCTCGATGTCCACACCGGCGGGAAGATCGAGCTTCATCAGCGCGTCAACGGTTTTTGCCGAAGGCTGAAGGATGTCGATCAGACGCTTGTGGGTACGCATCTCAAACTGCTCTCTTGAGTCCTTATACTTGTGGGGTGCGCGAAGGATAGTGATGATCTCCTTCTCGGTGGGGAGGGGGATGGGTCCCGAAACTCTCGCGCCGGTCCGCCTCGCCGTATCGACGATTTTTGCTGCGCTCTGGTCGATGAGATTGTGCTCATAGGCTTTGAGCTTGATGCGGATTCTTGTGTTTGCCATTTTTATCTCCTCTCGATGTATCGTGCGGTTATCGCCGCACTCGATATTGGGCTGTACACCCTGCCGTGCGTTTTCATAATAAAAATTTACGGCGGGGCGCGTTTCGCCCCTGCTCGCTCTGCCCGGGTCGGCAAAGCGGGCTGCTCGGTCATGCCGAGCCTCCTGCGTGAATTACCCGGATTGGCAACCGGCAACCTCTCGCAGGGAAACGTCCGCGAACTTAAGTCAGCATGTCGGGTGGAGATTATACCTGCGCAGGCATAATACACCCCAAGTCGCGAACATTGCTATTTTAGCCCATCTTCGCACCGTTGTCAAGCGTTTATTCCCGTTTTTTTAAATATATTTAAGCAGAAAACGCACAAAGCGGCGCATTCCGCATTCGGCCTTTATTCCCCATTCTTTTCCCCCTGTCGCTCCCCTGCTTCGACATTGCAGGCGCGCCTTCGGTGTTATCATAGCTTCAGGCGGATACGGAATGCGCACACCCGTTCCCGTCCGCCGCAAGGAGGGAAGGAGGAAGCCCCTGCACCTCGGTCGGTGCGGCTGCACAAAAAACATGTACATTGAGCTTTTTTTGCTTGATAACTTCCTTATGAACCTTTTGACCCTGCGTGCCGCGGCGGCAATGCTTTCCCGAAAAATGAAGGGCAGCCGCGCCGC
>ENA-OROD01002230-OROD01002230.1-human-gut-metagenome-genome-assembly--contig:-NODE-2230-length-14228-cov-4.929796_pt1 | contig 14228 bp, 6 predicted proteins | sample MGYA00242123_ERZ509038 | MGnify/ENA primary metagenome ERZ509038 (study PRJEB26280, sample SAMEA2338719) | human gut metagenome | biome: human gut; feature: human-associated habitat; material: faeces... | reverse complement strand
CCGCGGGCTCTGCCGTTGGTTCTGCTGCCGGTTCTTCCGCCGGTTCTTCTTCCTTATGCTTATCCAGCCCGAAGAGCGCGCGGAGCTTGCGCGCGAGCCAGCCGCGTTTTTTCGTCGCTTCTTTCTCTTTTTCGACCGCGATTGCCTCCTGCTCCGGGAGATGGATGTCATAGACCGGGTCTTTGAAGCGCGGCTCGCGCAGCTTCTCCGTGTGCCACTCCAGGTAGTCCAGGATCAGCTCAAACAGCATCGGCAGCTTGCGCTCGACCGCCTCGAGCAGACCGAGATCCAGCGCACTGTCTTCGATGATGTAAATGTACGGGTCATCCTCCGCGACCGCGCCGTCGAGCCGGTAGACCATGTGGTTGAGCATACCGGCGACATCGTCCCGGTAGCGAAGCGTGACCGCGATATACTGCCACCCGTTCGGGAGCACGGAGCGCAGCGCCTCCGACAGCAGCAGGCAAACGGTGAAGCGGACGTCCTGCTCCATGTCCGGGAAGCGAATGCGCAGGACCGCCTTGTTTTTGTAGCTGCGCTCGAGCTCGCTGCACATTTTGTCCGCGCTGAAGTCGATGACTCTGGCCGTCTTCAGATCGTGGTTGCTGCGCATCTCCAGATAGCCGGAGGTGCTGACGCGGAAGCTGCAGCGGATCTTGGTCAGCTCGATGTCAATAACCTTGCGCGTCGAGATGACCGCGTCCGCAGCCGGCGGCGCAAGATGATAGGTGCGCAGCTGGCGGTAGTATTTGCGCGCATCATACAGGTCAGACGCACGGTGCAGCACCACGCCCACCTGCGGCGACACACGCTTGACCTCATAGTACTTGCCCTCGTAGGTCACGAACTGCCCCGGCAGCATACACTGCGTGATGTGGCCGAAGAGCTTCGCGTCCACATACTCGGTGGCTTTTTCGTTCTCAACAACGTAGTACGCATTTTTCAGCGTGCTCGCAAAATACTGATTGAACGCCTGCTCGGCGATCGAAAAACAGTTTTCCGTGCGCGGGTCGTCCCCGGTATCGTCGCGGATGAAGTTTTTCACCGTCAGCACACCGTCGTTTGCATCGGTGTACTTGCAGATCAGCTTGGTCAGCGTTGTAAACACGTCATCGGTCTCGATGCCGACCAGCGCAAGCTCCGTGCGGATCTGCTCCTCGGTGAGCGCGCAGTACGACATCGTGATGATCAGCTTGATGATCGTGTTGCGCTCGCTCTTGACGTAATCCGGCACAAGAGACGGCACTGCGTTGGGGTTGGACATGAACAGCTCCCGGTTGCAGCGCATATAGTCGCGCAGCAGATAGTCCTCGGAGAGTACGTTCACAAAGATCTGCCCGGCAGTGCGCGAGAGATACAGGCTCATGGTGGCAAACATATTGCAAAACTCGTCCTCGACGATCAGAAACTGCTCCTTCTCGGACGGCGCGCACCAGAGGTTCGACACGAACGTCAGCTTCTCGTCGAGCGCCTTTTGCTGGCTGGAAATGTTCATATACCGGCACAGCGTGGCATAAAACTGCCCGTCGATCCACTTGATGTCCCGCACGGGGGCCTTGGTCTCGCTGAACCACGTCACGCGCGGGATCTGGTTACGGATTGCGACCGCGGCCAGCTCCGTGCCGTTGCCGAGGTAGCGGGTCTGCTTGTCAAAGATCCGCTGGCGGCCGTAATCGCCGTCCGCGTCCCACGCCATGGCGGTGTAGGTGCTGCGCGGTACCGGCGTCGCCGAGACCTCGACGATCTCGGTGCACAGCAGGTGCGACATCGTGTCGACCAGACCGTTGGTCGGCCGGTCGCAGACGCAATAAATGGGTGCGCCGCCATCCTTGGCGATCTCGTCCATGATGATGTTGAGCGCGATCTGCGCCGTGTTGACGATCAGCGACGGCTCCAAGAGCAGTACAAAGTCCACCCGGTGGAAAAACTCCCGGTTGGATTCGAGCATTTTGAGGTTGTACAGCTGCCCGAACGGCAGGATGCCCACGTCAACGTGCGGCGCGCGCTCATCCAAACAGCCCACGCTCCAGAGCGAGTGCACCTTGCAGTACTTATCCAGCAGCTCCGTGATCCACGCCTTCATATCGCCGCACACAGAGGCGCGGGAGGTGATGATGAGGCATTTCTTGTCGGAGATGAGCGTATCCACGAGCGGGAGCGCGACATAGTCGCCCACGTCCCGGTAAAAGGGCGTGAAAAACAGCACGCTCTTGCGGTGCATCAGCTCCGTGGTGGCGCGCACCGCGTCCGGGTTGAGCACAGACGCCTCCCTGAGCGCAAAGTGCGCCGCCGTGATCCGGTCGATGCGGTCCTCCGACTCCGACAGGGTCTTGAGCACATTGGTCACACCCTCGGAGCGCATAAACTCGCACCCCATGTGCGACGAGAGCAGCTGCGCCGGGAAAAGATACGCCAGCGCCCCCTGCACGCGGGAAAAGACGGAGATGCGCGAGGAACACGACGCGTCTGCGCGGATCGTCGTCTGCTGCTCGTCGCGCGTCTGGCCACCGAGAAAGTTGCTAATCTCATTGAGCACGATCTGCGCCGCGCACGGAAACACATACAGCCACGTGCCGCGCTCCGCACCCAGCGCCCACACGAGCCCCAGAATCACACCGGAGACGATCACGCCGGCTACGACGCAGCCCAGCACGAGCTGGCGGAAGTTGAGCCATCGGCTCTTGAGATACCATCTGCCGGTGCCGGCATCATAGAAATAATACCGCTCCATCAGCGCTCTCGGCCGCTTGGGTGTGTCAGACGCTTTTGACGTGATGATCAGCGCCAGCGCCTTGACCAGCACAAAGCCAAGCATGAGCAAGAGGTTCGCCGCTGCAACTTCCGCGTTTTTTAGCGGCGAGTCCCCGCTGAACACGCTGGCCGTTTTGCCGCCGAACAGCAGCGCCAGCACGATCATGACGACGCTGTAGAGCGCGGCGACCGCAGGGTAATAGACCTGCTGGCTGCGGCGCTCCCTGCGCAGGTTCACGGCATTTTCCAGAAGCGTTACGACCGCAACCAGCACCACCGCGACGATTATATTAAGGATTGCCTGTTGGGTCATCATAAATCTCCTCTTGCACGATCTTCAGTTCGCGGACAAAGCTCAGCGGAGAATCCAGCTCGCCGCCTGACGGGTACAGCACGGTGCGGCAGGACTTTCCGTACTGCAGGGTGTACTCGGGGTTCACCGCCGGCGGCACGTCCGTGTTGATGGTATATACGTCGCTCGGATCGACGCGCAAATTGAAGTTCGCCCGCAGATGCAGCGCGGCGCCCCAGGTTCTGAGTTTGTAGATAAACTTTGTGATCTCTTTCTGATGCCGGCGCATATCGTCGGCAGCCATCTCGGTGTCAAACGTTTTGCCCTGCAGGATGTTCATGTAGGAGCTGCCGTGCATATGCGAGGCGACCTTGCTAAGAAACGCGGAATAGAGCCGCATGCCAAGCGCCAGTTCGGCCACGCGCGCGGCGATCTTCTCGTTATAATTCTGCACGGCCGCGTGAAGCCGGGCGGCCTGCGCGCTGAGCACGATGGGCGCCGCCACCGCGAACGCCAGCAGCTGCACCACGAGCACGAGCACGAGCAGCACGGGATTGCCGCTGCCGGTCACAAGCGAATAGACCAGCGCGGGAACGTTGCTCAAAAACGCGGCGATCAGCAGAAAAATGGCGCCGCGCCAAAACTGCTGCTGCGTCACGCGCAGCTCCAGCTCGTCACGGACACGCTTGTCCGCCTTTGTCAGCGCCTCCTCACCCGGAGAATGTATCCCCGGCAGTTGGCCGCGCAGGTCGATGATGTTGTCGCGCGTCCGATCGAGTGCGGAGTACAGATCCTCGGTCTGGTACGCGTTGAGCTCCTGCACCGCCTCCTGCTCATAGGCGCAGCGGCTCTTGACGCCGGCCGCGGTTCGATCCACAGCACGCTCCATCTGCACGATCTGCTTGGCAAACTGCGCGTTCGCGCGCGGCAGATGCTCCGCCCACGCAGCCTGCTCCGCCCGGTTATCGGCCGGCAGCAGGCCGAACTGACCCGGCGATTCGAGCAGACCGTTGGTGTTCGGCTGATCCATCTTTATTTCGACCGCGATCGTATAGTTTGGTATGGACATGTTCTCCTGGTCGCGCAGGCGCTGCTTACTGTCATGCTCCATCTGTGCTTCCATGGTCTTGCTCGCGACGCGCATCGTCAGAACCTTTTTCTGAAACACCTCCGCCATCGCTTCCTTGTCGCACGCGACGCCGACTCGGTAAAGACCATACGCCTGCAGGCTGCTGGCCGGAATGTCGTTTCCGGTGAGCAGCAGGACCGTCATCCAGAAGTTCAGACGCTCGGCCAGCTTCTGCGAGTTGCCCTGCTTGCTCGTGTCAAACACCATGAAGCGGCACATACTGGGGTATTGATTGCGCTGCCAGAAGCCCTCGGCGCTGTACTCGCGCACCGTGCTGCGGCTGCGCTGCGCCTTTTCGCGCAGACGCGCGCCGTCCTTGCGCACGGAGATCAGCCACAGCTCCGACGGCGCGATGCCGTCATAAGCATACTGCTCGCACAGGCGGTCATATTCCGCCTCCGCCTCCGCGTCGGGCGCGGGAGCGTGCGCTGCGTAGCGCTCACCCATCGCCTGAAACTGCATACTCGGCCGCGGCACGCCGCCCAGCATCTGCGTGAGGCGTACCAGGGGAATGGGGCTTTCCAGACAGCCCTGCTCCCGCGTCCGGTGCGCGAACGGAAAGTTGTAGGGATTGAGCGGGTCGCAGGCGCACGCGCGCATGGCATCCTCGTCCTCAACGCGGATTACGACCGCGCGCCACTCCTCCTTGCCGTCGATCAGGTCGCACAGTTCCGGCAGCGCCGTATCCACCGTTGTCCCGGCTTCCGTCCACCGGCAGAGACCGATCCGCTCCTCGTTGATTGCCTCCATGAACAACGGATAAAACTGATGGAACTGATCCATCGTTTTTTTGTTTTGTATCAGTACAGAATAGATGCTGCTCACCGCCTTTCTATCCAGCGTGTGGCGTTCACTCAAGCGCGTCCACGATCTCGTTGAGGTAGTCCACGTCCTCGTCATGATCCAGCCGCTCCAGCGTGCTCAAGATCTTATCCTTCATATTGGTAAACAGCGCGCTCTTGAAGAAGTAGCGGATCTTCATCTGCTCCTTCTCGATCTGCATATCATGCACGAACAGCTCAAACTGCTCCACGATTAGGCGACTCATGACGTCATTGAGCTCTTCCTTGACGCACACGCTGCGCAGATAGCGCTCCACCTCGTCGAGCATCGCACCCAGCACATCCAGCGCGGTGTCTTCGAAATACTCCATCATCTCCGGCGTCACCGACCGGCGCATCAGCACCGGGATGTCAAAGATGCTGCGCACACAGCTTCTGTGCGCGGGTCTCTCGCCCGGCACTGCCGGCTCCTGCTCATAGATCGGGTATTCCTCGATGCGGAACTTGGCGATGTTCGCCGGCAGATAGCCCTTGCGCAGCTCAAAGTCGGCGCCGGAGTCGATGTCCTTCTGGATGCGGTTGTCCACGCGCTCCATGATCCGGTCGGCAAGCTCCGGATAGATCGAGATCGCATCGAGCACCTCGTACAGATGGTCGCAGTCCGTGCCGTTGGAGACGGTCAGGTAGCCGCTGCCGCTGGTCATGTTCAGCTTCTGCTTCGCGTAGGTGTAGATGCCGCCGTGGTTTTTGGGCGTGAACGTGAAGTACCCGGCGACAAGACCCCAGAAGAACGCCGCGTAGTTGCGCTGCTCGAGCAGCACCTGATTCCGCTCGTCCAGATCCGGCATTTTGCTCACCAGATGCCACCAGCGATCCAGATGCGGGGAGACGACCTTGCTCTCGGTGCAGTTGGGGCTGAGCTCGCGCACGATGTCATAGTAGGCCGTGTAATACTCGCCGCCGTCACGCGAGAGCGTGAGCGTGTTCTCGGGCGGTGCGAACTTGCTGAGCGCGTTTGCGCGCAGACCGTAAAACGCCTGATAGAACACGATCTCGTTTTTGCCGATCTCCTCGTCGCTCTCGCCGCCCTTGTCGCCGAGATAGGTCTTGATGAACTTGCGCTTGAAACCGCCGAGCTTCTCGGCCTCTTGGGTCATGCCCCGGTTATACGTGCAGGCATCGATCACGTCGAACGCCTTACAGCGCGGCTTTTCGATAAACGGGGTGGCCAGACTGCGGGATTCCTCCACGATCTTCGCCATCCAGCGCTCGATGTCGTCCTTATCCTTGCCCTTGCACACAATCTGCGCCTCACGCTGCAGCGCATCAATGATGTCCATGTCCACCAGATTGCCGTACTTCTCCATGATCGAATCGATGAAGAAACCCAGAATGTTTTTCTCGAAGATGTCCGAGAAATACTCGTTGTCCTGCGGACGCTCTTTCATGAGCGCGTATTCGCGGATGCGCTGGTAGATGCCGGAGCACAGCGCAGAGTCCGGGTTGATGGCGCTGCCGGTATAGACGAGGCTCTCGGCCAGCTCCTTCATGCAGGTCGGGCTGGCGCAGACATACCGCACCGTGGTGCCGGCGCCGTCCGTGTACCGGCTGGCGACAGCCTCCTTGCGCGCATCCAGCCCGTCGACCATGAGCTCGAACGACGCATAGAAGTCGTTGAACGCCTTGATGATCTTCTGCAGATACGCAATGCCCTCTTCCAGAACCTCCTCGAAGATGGCGCTGTTGTGGTACTTGTTGACCATCTTCAGGTATTCGCCGAGCGCATCCAGCAGCTCACGCTGCGAATCCGTCGTCTTGTTTTTCAGCCGCTCCATCAGCGTCAGCTTTCTGGCGCCGAGGCTGGCCGCCGTCCCCTTCGCGCCGGAATCGTCCTTGCCACCGATTTTCTTTTCCTCGAACGAGCGGATATATTCCTGCGCCTCGAGCACGGCCTCGTGCACCTTCCGCTTTTGCGTCTTCATATCCTCCACGCATTTGCACAGGAAGTAGCGTGCGGCGTTCGGGTGCACGAAATTGCCCGCGTTGTTGCTCAGATAGTGCTCGACGCGGTACTTCTCCTTTACCTCCGCGACGTCCGACGCCGTGTAGTTGAACATCGCTCTGGCGATGTATTTCCCCTCGTCGACGACGTGGGCATCCGCCATTTTATAATACTTCTCCATCTGGACGAACAGACTTGCGATCTCGCCCCACTTTTCGACCGCAACGTCGTCGCTGCTGAGACCCGTAAGCTGGTTTTTGGCCGTCTTGTTCGCAAACGCCAGATGTGCCACCTTGGCGCTGTCCGCCTCTACCTTGGCCATGAGCGCATGGATGAATTCCGTGCTGGCGTTCGACGAGATCTCGCCGCTGCCGTCCGTCTTTTTGCGCTGGAACGCATCGCGGATCTCCGCACCGAAGCCGCTCTCGTCCATGTCGATGAGGCGAATGTACTCCGCGACCGGATCCAGATCCTTTTCCGTGCTGTCGCTCTTTTGCCGCTGGCGGCGGCTCTCCACGCTCTCGCGGTACTGTCTGTCAAACTTCAGCCACTGATCCGTGATACTCGCCTGTGCCCAGTGCAGCGCAATGTACTCCTGAATGCTCTGCGTCGGGTAGACCAGGCGCGCGCTGCCGGCGCCCGCATAGCGGTTGCGTCCGCTTTCCGCGACCATGCTGCGGATCGTGTTGTCCTCCGAGGAGTTGCTGCGCTTGTTCGTCGGACCGATCGCCTGCGCATAGATGCAGTTGGCCGCGTGGTTGAGGTACATCTCATGGTTGAGCAGCGACTGGCCGGAGGCGTTCTGCGCATCGAACAGGAAGCAGAAGTCAAACGGTCGGACGTTGTACGCCTCGCGGCTGCCCGGAACGCCCGCCTTCGGCATCTCAAGTACGACGCTGTCACGAAACCGCTGGTCGAGCGAGTTATCCCCCGCCATCAGGAACGCATCGATCTCGCGCAGGGCGGCATAGGCATTGCTGCGCATACTGACCCGGCGCTCATCCTGCGCGATCACGAGGTCGAAGATCTCCGGCAGGAGGAAAAAGCCGCGGATGATAGCCGCGTTTTCAATGTAATGGTTGTCCAGATGCTTTTTGATGAACATCGCCACTGGGAGCAGCAGGCCGGAGCCGGTGCCGCCGGCGAGGGAACTGACGATGATTACGCGCAGCGCCTGCGCGCTCATATCCGGGGTGAGCGTATAGAGATCGCGGATCGCGTCCAGCAGCGGGCGCATTTTGCCCTGCTCGATCGCCCGTTCAAAGATCAGGCGGGAGATCGCGCGTACCTGACCGGCGCCTTCCGTGGCCACCTTGCTGTTGAGAATGTTGTTGACTGGAAACCAGACGTCGCGCGCGTACGGATTCGACCAGAGATACTCTCCGACCTGCATACGATCAGAAATCTGGATCGCCTTTGCCGACGGATACTCACGAACCACGGAGTTGAGCTCGTTGGCGTCCGTATCGATGACGACAAAGCTGATATTCTTGCGCTGTTCCTCGCTGACAAGCTTGGTCACACGGCTGACAATTTTCGTTCCGGCGCCGCCAAGACCGACGATCAAAGTAGGTGCGTTCATATTGTCTGTTCCTCTCTTTCTAATTCTGCGTTCCTTTGATGGAAATGATTTTTTCTCCGGTGTCTGGTTTAATATACGTTTGCAGATTTATATTCCGCAGCCGGCGTGCAGGTATAGACCGTTCGCATTTCGCCCTCTCCCTCCACGTGCTCGATCGTTGTGCGGCAGGAGATCACGTATTTTTTTGTCCCCGCTTCGATGACGTTGTTGTCAAACTTCACATCCGTGCGCCCTGCGTACGCGCTCGCATTCGTGATCATCATCTTGCCGCCACCGACCGCCGTGACCTGCAGCGCCGGGACCATGGCCGAGCCGCTGAATTTCAGCGTGCCCTTTTCCGGGCCAAACGCCTTCGTGATCCGCTGGACGCGGAAGCTGCCCGGAAGCGCCGTCTTCTGCCTGTCTAGACCGACAATCTCATCAACCTCGATGAGCGGCCGGCGCTTCATCGCCTTGGGAAACCGCTTGCGGAAAAAGTGCTTTGCCAACAGCAGCAAAACCAGAAGCACCGCCAGCGCAATGCTCAGCATCGTCCGGTTGCGCGCAAGCCACGAGCGCTGATCCCGAACCGCGACCGAGCCGTCAAAATCGCCCGCCCAGACCTCGTCGCCGAGCTTCTCGGCGTAACGGATGCGGTAGCTCAGATCCTCGTAGGTGTGCCCCTGCGGGGTACTCTGCTTGAGCTGCGGCGTGAGCACGATCGTGCCGATCGCCTCGCCCTTTTCCACCGTGACCGTATAGTCTTTTTTGCTGCCGCCCGTGAGCTTGGCTGTCGGCGTCGGAAAGGCCGCCCACTGCTCAGACGTCATCTCCTGCCCATCCAGCGTGGCGTGCAGGACGATCTCACCGTCCGGCTGCAAACCACTCTTCGTCACCATGCAGCCGACGGGCTCCGCTTGCGCAAAGGCGACCGCACGATCCTTATAAATGGTGTACTCCAGCGTCGTGGTAACACTGTTGTAGTCCAGATATCTCGCTGTCGCGCGGATCCGAATGGTGCCGTCCTCGAGCTGAAGCGTACTGCCGTTGGTGTAGACGCCGTCGAGCGGCACGCCGTTTTGTTCGATCACCGCGCTGTAATCCACGTTGCCCAGCAGCTTGGACTCCGCGACCTTTTCCTGCGTGCCCGCCTTGACAAAGCCGAAATGGATCGTATACGACCCGGCCTTAAGCTTTTCGAGGTCGGTCACCTCTTCGCCGGAATCATCCGTCAGATATGCCGAGATCTCCACATTCGGCTTGTAGTAGATCTCCACGGTCTCCGCGCCGCTGATGTCCAACGTGTAATCCCCGGCGTCATACGCCCCGTCAAACGCGACGACGCTGCCCACCAGATTCTTCGGGATCGTGCCCGGATCGATGGTGTAGTTGGGCGCCGCCGTCTCGCTGTAGCGCACACCGACCGCCTGCTGCGCGCCACCGATCAGCTCGCCGTCCGGCCCTTTGATGCCGCGCACCTGCACGTTCTGCCCCTGCGCAAAGACCACGAGCTGCGACATGGGGATGTCGAACGAGAACTTGTTTTTCTCCACCGTGAGCTTGTTGCTGTTGAACACGCGCGTGCAGATACCGGTGATCTGGTTGAGAATATCGGCGCTCGAGGCGGCCTTGGCAAAGAAAATGTTCTCATGCCCCGCCGGAACAATCGCGGCCGCATCGGGCGCATCCGGACCCATGCTCAAAAACATGACGTTGATCGAAGGTGGGACATTGCTGAAATACGTGCTAATGCTGTCCACGCCCTGAAATTCACCGTCGGTCAGCACGACCAGCCAGCGCTCGTCCGCGTCCGTCCGCGTCAGATCCTGATATGCGGCCGTGACGCTGGCAAACGGCGTATTGCCGGCCTTCGTGACCGTGTCGTGGATCTTGGCGACGTTTGCCTGCGCACCGTCTTTGCCCGCCATCCGGATCGTCGGCTGCCGGGAGCCGTTGCCCTCGAACGCACTCATGTAGTAGATATTCATCGTGTCGTTCTCGCCCAGCATCGCCGCGAACACTTCCATTGCGTACTTCGCCTGACACCACCGGTCGACCTGTTCGCCGTTTGCACGGATCATGCTGCCGGAATCGTCGTAGACCAGATGGATCACACGCTTCGGGGCATGGCCGCCGTCGGCAAACACGGCCGGCAGCAGCTGCAGCGACAGGATGAGCACCAGCAGCAAGGCGAGACACCGCTTTTCTCTGCGCATCTCTTATCCTCCTCTTTTTATCTATGGATCGATCAAAATCGTTGAAGGAAACTCCGCCGTCTATCGCGTCGCCTGCGCCAGCGCCTGACGGACGCGGGCATAGTTGGCGCGGCTGAGCGGGACGGTCACGCCGCTGCGCAGCACGACACACGTGCGCCGCAGCTCCTTGACATAGCTGAGATTGACCAGAAAGCTGCAGTGCGTCTGCACAAACTCCGCGGGATCGAGCCGCCTATAGATCTCGTTGAGCTTTTCCGAGCACGTCACGGTGCGCGTCGTCATGACGATCTTCGTCTGGCGCTGCGCGTGCTCGCAGTACAGGATCTCGCGCATGGACAGCACATGGCGCGTCGCGCGCGAGCCCACGATCAGGCAGGGTCCAAGCTCCCCGCCGCACAGACGCAGCACAAAGCGCAGGGCGGCGCTCAGGCGCGTCTCCATCTCGAGCTTGCAGACAAAGTAATCCGGGTCACACTCGAACACGTCCAGCGCCGCCAGCGGATCTGCCGACAGGAAGATCAGCTTCGTCTGCGGGCTCGTGAGGCGCAGGTCCCGGAAAAAGCGCAAATACTGCTCCCGCGTCTGCCGGTCGGAAATATCCGCCAGCACAACGTCGTAGTACGCACATCCGCCGTCGGACGTCATCGACTCCGGCGCGTAGAATTCATCCACACACGCGCGCACCCCATTGGCGTCCAGCTCCCGGCAGAGGATCTCTCTCGCCGTGTGCCGCCAGATCGTGCTGGGGTCCACGATACATATATTCAATACTTCGGCCACTTGTGATCTCTCTCCCTCTCGCGGAGCAGCGCGCCGCGCGCTCCGTTCCTTCATGGAAGAAATATAGCATTTCGGCCGCGAATTTACATGTGCTCTGCACAATCGGCATATTTCCGCGCAGAAATAACACTTTTTTGCGCGCCAAAACAAAAGGCTCCGGCCGAAGCCGGAGCCCCTCGTATGTCAAAGGTCAAAATGCCTCGCAGCCTTTCGCCAATGGCGCGGTGAAAGAAAGTCCGATCATTTTCTTCGGCGACATGTGCGGCGAAGAAAATACTTCTCAGGCTGCAAGCGTGAAATTTGTGCGCGCAGCAGACTGCGGCCTTTTTGTCGGGAAATCACAAGCGATTTCCCGACAAAGGAAAAGGGCTCCGGCCGAAGCCGGAGCCTTTTCGGATCCATATCTGCAATTACACGTGCGCGGGTACGGCAGGTACACCCGCAGCGGCCGCACGGAGCAGGAGCGTAACGGTGTAGGTATCGTTTTCGCGCGCGTGCCGGAAGCTGCCGTCATACTTCTCGGCGAGACCGCCCAGCACGCGAAAGCCCACGCCGCGCTCCAGCTCCGGGATGCGCCGGGGCTTCTTGCCCTGCGGCTGCCGGGCGCAGACGGGGTTCGACTCCTGAATGACGAGATAGCCCTTATCCATGTGCGCGCGCAGCGTGATCTGCGCATCCGGAATGCCGCTGCAGGCCTCCAAGGCGTTGTCGAGCATGTTGCCGAACGCCACGATCAGGTCCGTGTTGGACACCGGCAGCTCCACCGGCAGCGACACGTCCGCCTGCACCGGCACGCCCCGGTGCTCCGCATCTTGCATGCGGCTGTATAGGAATGCGTCCACGACCGGGTTTTGACACTTGCCGAGCCGGGAGATATACGTCTGCATCGGCAGCAGCTGCTCGGAGTATTCCGTGGCCGCCTTCAGGTTGCCCTCCTGCAGGAGGGCGTTGATGGTGTTCAGATGATGGGAAATGTCGTGGCGCATGGCGCGGATCTGCTCGTACTGCGCGGTCAGGTCGCTGTAATGCGCAAGCTGCGCGTCAAGCTGCTTTTCGAGCAGCTGGTTTTCCACCTCGAGCTGCACGCGCTGCTCGGTGCGCACCATGGTGCGAAAGAGCAGCGAGTCGGACACCAGAAACAGCGCCGTCACGACCAGCAGCACCGACGTGTACTCATACCGCGGCGGATAGAAGATGAGCGCCTGAATGGCGGCGGAGCAGAGGATCTGCGTGACCGGAAAGACGGAGAAAACCAGCAGCTGCCGGCCGGAGAGGTTATTCCGCGCGCGCAGAAACGGCAGGCTGACCACCAGCAGCACCAGCGCCAGAAACAGTAGGAACACCCCGCCGTACAGCACCGCGTGCGGGTCTGCCCAGACGGAATAGTGCGCGTCCATCTGAAAGTCCGCCGTGCGCATGGTGGCGGCGGAAAACAGCATCTCCACCAGCACTGACGCAGTCAGCTCCGCCGCGACCGCGAGCAGCTTTCGCCCCGGCTTGCCGTAAAAGAGCAGAAACGCCAGCGCCAGCGCCCCCGCCGGATACAGCAGCAGGCGCAGCGCGCTGCCCGCCGTCGTCAGCAGCAGTACCGGCAACAGGTAGGCGGCATCGATCACGAGCGTGAGCAGCGCCGTGCCCCACCACGAAAAACGCGGCCCGTCGAGCACGCGCCACAAAAACACGCACCACGCCGCCACGACGCCGGTGTTGAACAAAAAGTCCGCCCAGAAACCGTTATACGCCATCGGCCGCGCCCTCCGGTACATCCAGCCGCGCGGTGCGCCCGGCCAGCATCCGGAAAAACGCCTCGCGCGCATTCTTGCGATACGAGCGGCTGATGGGCACGCGCGTGCCGTCGCTCAGGCAGAAGGTCTCGTGCTCCATGCCAACGATCGCCCGGCAGTTGACCCAGAAGCTCTGGTGGCAGCGGATGAACTCGTCCGCCACGTCGCCCGCGAGCAGGGCCTGCGGGCTCTGCGTCGTCTCGAGATCGCCGTCGGTGGTGTGCACAAGCATCTTGTGCAGCGAGCGCTCGAGATACAGCACCGTGTCGAGCCCGACGCGCTGATAGCTGCCGCCGCGCCGGAGCGTGAGCGTTTTCTCGGTCGAGAGCGCGCCCAGCGCCTTGCGTAGCGCGACCGGCAGGCGCGCCGCCTCGTCCGACTTGAGCACGTAATAGATGTGCTCGGCCTCATATGCGTCCATGAGATAGCCCGCGTAGCTCGACAGGAAGATCACGCGGCAGGCGGGCGCGAGACGGTTGATCTCCTTGGCGAGGGAGATGCCGTCGAGCTCGCCCATGCAGATGTCCAGCACGGCGATGTCCGGCCGGTAACCGTCCTCGGCGAGCATATGCAGCACGGCGGGCGCATTTTGAAACGTTTTGAGCTGATGCGGCGTGTCCCCCAGCGCCGCGCGCAGGATATCCGCGGTCTGCCTCAGGCAGACGGCCTCATCATCACACACTGCAAGTTGAAGCATCGGTTTGACTCCTTGTCCGGATTTGCAGAAAAAGTCATGGAAGATACCGTTATTGTATACCAGAAACAAGAATGCTGCAAGTAGGCGGCAAAAAATGACCGCACAGCGCCCAAGCTTGACATCGGCGCGCGGATGGATTAAGGTGGACAAAAAACGGCGCGGCCGCGGCCGCGCTTTTGGAAGGAGAGATCGCCATGTCTTATGGCCGGATCGGCGTGATCGGCGCCATGGATT
>ENA-OROD01002229-OROD01002229.1-human-gut-metagenome-genome-assembly--contig:-NODE-2229-length-14228-cov-7.253299_pt1 | contig 14228 bp, 12 predicted proteins | sample MGYA00242123_ERZ509038 | MGnify/ENA primary metagenome ERZ509038 (study PRJEB26280, sample SAMEA2338719) | human gut metagenome | biome: human gut; feature: human-associated habitat; material: faeces... | reverse complement strand
TTCCAAAGGGCGGGCGCTTTATACAATTTACATATAATTTGGTGCGTTCTCCGGAGTCGTTGGGATTCAAAAAAATGAAGCATGAGAAGGTTTCGTTTGTTGCGTTGAACATACCTCCCGCGAGAGTTGACGTGTTTGTCAAAGAGTAGTGGCGCTTTATTTTAATTAAAGTTTTTTTGCGGGGTTTTGCCCGCATTAAATCAAATGTGGAAATCCGCAGATTTTCGGTAAACCGAATTGCTATGTTTCCGTTTTACGGCAGTTGGCGGAATATTTGTTAAAAGCTGAATTTTTCGAGGGAACTTTTTTCGGGATAAAAAAGGCGCACAAATTTTTGTGCGCCTTTTTGCAATAAAAATATTGCTATACGAGCTGGTATTGGCCTGGGAGCGGAATCGGGTCAATTGGCTTTTTGCCAAATTTCCATTCCTGCGGCGCCCAAGATTGTTTGGAGCGGCTCACAATCCATTCGTATTTGAAGCTGCGGCCCGAATATGCGCTTTCTCTGCCGGCGATGGCGAGCCTTGTCGATTTCACCATTTCGCGAAGGAGATTTTGCGGTTTATTGTTAAGTACGCAGTCGATAAGCACTCTGTGTTCTTCGACCATAGCTTGCGGGTAGTCTCCGTCAGCAGTCCAAGGTTTTTGTCCGAGAATGCGCATGCGGTTGCCGTCGAGATTTGTTTCGAGAACGCCTTTTGTCCCGATGAATCGTTCGCAGACTATGTCGGCGGACTTATTTTCGCGGCGGCTATAACTTGCGCAGTGCAGACCTTCGCCGAAGTCGAAATCTACGCCGAAGTGGCTGAAGCGGTCGCCGTATTTTGGGAATTCGATATCCCATCTTCTGCCGCCTATGCCGCATACTTCCTTAGGATCTTTTCCGAGGCCCCATAGGATTACGTCGAGGTTGTGGACGTGTTGTTCGACGTAGCAGTCACCGGATGTCCACCTGAAAATGAACCAGTTGCGAATCTGGTATTCCATTTCTTCCGGATCGGGATTTTGGAGGCGCAAAACGCCGTTGTCTTGGATAAAGAAGCGCGAGTTTAGCCAGTATGCCTGTGCGCCGAGCACTTCGCCGATTTGGCCGTCCTGCATGCGTTTGATTGCCTCTTGGTATCCAGCGTGGAATCTGCGCTGTATTCCGGGGATAATTGTGAGGCCTTTTTTATCGGCTTCGTCGGCAATTTCGAGCATTTCGCGGCATTGTACAGGGTCGACGCACGCGGGTTTTTCGACAAACAGGTGTTTGCCGGCCTTCACAAATTCCCTGATGTGGAGAGGGCGGAAAACGGGCGGGGTGGCGTGGATTATAATGTCGATGTCTTCGCCGAGGATTTGCTTGTAGGCGTCCCAGCCTGAGAATCTGCGGCTTGTGGAGACGTCGATGGTGTCCTTGCCGAATTTTTTTGCGTATCTTTCGAATGCCTTGATGGCGAGGTCGTTTCTATCGGCGAAAAGGTCGGCGATGGCTACAATTTTGACAGAGCCATTTGCGGCTTGTAGCATATTTTCAACGGCGCCGATGCCGCGTCCGCTGCAGCCAACAAGGCCTACTTTAAGCTGGCTTTTCTTGCCGACTTCGGCGGCCGAGAATTTCGGCAAAGCCGCTGCTGCTCCGGCGACTGCGATTGATTTTATAGCGTTTCTTCTATCCATAATGATTTCCTATTTTCCCTTATATGTTTTAAACTTGCGCGTCGAATGCGCGGTATCTTTTAAGAATTTCTGCGTCCTGTTCTGGAGTCTTTATGGACTGCCCGTGTTCAAGCCCGATAAAGCCGCGGTAGCCCTTGTCCCAGATTTTTTTGAATACTTTGGCGTAGTCGATTTCGCCCGAGCCCGGTTCGTTTCTTCCCGGAGCGTCAGCGACGTGGAAGGAGACGATGCGGTTCCAAACGTTTTCGTCGTCGAGTGACGAGAGGTTGCCGGTTTGCATGTATTCGTGGTAGATATCGTATAGAATTCCGCATGCGGGGCTGTTGACGTCGCGTGCGATGCGCGCGGCGAGGGTATTGTTTACGCAAAATACGCCGGGGTGTTCCTTTACGGTATTGAGGGCTTCGATTTCCATTATGAAGCCGCGTTTTTTGCATATGTCGGCGCAGAAAGACATATTGTCGATGACGTTGTCGTATTGTTTGCGCCAGTCTAATTCTTTATCGAGCGCGCCGGGGCCGATAATGAGAATTTTTGAGCCTACCCGCGAGAGTACTCCGAAAGTATTTTCAAGCTGTTCTTCGAGCATTGCGCGGAGTGCGGGTTTGTCGGCGACAATCGAACCGTCTGGGCGCTTTACTTTGTTTGCTGTCATAGTCGGCACGTCTTTTTCGTTCATTGAGGATAGTGAGCCGACTTCGAGGCCGAGTTTTTTTGCGGTTTCGCCGATTTGTAATTGTTTTTCGATATCCTGCTGGGAAATTTTCTTAGAGTGGTTTATGGGGCATACGCCTTCGACAGCCAACAATCCGCAGTTTTTAAAGTACTGCATAAGTTTGATGGGGTCGTTCCCGGCGGTGGGAGTTCCGAAAGAGAATCCGAGGCGCGGGGAGAATTTCATTTTAAACTTTTTAAAGTCCGCGCCGAAGGAGTGCGCCGAGAATAAAGCGGCGCCTGCTGCGACAGAAAATGTTTTAATAAAATCGCGTCTATGCATTTTGTAATGAAGGTAAAAATTACATCTCAAACGTTTGATTAAAGTTTTGGATGCTAAAAAATGAATGTCAAACCCAAATTTATGAAAAAATTGTGGTATTTTGAATTTTTAGCAATAAATCGGAGTGGGGGTGCAGCAGTTAAAGATAAAATGCGGGAAATATGATTTGCAAAAAACGGCTTGCGAAACTTTGACGCGTGTATAGGTTTTTAATTTAGATATGAAAAAGATACTCGCGATAGTGTTGATTGCAGCCTTTGCCGTTGGAATATTAAGCTCCTGCCAAAGCACCGGATTTAGTTGCGACGCCGTTGGTCCCGCACTGACGCCCGACGTTGACGCAACCACTACCGAGCGCACTTGGAAGAAAGAGCCCGGTAAAAACCGTGAAGTTCCAGTGGAAACCGAGGTGGAAAATCCGCCAGCATACAGATGATTTTTGAGTAGGGCAGAAGCTGCCGCGCATTATTATTTTTTTTGGAGGGGGGGGAGTTGTCAGTCGTATTGCGATATTTAGTGCCAATGCGGATAAGTTTGAGCACAAGCCGTAAAAGAATAGCATTAGGAATTTACGCCGAATTGCGAAAACTTTTGCGGGTGAATTTGAGCCGAAAACATTTGAGTGCGGCCGCCGGTTTTTTAACGGCTATATTTGCATTTGCGCCCGCCTGTTTGCGGGCGGAGTCATACGATGCCGATTACGAAAAATTTTTAAAAAGATACCCCAACGCCGTGTACGTATCTGATTTTGGCGCGATTGCCGACGACGGCCGCGACGACACCGACGCCGTTGCCGCCGCGATAAAATCTGCTGTAGAAATCCCCGGAACCCGCGTAGTTTTCAAGAGGGGAACATACGATTTTAAGAAGCTTAAAATGGGAATTGCCGCGATAGGGTTATCCGGTGTTTCCGACATTGCCATAGACGGGCGGGGCGCGACATTTGTGGGGCACTCGGAAGGCGCGTACATAGGAATATCCGAGAGCGAGAATGTCTGCGTTCGCGGAATAAAAATAAAGGATTTAAAAATGCCATACGCGGTTGGGCGGGTCGTAAAAATCGATAAGGAGTCCGGAAATTTTGAATGCGCGCTGATTGCGCCGTTTGCGGCAAGTCGGAGGTATGTGAAGGCGGTGACTTCGTACGATATAGGGCGCAAAATATTTACGTCGGAAACAGACGCCTACCAGACGCGTTTTAGGAAATTTGCCAAGCCTGTGGACCCGTGGATATTGAGCGTCCCCCTTGAGAACCCGGCGAAAATGCCCGAGGTGGGGAAGGTCGTTGTTTTGAGGTACCAGGTTTACGCCCCGCCAGCGGTGATAGTAGTAGATTCCCGCAATGTGAGGTTTGAGAACATATCGATAGAGTCGCACGCGGGGGCGGGTATATTCGGCTGCAATAGCGAAAATATGTTGCTCGACAAAATCAAGGTAGTCCCCGAAGGAGACGGGATATTGAGCACGACGGCGGACGGCATAAATCTGGATAATTGCCGCGGCAAGATACGCGTGTCGGATTGCGAATTTTATGGCACGGGCGACGACGCCGTGAGTATCCGCCAGACGTACTGGGTATTTTGCGAGAGGACTGGAGAGAACTCTGCGAGAATAAAATTGGGAAGGCGGCTGACAGGTCTGATAAAAGAGTTTGCGCCGCGCAGTGGCGACGTGCTGCGGATAGGTGGCAAAACAAATTGGCTAAGGCCTGAATTTGAGAGCGTGGTAGTAGAGAGCAAAATTGGTGAGAACCCCGGAGAGGTGTATATAACGTGCGAGAATCCGCTGCCGGAATACGCGAAGGCGGGAATGCCAGTGTCAAATGCCACTGCTTTCCCGAGGGTGGACATAGTTGACTGCAAATTTGGTTCAAATAGGGGGCGGGGATTGTTTTTGCTGACTGAGGGTGCGGAGGTAAAAGGGTGCACTTTTGCGGATACGGCGCTTCCGGCGATATACATGAGGTGCGATTTTTCTAAGTGGATGGAAGGGCCTGCACCGCGCGACATAAAAATAGAGGATTGCTCGTTTAAAAATTGCAACCATTGGCGCCTTGAAGAGGGCGCGCCTGCAATATACGCTTCTGCAAAGTTCCCCGAGTCTGCGGCGGCGGAGGGCTGGGTGGGGGAAAATATATCCGTTGAGGGTTGCTCTTTTGAGGACTGTTCCGAAGTTCCTGTGCGGCTTGAATATATAAAAAATATTGGAGAAAGCGCAGAAAAGTAGGAAAAAATGTTTGCGCGCACTGAACGCATTTGAGAATGTAATGGCAATGGACTGCTTTTTGATAGACGGATTCAACCTTGGGTTTAGATGCTTTTACGCAATGCCCGACCTTTCGCGTTCGGACGGGTTTCCGACGGGGGCGTTGCATGCGTTTTTTCAGAGTCTTTTGAAACTGTCCGCGCTCGACGCGCCGCATGCGGGAGCTGTTTTTTTTGACAAGGGCGGGTCTGCTAGGCACCGCGAAATTTATCCTGAGTACAAGGCAAACCGCGCTGAAACGCCCGAAAATTTTAGGCGGCAGATTCCCGCCATAAAAGATTTATGCGGGCTGTTTGGCTTTGATACGGTATCGGAGGAGGGCATAGAGGCTGACGATTTGCTCGCGAGCACCGTATGCAAGTTAAAGGAGCTCGATAGGAGCTCTACGATAGTCAGCGCCGACAAGGATTTTGCGCAGCTTGTGGGCCCCGGAGTGAGGCAATTACTGCCGCCGTCCGGGCGCGAGAAAAATTGGACGCCTCTCGATTCAATAGGCGTAAAGGGCAAGTTTGGAGTGTCGCCCGCCCAGATACCGGCATATTTGGCGATAGTCGGGGACACTGCCGACAATATACCCGGTTTGCACGGCGTAGGTCCGAAGACGGCCGCCAAGTGGCTTAAAGATTTTGGGGATCTCGATACGATAATAAGGCGTTACGATTGGCTGAAGCCCGACAAGTTCAGGGCGGTTGTTAAAGAAGGCGAAGGCTTGTTGCGCAGGAACTTGGAACTTGTGACGCTAAAAACCGACTTTGAAGTAGAAATTCCCGAGCACAGAGTTCCGGACTTCGACGGTCTGATGAAGTTTTTGGAAGAGATGGAGATGAAAAAATCCGTTGTGAATCTCCGCAAATTTGCGCGAGATTCTTACGGAGTTAGCCTGTAATTTGCGGCAGAAAATGCCGTATGGACGATTGCCTTGCGGCGGCGCAGGTTTTTTACTTTCCTTTTTGTCCATAAGCGTGAGGCGCTTATAGGGCAAAATGTTTTCGGTATTTCTTCAATAGAGTTTTGCTTGCCGCAACCGACAGCCGTATGTGAGCTAAGAAAGTTTTTGTGGTTTAGCCGTCTGCCATGCGCCGGCGGTGAAATCGGGGAAGTCCGCGGGTGCGGAGCGGTTTGCGACGCTCCAAATGCTAAGCGGTGTGACAGCCGACCAAGCGGCGGCGTCGTAAACGTCCATGTCGAGCGGCAGGCCGTTTCTCAGGCAATGTATTAGCCTGTAAACCATAATGGTGTCCATGCCCCCGTGCCCGCCGATTTTTTTGGCGAATTCGCCTATTTTTATGATGGTCTCCGGGGAGTATTTTTTTAGGATTTTGCTCGAATCCTCTTTTGAAAGTTCTTTCCCGCCGAGGAAAATAGTTTGCGAAGGATATTTTTGGACGAAACCGTCTGTTCCGCTTAAAATGTGCCTTCTATCGTAAGGGCGCGGAGACGAGACATCGTGTTGAAGGACGATAGTTCTGCCTTTTTTTGTGCGTATGAGCGATGAGTTTATATTGCCGCGGTATTTGTCGAAAAGCGGAATGGACGGAACTTCCTCTTTTGCGCGCTTTGCGTTTTTTAACCAAGTGAAGTCGTCGCTTGACATAGAGGTCATGTAGTCGAAGGAGTCGCCGCGGTTGATGCCCATTGCAAGCGATACCGGGCCGAGTCCGTGGGTGGGGTATAGGTTTCCGCTTTTATTATTTTCCTCCCAACGCCAAGTTTCCTTTTTGGGAAGGGCTTGTATTATTTTATGAATGTATGCGCCCTCAGCATGTATTAAATCCCCCAATACGCCGTCGATTGCCATGTTTATGGTAGCCGACTCGAAGAAGTCGTAAACGCAGTTTTCGAGCATGAAGCAGTGCTTTTTTGTTCGTTCGCTCGCTTCCACAAGCCTCCAAGCCTCCTCGAGGGTTCTCGCCGCGGGCACTTCAACGGCGACGTGTTTTCCGGCGTTCATGGCGTATTCTGCCATTGGGACGTGCCATTTCCATGGAGTTGCGATAAACACGAGGTCGATGTCGTCCCTATCGCAAAGTTTTTTAAATTCTTCGTCGTTTCCGCAATAGGAGGCGGCTTTGGGGAGTTTTTTTTCGGCGAGGTATTTTTCTATTTTGTCTATTTTTTCGCGCACGATGTCGCAAATAGCGACAGTCCGCGCGCCTTCGAACAGGTGGAATCTTGAAATTCCCATGAAGCCGCGCCCGCCGAGTCCGATGACGCCGATTCTTAGGTCGTCGATGCGCGGTGCGGCATAGCCGTGCATATTAAATTTTTGTGTTCTACTTTTACCTTTGCGGACAGATGCCGAAATGTCGTCGGCAAGCGCGTTTATAGAGGCGAGAGCTGTTCCGCCGAGAATTGCATTTTTTATAAAGTTGCGCCTGTTTAGCATAAATTTCCTCCTGTTATGTTAGAGAGTTATTTTTATAGGGCGCGCGTTGCAACGCAAAATTTGCCGCATATAGCTAAACAGTTAAGAAGGTTTTGGCGCGGCGCATGTGAAATGCGCTTAATTTTTTGCATGCGCCAGCCGCAAGAAAAAAAGAGAGAAAGAGCGGATTGGCGCGGCATGCGGTTTGCTGCGGTCAAAACGGGTATGCCGGGAATGTCTGGGCGGACGAGATTTGCGGATTTTCGCGCGGGGGTTAGGCCATTTCTGGCGCGTTTGCGGCGTCGCTTTCTACTTGGAATATCCTGATGTCGAATAGTGGAGCCGATGCTATTACAAAATCGAAAGTGTCGGACTGTATTTTTTCGTAATCGACCCATTCAGTGGTGGTGAAGAAGTAGAGTTCGAGCGGCAAGCCGTTTTCGGTTGGCTGTAGCTGCCGGACGAAATGGACCATAGACGTGACAGTGCGCGGATTGTTTTCGATGTAAAGTTCGAGGTATTTTCTGAAAAGGCCCGAATTTGTAAGGCGGGAATATGGGTTGTTGGGGTCCTGATTGTTTTTTATGATGTTGGAAATGAATTCCGATAGGGCGGGGACGGAGGCGAGCTTTTTAAGGAAAGCGTCGTCGCAGAATTTGACGCTGTTTACGTCGATGAGTACGTGGCGCATGATTCTCCTTGCGTTGCTTTCGTACATGCCTCTCCAGTTTATGTATGAGTCGCTTACGAGCGCATAAGTTGGGAGATTTGCGATGGTGTTGTCCCAGTTTCTAACCTTAACGACAGTAAGGCCAATTTCAGTGACAATGCCGTCTGCGCCGTACTTTGGCATGGAAATCCAGTCGCCGCATTGTAACATATCGTTGGCGGAAAGCTGTACGGACGCGACGAATCCGAGGATAGCGTCCTTAAATATTAGCATTAGCACAGCGGCGGAAGCACCGAGTCCTGCGAGTATGCGGAATGGGGATTTGTCGATGAATGTTGAGGCCGCCAATATGACTACAATGACCGCAACGCTAAGTTTCATCATTTGAACGAAGCCGCGCATGTATTTGTGGCTTCTTACGGAAATAAGGTCGTTGAAAACATTTACAGCTCCCACGAGGAAGATCCATAAGGCTATGTAGAAGTATAGGAAGAGAACTTTTTCAGTGACAACAAATATAGTGTCTCCGACATCTTCGCGCGGGAATAGCAGCGGTATTACAAATAGGAATACTATCGGCGGGATTAGGGCGGATAGTTTTTTAAACATTCTGTTGTCTGCGAGTATTTGAGCCTCGCGCGAGAATTTTTTTAGCTGAATGTTGGCGAAGAATCTCCTGAGGATGGCCGCGATAGAATATGTAGCCGCATAAGTGAATACAACGAGGGCCGATATGACGATTGCGGAGGCGGCAGAGTCGTTGTGCAAGCCGAAAATGCCTTCTTGAGGGAGAATGTCTGATATAAATTTTAGCATGTTATAGAGTCTGACAGTGGGTTTTGATAATGGTTCTGTTGCGCGCTATGGATATTTGCAATAGGCAATGGCGCATTGCGAAGAATTATAGATTTTTATGGGAAAAATTTATAAAATTTTAGCTTAAAGTATTGATATTGCAAGGCGGGAATTTTTTTTTGCACATCAGAAAGGAGCGCTGGCTTGCGGGCGGTGTTTTGTGTGATTAAAAAAAATATTGGGGGCGGCAGGCGCGCTGGCGGAGTTTCGAGCAAAAAATATTGAGGGCGCGCAGGCTCCGCAGGCGGAAATTGCGGCGGCTTTCCGATAGGCTGGGCGCTCGTAAAAAGTTTTTTTTACGATTTTTAGAAATGGAAAGCCGGAGACGAGGTTTTGCTGCAATGGGCAGTGACTACGGAACGCGCGAAATCTTCGATTGTGAAAGAGTTTTTTTTTTTTACTTACGTTTTTTCCCAAAAGAAGGCTGTTATTTTCCAAATAAAATGGAGATAATTTTAGCGCGGCCTTTCATAGCTTCTCCATGGTTTCCGGTGCGGGAGGTCAACACTACGGCGGCAAAGTTGTTTTTCGGGTCCACGCAAATGGTCTGCCCCGTCCAGCCGGAGTGGAGAATAGTTTTGTCCGAAAGGCCTTCCGGGCGCGTGCGGGGAGAAATATCCCAGCCGAAGGAGCGCCTGTCGCCGTTCTTATCGAAAGCGGGTGTCAAAAGGAGGTCGTAATATTTTTTAGGAAAGGTTTTTTTGCTTAGCAGGTCGGATGCGAACAACATCAGGTCATTTGCAGTCGAGAAGCATCCGGCGTTTCCGACCGGGAATGGGCAGTTAAAAGCGACGGGATCGTTGCGCTGTCCGGCGGGGCGATTTGGAAACCAGTGCTCTACTTCGTCGGGCACGTCCCCCGGAGGATTCCAGAGCGTGCGGCCCATTCCGAGGGGCTTCCAGATGCGTTTTTTTGCGAAAGAGTCCAAGTCTGAATTTGCCACGCTGTTTACGATTTTTCCGAGAAGCACGAAGTTTGCGCAGGAGTATTCAAAAGCCGAGAGCCGGGGGCGGACAGGGCGCAAATTGTAGAGTTCGCGATAAAATACCTCCATATCGGGCGAGCAATATGGTTTTGAGTTGTCGAATCCGCCGACATGCATTGCCAAGTCGCGCACAGTAATGTCGCAGTCTTTGCCAAGGGAGGATTTGGGAAAGTATTTTGTAAATGGAGCGTCCGGTGAGATTTTGCCGTCGCATATTAAAAGGGCGCAGGCGGCGGCCGTGAATGTTTTTGTGACAGAGGCAATGTCGAAGCGCGAGTTGGCTGTCATTGGTATTTTTTGGGGGTGTATGCGCTGGTATCCTACGGGAGTCGGCGGTATGTTTGTTGCGGCAAACACGGCGCCTTGGATTATGCCGGCATCTATTTGCCTTTGCGCTTCCGCTTTTGCGCGCTCAATTCTATCGTTAATTTGGCTTTTCGTGAGAGGTGCATTTATATTGTCGGGTTGAGTAGAAGAAAATGCGAAGGCCGCAGTAATTGTAAGTAGAAAGGATATTAGAATTTTGCGCATAAAAATAATTTAAAAAAAATAAGGCAAATGGACAAGCTGAAATTAAAAGCTACGCGCGTATTTATGGAGTTAAGCTACTTGCAGGCAAACGCAGTAGGCAAAAGTAAAATGCAAAACAAATAAATGAGATTTTAAGGATTTGCGCACTTGCAATAAGTTTGGCCGGAAATCAACGGCGGTCGGATAAAAATAACGGGATAAAGGAGGGCTTCCACCGCAAGATGAAGCTAATCCAAAGACGAGCCTACGGATACAGAAACTTTAAAAATTACCGCTTGAGAGTACTTGTAGAATGCGGGGTGAATCTATGAAAGACAAATCTAAAAAATCAACCTATTCCACAACCTTTGGTGTTGACCCTATTAAACGCATTGCAGCTTTTTAAATAAAACCGTCTAACACCCTTGCAGTGTGGAAGTTATAAACGCGGAGAGAGAGGGAATACGCCGAAATTCACAAGTCATTTATTACCAGCAAGCAAATTTTAACGGCGAACGCCAGTTGCGTTTAGTTGCAATAACTATTTTGGAATATTATTATATTAATTTAAAGCAATATATAACCATTACAACAGTGAATAATATTGAGAATATACACCATGTATTAATATCACAAAAAACAATATGCCGTGATATAATTTCAAATGTTGTTGGGTAAAATCTCAACCTTATTATTCGGGATTTCCAATCCCCAATTATCCCATCCGTAATAATTTTTTCTAGCAAACAACTCTATTTTGTTCTGAGAAGGGAACATTTTTGAAATTCCATCAATAACTATTTCAGGTTTTTCACTGTGTTTGCCCCTATGGACTGAAACTAATTGTCTTATATTTCTTGAACCACGTGGCGTAGGGAAACGTCCCTTTTTAAATACTAAAACAAATTCTGTTTGAGATAACGTATACCTTCCTGGGTTGTGAACTTGTTTATCCCATACAAAGGCTATTGTTTTGTATGCAAACCCCCAAGCATTCCCCAATTCTATCGAATTAGCAAGTTGCGGACCCGTTGTCCACATAAACAATAAACAATCGTTTGCGGAAATAGAATGTACTTGCAATTTTTTAAGTTCGGATAATTTTAGCGTAGGATATTGGAAATTGGCAGCACTAATGAATATATCTTTCTCAAAACCAATATTTTCAGATTTTATACTGGACTTATCATACTGCATCTTTCCACCATAATCCCAAGGGGGATCTGCATATATTATATCATAGGTTTTATTGGGTAAACTTGGGTATAACGAATCCAAAGGATTTATTTTTATTCGTCTTTTTGCCTCAGAATTATACTTCGAATATCCAGAAATTGAAATAACATTATTCATAACGATAATGGTGGCAATATCCGCCATTTTTTCAAGAATTTTTTGAATATTTTGTTACTCATAGTCCGTTGACTTAAAAACACAAAAAGATAAAATATAAGTAAAATATTATGGCAACAATAAAAAAGGTATTCGGAAATAAAATTCGCTTATTGAGGACAAAACAAAATCTTAGCCAAGAACGTTTTGCTTTAAAGATAGAGATGGATCGTTCTTATTATGCATCTGTTGAGAATGGGAAACGGAATATTTCTTTAGAAAATATATATAAAATCGCCAAAGGTCTAGGTGTAAAATTGGAGGATTTATTTAGGAGTGTTGATTAGAATATGGCAACGCAAGAATTACGTAATCGTACAAATTGGCAAACTATAAGTGGCGCTAAAGCACAAAAGGCTGAAGAGCTTTTTAAAATATCTTTGGAAACAGCACTAAATAGTGTTTATCCAGGAAAATTTAAGATAGAACGTCATCCTAAAGACTTTTCTAGCATTTATTCTGATTATCCTTTAAATGAAGAGGTTTTAAGCAAAATTTATAACGTTGACATGAAAAAGAATGGGAAACCAAAATATCATTGGGGAATAAAAATGGACTTTGCTATTAGAAATCTTGAAAATAAAAAAACCTTATTTGGGGAAATAAAACGACAAGATGGTTGGATAGAAACTACCGATATGCAAGCGGGGCGAGGGAATGCTCACGAGAGAAGTTGTAAATACTTCACGCCGGGTTTAATGAAAGTAATTCGAGAGAGAAGTAAATTACCTAGCGAAATATTGCCATTTTGGCTAGTAGTGGTTGGTGATATAACAAGAGATCCAAGGAGAAACCGCGAAATAGCCTTTTGGTTTCAAGAATACACAAAAAATTATTATATGTGGAGAAATACAAGCGATATTGGAGACATGTTAGATTTCTTTGAAAATAATTTATTGCCATATTTGCTTTAATTTCTGCGACTTGTTGCATAATAAAATGAGCATTAGGCACAAAGAATGATAACGACAACATACAATTGATGAAGACTCAAAAGCGAATTGCAAAAACGAAAAAATGTTATATTTGCGAAAAGAATGAAGCAAATTCAATAGAGCATATAATACCTAATGCTATCGGTGGAAAATTAAAAGTTAAAATTTTATGCGAAAGATGTAATTCAATTCTCGGGGAAACGATTGATGCCTCATTAGCAAAATCATTATTATTTTTTTCTAATATAGTTAATCATTCAAGAGATAATGGGAAAATACCATCTATGGAATGTGAAATAATTTCTTCAGATGGTAAAAAAATCGAAGCAAAACGAAATGCTAATACAAAAGGGTATTCTGCATTGCATATAAGTTGTGATTCCGACAAGAATAGCTTAACTTTGAATTGTAGCGCATTAGGTGACGGAATAAAACAGATAAAAAAAGTCGGCAAGAAAGCTTTGGTCTCTTTTGGGGAAAAGCATGGTTTTGACGAAACAAAAATAAAAGAAGAGATTGAAATTTTTGAAAGGCAACTTGAAACTTCTAAAATGAAAATCGAACAACCCCTGGTTCATGTTGAATTATGTATGGGGGGAAAAGATGTATTCCTGTCATGTTTAAAAACAGCAATAAATTTTTACATTTTTAAAGGACATAAGAAGGAATATATTCTTAATGCCATTCAAATATTGCGGGAACAAAATGATAATGTGAATAAAATTTGCAATTTCTATCCGCATAATATCAAGCAACAAAATGGAATATTTCATATTTTATATCTAAAAGGAGATGCAAACAGTAAAAAATTATTTTGCGTAATAACATATTTCAATGTTTTTAGCGTTTTTGTTTTGTTGAACTCTAATTATATTGGAAAAGGATTTGAGGAAAGTTATTGTTACGATATATGGAATGAAAAAGAATGCGACAGCCTTTCTCGTATAGATTTAACAAACGATGAAATAAATATAATTTTAACTAATGACGAAGAATATCGTAAACGACTATATATTAATTCAGAAATGTGTTTAAAAAATTTTCTGGAACACTTTGTTGTAAATAAAGTCACAACTGATAAAGGAGTCAAAATTCTAACAAATTTTTTATTTGAAGTTTTACATGAAATACTTTGTTCTGAAAAAGTTTACTATAATAAAAATGAATTTCAACAAATATTCATAAAAAAAGCTACATCAAAAATAAGACCACGTGAATTAAAAATTTTAAAAGATAAAAATATAAAAGATGCAATAGAAAAATGCATTGATTTTTTCTTTAAAGAATATCAAGTAAGATTTACGGGGATATTGATGACCCCACAGATCTCAACACTTATAACAAAAGTTATAATGACGGAGATTGAGATAAATGGATCTATAAAAAAAGGTTTTATAGAAGACATCAGATCTACTATAATCAAAGAAATAAAAACTCCATATCCAGAACTTGATGTATATGTTCCAGAGTGTGTAAATCTAATATTGGATCAAATTTGTTCCCACACTTATTAGAATAATAGAACCTTATAAAAGTGCGCTCTTCGTCAAACTCAGTGGGATGAGGAAGAAAGAGGGGATAAGAGAAGAAGG
>ENA-OROD01002226-OROD01002226.1-human-gut-metagenome-genome-assembly--contig:-NODE-2226-length-14232-cov-3.158778_pt1 | contig 14232 bp, 10 predicted proteins | sample MGYA00242123_ERZ509038 | MGnify/ENA primary metagenome ERZ509038 (study PRJEB26280, sample SAMEA2338719) | human gut metagenome | biome: human gut; feature: human-associated habitat; material: faeces... | reverse complement strand
TTTGGTTCTTTTTCGCATCTCGAAAAAGAACACTTTTTTATTCTTCTGTTTCTTGTTCTGCGTATTCAATTTGCTCTTCTGTGAGAGTGTTTTCAACTTCTTCCGTCGGAGTTTCTTCATCTTCTTCATGTTCTGCAACAGAAACGCAAACAATTTTTGCACCATCTTTGAGACGCATGATTTTGACACCTTGCGTGTCACGGCCAATAAGGCTGATGTCTTCGGCTTTGAGTCTGATTATGATGCCACTGTCTGCAATGAGCATGATATCTTGATTTTCGCCGATTTGTTTGAGGTTGACAAGTTTTCCTGTTTTTGCAGAGAAATTGCCCGCCTTGACACCTTTTCCGCCTCTTGTTTGAGTCCTATATTCGCTCTCATCTGAACGCTTGCCATAACCGTTTTCAGAAATTGTTATGATTTGATTTCCTTCAGTGATGACCGCCATATCAACAACATAATCGTCTTTTGCAAGTTTTATGCTTCGAACACCTTGTGTGTCACGACCCATAACACGAACATCGCTTTCATTAAATCTGATGCATTTTCCGTCATGAGTTGCAATCAAAATGTCGTTGTTGCCACCCGTCATGCCGACACCAATAAGTTCGTCACCTTCAACAAGTCTGATTGCAATTTTCCCAACTTTTCTGATGCTCTCAAACTCTTTTAGTTCGGTTTTTTTGATGAGTCCAAGACGAGTTGCCATAATCAAGCATCCATCTTTGTCTTCGTCACGACGGCGAATGATTGCTGTGACTTTTTCATCTGCGTCAAGTTGAAGAAGGTTGATGATTGCTCTTCCTTTTGCTTGGCGTTGTGCTTCTGGCACTTCGTATGCTTTTATGCAATAAACTTTTCCGCGACTTGTGAAGAACAACAAATCATCATGCGTGTTGGAAACAAAGATGTTTTCAACAAAGTCTTCTTCTTTTGTCTTGTGAGCCGAAATTCCAACCCCTCCGCGGCGTTGAGTTCTATACTCGCTTGTTGACATTCTCTTAATATAACCGCCGTGTGTCATTGAAATTATGACGTCTTCGCGTTCAATCAAGTCTTCAATGTCAATTCCACCCATATCAAGACTGATTTCAGTTTTCCTTGGGCTGTCATATTGTGCTTTGATTGCTTCCAAATCTTCTTTTATGATTGCCAAAACTCTTTCTGGTTTCGCCAAAATGTCTTTTAGGTCAATAATGCGGTTGCTTAGTTCAGCAAGTTCCTCGTTGAGTTTGTGAACTTCAAGAGCAGTAAGACGAGAAAGTTTCATTTCGAGAATTGCATTTGCTTGTTTGTCAGAAAGTTCAAATCTTGACATCAATTCTTGCAACGCGTCTTGACGCTCGTCTGCTTGTTTTATAACGCGGATAACTTCGTCAATGTTTGCTAGAGCAATAACCAAACCTTTGACGATATGTTCACGCTCTTCCGCGCGAGTTAGGTCAAATTGTGTTTTTCTTGTGACAACACTCTTTTGATGTTCAAGGTAATAATAGAGCATTTCTTTGAGATTTAGAATTCTTGGAGTTCCGTCAACCAAAGCAAGCATGATTATTCCGTCAGAAATTTGGAGTTGAGTGTGCTTGTAGAGAGAGTTGAGAACAACTTGTGCGTTCGCATCTTTCTTGACATCAACAACAATTCTCATTCCTTGACGGTCACTCTCTTCTTTGATGTCAGAAATTCCTTCAAGTTTTTTGTTCTTGACCATGTCAGCCATTTGGACAATAAGTTTTGCCTTGTTGACTTGATATGGGAGCTCTGTGATGACAATTCTGTGTCTTCCAGTTTCTGTTTCTTCAATCTCAGCTTTTCCGCGAACAACAATTCCACCACGTCCAGTTTTGTATGCGTGTTTGATTGCCGTTCTTCCCATGATTATGCCGCCTGTTGGGAAATCAGGAGCTGGGATAATTCTGATCAAATCGTCAATTTCGATATCTGGGTTATCAATGAGAGCTTCAACCCCCGAAATAACTTCGCCAAGATTATGTGGCGGAATGTTCGTTGCCATTCCAACAGCAATTCCGTCCGCACCGTTAACCAAAAGATTTGGAAAACGAGAAGGCAAAACAACTGGTTGCATAAGCGTGTCGTCAAAGTTTGGATAGAAATCAACAGTTTGTTTGTCTATGTCACGAAGCATTTCTGCTGCGATTTTTGAAAGTCTTGCCTCGGTATAACGCTGTGCCGCTGGCGGATCTCCGTCAACAGAACCAAAGTTTCCGTGTCCGTCCACAAGTGGGCAACGAATTGAGAAGTCTTGAGCAAGTCTGACGAGTGCGTCATAGACCGAACTATCTCCGTGTGGGTGATATTTACCCATAACTTCACCAACAATACGCGCTGATTTCTTGAAAGGTTTGTCGTTAAATAAATTAAGTTCGCCCATTGAGAACAAAATTCTTCTGTGAACAGGTTTGAGTCCGTCACGGACATCAGGAATAGCACGCGAAACGTTGACAGCCATGGCATAGGAAATAAACGATTTTTTGAGTTCGCCGTCAATTTCAACTTTTTGAATTCTTTCATTTTCAAAAAGTTTTTCTAATTCTTGTTTTTTATCATCTTTCATCTTTTTTCGCCTTTTTCTTTATTTTTTTGATTAAATATCCAAATCTTCGACAAGTTTTGCGTTTTGTTCAATGAATTCACGACGAAGTTCTGGGTCCTCGCCCATGAGAAGTGTGAACAATCTGTCCGCCTCAACCGCGTCTTCCATTGTGATTTGTTGGAGTATTCTGTTTTCTGGATTCATGGTTGTTTCCCAAAGTTGCTCTGGATTCATTTCACCAAGACCTTTATAACGTTGAATTGTCACACCTTTTCTGCCAAACTCTTCAAGGTCGTCAGAAAGTTCTTTGTCTGAATAGAAATATTTATCTTCTTTTCCGCGGCTAACCTTATAGAGCGGTGGCATTGCAGCATATACGTGACCCTCTTCGATGAGTGGACGCATATATCTAAAAAGGAATGTCAAAAGCAAAATTCTGATGTGAGAGCCGTCAACATCTGCATCGGTCATGGATATAATTTTGTTATAACGGAGTTTTTCCATATTAAACTCATTTGATATTCCCGTTCCGAATGCTGTTATCATGCTCTTGATTTCATTATTTTCAAGCACTTTTGGAAGACGTGTTTTTTCGACATTCAAAATTTTTCCGCGAAGTGGCAAAATCGCCTGAAAACGTCTGTCTCTTCCTTGTTTTGCACTTCCGCCAGCGGAATCTCCCTCAACCAGATAAATCTCGCAGAATTTCGGATTCTTTTCCGAGCAGTCAGCAAGTTTTCCAGGAAGTGTTGTGCTTTCGAGAATTGTTTTTCTTCTCGTGAGATCTCTGGCACTTCTTGCCGCTTCTCTTGCACGCTGTGCCGAAACACACTTGATAACCAAATCTTTTGCTTCTTTTGGATGTTCTTCAAGGTATGCCCCAAATTCTTCTTGCATAACTTTTGAAACAATTGTTCTCATTTCTGAGTTGCCAAGTTTGGTCTTTGTTTGCCCTTCAAATTGTGGGTTCATGAGTTTGACGCTGATGATTGCCGTGATTCCTTCACGAACATCGTCACCCGAAAGCTTTTCGTTTTCTTTTATGAGTTTGTTGCTTTGAGCATAATCATTGATGACCTTTGTTATGGAATCTTTGAAACCAGTCAAATGTGTTCCACCTTCTTCGGTGTTGATGTTGTTGGCATAGGCATGAATCATTTCGCTATAACCATCGTTGTATTGGAAACAAATTTCAACTTCGCTGTCACGGAACTCTTTATGAAGGTAAATTGGCTCCGGAAACAACGTTTCTTTGTTTTTGTTGAGATAATCAACAAACTCAACAATTCCGCCCTTAAACTCAAAAATTTCGGCTTTTTCTTGACCTGGGCGCTTGTCTTCAAGTTTGATAACAAGACCTTTGTTAAGGAAGGCAATTTCTCTGAATCTTGCTCTCATTGTTTCGTAGTTGAAATTGAGCGTTTCAAAAATTTCGTCATCAGGCATAAATGTGACCATTGTGCCACGATAATCTGTTTTTTCGAGTTGTTTGAGTTCAAATTGAGGAATTCCGCGTTTGAATTCTTGATAGTAGTGTATTCCGTTTTGGAAAACATCAACCTTGAGCCAACTTGAAAGCGCGTTAACGCAAGAAAGACCAACCCCGTGGAGTCCGCCTGAAATCTTGTAGCCCTCGCCGCCAAATTTTCCACCAGCATGAAGTTTTGTGAGAACAACTTCAACGCAACTCTTGTGTTCTGTTGGGTGCATTCCTGTTGGAATTCCACGACCATTATCCAAAACCGTGCAACTTCCGTCTTCATTGAATGTCACAGTAATTTCTGTGCAGTATCCAGCAAGCGCTTCGTCGATTGAGTTGTCAACAACTTCAATAATAAGGTGATGAAGCCCACGCTCGTCAGTTGAGCCAATATACATGCCTGGACGCTTTCTGACCGGGTCAAGACCTTCAAGAACTTGAATGTCGCCCGCGCCATAGTGAGCCGAATGCTTTAAGTCTTTTTCTTCTTCCATAAATAAAATCCTTTTGTTTTGTCTATAAGATATATAATTATACCATAGTAATATATAAAATAAAAGGGTTTTTGAAAAAAAGTTAACAAAACATAAACAAATTAACACTTGAAAAATGTGTTGAGATATGATAAATTAAAATCATGAATAAAGCCGAGTTTGAAAAAAAATTTCTTTAAAAGAAAAAATGCCGCTCCTTCCAAAAAGCGAAGACGCTTTGCGCAATTATTTCCATTTTATCGACGATCACAAAATCTATGAATACAAATCATATGAGGAACTTTTGGGGGTCGTCAAAAGCATGCGCGTTCAAGCCGACGCCAGTGCATATCTTTCCAGAGAAAAAGCGAGCGGAATATTTTCGTATATAACATACTTGATGATGCTCAGACCATCACCCAACCCAAAAACTTTCATTCATGAACTAACACACGCACTTTCATCAACCAGACAAACAACTTTTGATTGTTCGGTTTATAAAAAACAAACCGCACCATCCATATGCAAGAGTGTTTATTTTAAATATCATGATTACACCAATCCGTCGTCCGAGCTCAATGAAAATGAAGAGGCGGCAGTTGTTCGATGGCTTAAGCGAAACAGTTATTTATTTGCTGATGCAAAAACATCAAGACCCGTTAGGAACTCATATGCAACCGGTTTTATCAAAATCGCAGCCGAGTATAGCGAATTTATTAATTTGAGAAAAATCGACAAATTCACTAAAACAAATTTGGATTCAACAAAGTTATTTCACAACCAAATTGGAAACTCCTATTTTTACTGCAGATATTTACAAAACTACGAAGACGAATATAAAGGATTGACAGAAGGAACAACCGAACTTATCACATCCTTGTCGACCACATATTCATCCATCGACGGATATGTGCCGGTTTATCGCTATTTACCAGAAGTCATGGTTTGCGCTCAACTTTATGCAATTTTTGGCGAAAGTTTGTTTGAAGGTTATTTCAAAAATAGCATTTCACCGCTTGCAAAAAAACTTGACCTTGATGAAGAAAAGTTTTCCAAGATTTTGAAAAGAATCTCAGCGATTCCAAACGCCACCAGCGATAAAGAATATGAGCAAAGCATGAAAATTGTTAATGAAATCCAAGTTGACATCATCAAACTTTTTGAAAGAAAAATGTTAAGAGAACTCGCAAAATATAAGGACGATTTTCAATCCCCACTCGACATGAGAAATGCAATTATATCTGCCTTTTTCGACTACTCAAAAGTTTTGCATTTTGGCATTTTTTTCGAAGAACTTGTCAATCCAAATTTCAACGACGTTTGGGAACAACTTGACCGTTCAATAAAAAACTGTGTTGAATTTGGAAACAAACTTTTGGCAAGACGCCAAAAACCGCTCATGAACAAAATCAATCCAAAAACTTTGGGAGTGTTCAAAAATGAAAATTTCTATCACTATGGCTATTTGAGCAAAAACACAGAAGAAATAACCTTATCCAACAGACTTGCTCAATTTGAATTCGACTACACAGGTCCAGACGACAAAAGAAGAGAAAACGACTCAAAAAGATTGTTTGGTTCTGAACAAGTCCCAGGCGAAATTATGTTTGAAATCAACAATGGCGCAGACCAAACCGCACTATACCTGCATGCTCTTGGCGAAGATGTTGACGAAGAATTGCTCAAAACCGACTACGAAAGAGAAAGCGAACAAAACAACAAAGAATAATCGCTCACACAACAAAAAACAAGGATGAGAAAATCTCATCCTTTCATTTTTATTTCTTTGCACTCAAATGGCAAGTCTGCCCCAGGGTCACAAAAGAATATGCAAGTCTTGTCCGCAAAACACTCTTGAATGATGTTGAACACTTTTTTCTTTTGACGCGAACTCATTGAATTAAAAGCGCTGTCAAAAATAATAATTTTGGGATCTTTCAAAACCACACGAGCAAGTGCAACAAGTTGCTTTTCGCTTTGAGAAAAGGGCATTGTTTTTTCGTTCACTTCAAACGACCAGCCAAGTTTTGATATTTTATCCCAAATTTCCAGCCGACAAAGGACATCTTGAAGCCGACTTTCGTCAATCTCTTTGTCCGCCACCAAATTTTCTCTGAGGGTTCCACGGAACAAAACCGCCTCGTCACGAACAAGCGACACAACGCGTTCAAATTCGCCTTTTTTGATTTTTGCAATATTTTTCCCGCCGAGCAGGATTTCGCCAGAATCTGGAGCATATATGCGGGCAAGAAGACAAGCAAGCGTTGTTTTGCCTGCCCCGCTTTCGCCGGTTATTGCAATTTTTTCTCCGCATTCAATTTCAAACGACAAATCTTGAATTGAAACAGGTTTGTATGGGTGTTTGAAACATAAATTCTTAACTTCAAGTTTTGGTGTGGCATTTTCAAGAAGTTGGTCGCGAACAGAAAAGACAGTTGTGTCGATTCGAAGAATGTCAAAAATACGATTTATGGCAGTTTGAATATTAACAAAAAACTGATAGTTGAGAGCGGTTTGCTTGATTGGCTCATTTGTTTGCGTGATATATCCAATGAATGATATAACCGCACCAAGCTCAAAACCAACGCTTCCCATTTTTAAGAACGCAAAAACATATACCGCAACAATTCCCAAAAACCATATGCCTTCAATGAGGGGTAAAAACAATTCGTTATATTTGCTGAATTTGTTCCATTTTTCAAGCGCTTTTGTTTGAACTCTTGAAAACTCATCAAGCATTTGCCCTTCGCCCGATCCACCCGTGATCGCATCAAGCCCAAAAATGCCATCCATAACTTTTGCATCTCGTTCAATTTCTAATCTTTTATACTCTTTGCTTTTTGATGAAGACGATTTATTTATTAAAAAGAACACAGCAAGAACAATGCACAAAACTCCAAAAATAATTGCACCCAAAATCACATTCAACGCAAACATAAAAATAAAGACTGTCACAAACTTGAGGATGTTCATCAAGAACGGAACAAGGTTTTTCGCAACAAAATCACCAACATCATTAATATAAGTTGATGCACGAACCAAAATCCCCGCCGTGTCATGAGTCTCATAATATGAATATGGCACTTGAAGAATTTTTTTGAACAAGTCATCTCTCATGTCGCGAGCAACCTCATAACCAATGTCACAAAAAATTTTGTTTTGCACAAAAAAACAAACAGCCTCAATAACAAGAAGTCCAACCAGTGCGCCACCAACCCCAAACAAAAGTGAATAGTTTTCAGGAATGATTGCGTTGTCCACAAGAAAGGTGTTTAGATATGTGACAAGCCTGCCCAAAAGGACAGCGAAAAGAAGCAGCAAAAAAGTGAAAATAACAATTTTCTTTTTTTTGCCGACATATGTCCAAATGTTTAGCTTCTTTTCTTTTTTTGTCATATTTCTCCAAATTATTGTTTTATTTCTTCAAAAGTTGAACACTTTTTGATTTCTCCGCCGTCAACAACATAAATCTTTTTGCAACATTTCATAATTTCAACATCTGACGAAACAACAATCACAGTTCTTTGATCAAGTCCATTTATTTTTTTTATGACATCAGCAACAACATCTGATTTTTGTGCTTGCATTGGTTTTTCCAAAACAACAACTTTTGAATTTTTGTAAAGTGTGCGAGCAAGGTTTATCATTTGTTTTTGAAGAACTGGATATGAATCCATTTGCCCACGAATAACTCGCTCATCAAAACCTGTTTTGCCCTTCTCGATATTTTTTAGTCCCACAATATCCATGATTTTTTCATATTTTTCTTCATCGTTTTTTTCAAACAAAACAATGTTGTCTTTGATTGATTTTTTAAACAAATAAATATTTGGAGTATACAGCGAAAAGTTTTCACGAATTGAGGAAATATTTATTTCTCTATAATCTGCCCCATTGATTGCAAGCCCACCCGATTGCGGCTCAGTTTTTTTGACCAGCAAGTTGCAAAATTCATGACAACCTTTTCCGTCTTTAAACCAAAATCCAACTTTTTCACCCTGATTAATGACAAAATTAAATTTGTTGATATTGTTTCCATCATCGCCCACGCCACAAAGTTTTGTCGCAATAATTTTTATATCTCCATCAATTTCTTGAGTTGTTTTGTTATTTTCTTTTTTGTCACGCTTTTCAACATAAACTCTGATATTTTCGGCATAGCAAAGCGCTTCTTGAATTTGATAGAACTTGATGGCAGAGTTGTTTATGTTGTCAAGCATAATGATCGCATACGACACAGCGACCGAAAACCCTCCAATTGTAATCTCGCCAGCAACAGCAAGAAAGCCTGCAAACAAAATCATTCCACCATAAAACAACGCTCGAAGAAGCAAAAAATAGAATTGATAAACATTGGATTTTGTTATACATTTCTTTTTGTTTTCAAAATGAACATGATTTTTTTCACACAACTTTTTAAGCGCATGATTTTCGTATGCATTTGTTTTTATTTCCAAAATATTGCCAGTTGTTGAACTGATTTGAGTTGAGAGTTTGCGCACACTTCTTCGAATCTGAGCAAAATATGGTTTTGTTGATCGCATATACAAAAAGAGAAGAACGCAAACAAATGGCAAACTCGCGAGCATAAAAGCTCCAAGCTTCCAACTCGTGAAAAAAATCATCACAAGAGAAATCAAAGAATAAAACAAAAAACTTATTAACTGGGGAAACAACATTTGAAACAATTCTTTTGTTTGATAAACATCGTTTGTCAGCATTGTATAGATGTCGCCAGTTGAATAGTAATCGCCCGAGCGAAACATTTTTGACAACACAAGCAATCTCAAATCATTTCCAAACTTGTTGCCGTAGTTTTGACTAACGCGTCCGCCAGCATATTGCAAAATTGCTTTGAGCACAACAATTGAACCAAATATCACCGAAAGCCACATCAAAAGCGTTCCGCTTCCCACCTCGCCAAGCACTCCATCACTTAACGCTCGCGAAACAATTCCGTCCCCTGGACTTGTTGTTGGACGAAGGACAAAATCAAGGACATATCGTGAAATTTGCACAAGTGCAACACTCATAAGCACTGCAAGCAACAAAACAACAAGATTGAACACACCTTGCCAAACATATTTTTTGAAGCGAGAGTTTGCAAAACAAAAAGCCTTCATACATAAAATATATCAAAACCACATTTTTTTGTCCACAAACAAGCATAAAAAAAGAACGGCATAAGCCATTCTTTTTTGTTGTGTTTTTGCCACATGCGTCTTATTTCTTGAGCCAAGCACAAACAGTTGCTATGACGCCAGAAATAATTGCGATAAATGAAGCTGCATGAATGCCGGCGCTTTCGCTGAATTTCACGCCTGCCATTTCTGTTCCCAAAAGAACAAAAATGCTTATTATCGCACCAATTGCACAAAGCGTTCCAAGAGCGCCAAAAGCAAGGGTCAAAGTTTTCAAAATATTCCATTTGAAAATCATTGCCAAAAGTGCTGCAACGACCAAAAGTCCGCCGAGAATTGAAGCAAGCACATTGAGAACTGCTGCTGCTTTTGTTTTTGCAGCTGTGTCTTCACTTTTAATCAAGCCATATGCAGCAGCTTCTTCTTTGGTTGCATTTTTCATATCTTCTACATATTGAACAGGGTCTTCTGTTGGATCTGCAAAGCTCATTGCTGTGAGAACATTGGTTGCTGAAACTTTTGTTTCGTCACTGTTTTTTGATGCAATCATTGGCATGAACATTGAGCAAAATAACAAAACTCCAAAAACCATTGCAAGAACTGACAAGATAATGCCTTTCATTCCGCTTTTCTTTTTAGCTTTTTTTGCCATGTGATTTCTCCTTTTAATAAATTTTTGATAAATACATTATATAATGCAAAATCCAAAAATACAAACAAATTGGCGTCAACTTTTTTCATTAAAAACAATCTTGCCAACTTTGCCAAACAAAAAAAGAGAAAAATTTCTCTTTTTTGTTATTTTGTTTCTTCTTTGTTAAAAAATCCCAAAAACCATGACCCAGCGCCAGAAAATAAACTTGCCCCCAGCATCACAAATGAAGCTGCACTAATTGAATAGTAGAATGCATAAGGATGAGTTGATTCTGTCACGATTCCCAGATATGAGCAAAGCATCACGATCATTGCAATTGAAACCGCCAGCGCCGCAATCGCAAATGCCAGTGCCGCAATTCTCAATATGTTGTATTTGAGAAACACTGTTGCAACAGCACAAATTAATATTGCCACTCCAATCATAGCGTTAATCATTCCCAAAACTCCAACAACGCGAATGAGTTGTCCAGCTTTCCCTTCGGTCTTTGATACAACAAAAAATGCTTCATTTTGAGCAGGACTAAGATCATCCAAACTGTCTGCATTCATCGCAACGACAACATCGCGACAAGAGTAGTTTTTGTTAACTCCATCAACTCTATATGTTTCAGAAGGTTTCATAATTGGAATAAAATAACTCGCAATAAGCAAGACTCCCATCAGAGCAACAACAATAACGATACTCAAATTTTTTAAAAATGTGGCTTTGTTTTTCATTTTTCCTCCACTAACACTTTAAATTCTAAAAAACATGCCAAAAATTGTCAAACATTATTTGCATGATTTATTATTTTTTGCTATTTTATAAGCATAGGAGGACATTTCTATGGCTAAAAAATCAACAAAATCTGGATCTTCAAACAAGAGAGGTTTTAGTGTTATTCTTTTCCTTTTGTGCTTCTTGCCTTTTGGATTTGATAAACTCTATTGCCACAACACAAAAGTGTTCTTGTGTAAATTCTTGCTCCATTTCATTGGCTTTGGATTTATCTGGTGGCTATTTGACCTCGTTTGTGTTTGCCTTGGCTCATACAAAGTCAACCCACTCAAATAAAAGAAGACGCATTCGCGTCTTTTTTTATTGCGAAAAAATACAACTTTTTCGTGCTTTATGGTGGAGATAATCGCCGACCTGCCCTCAAAGACGGGCGCCAGCGATGACCCCCGGGGTCGTCGTTTTGACAAAGTCAAAAGCGTGCGATTGCACGCGTTCGAATCCGTGTTCGACAACAAAAAAACGACCCATGGTCGTTTCTTTTTGGTGGAGATAATCGGATTCGAACCGATGACCCCCTGCTTGCAAGGCAGGTGCTCTAGCCAACTGAGCCATACCCCCATAATTTGATGCTTTGTTATATTAGCAAACAAAATCTTTTATGTCAATAATTTTTCCAAAATTTTTGCAATTATCTCATATGCTGCAATTTTTTTGATGTTGTAAAATTGTTTTTATTGTGTTAAAATTAAATTGGATGGGTGATTATGACAAAAAGACTCGATGTATATCTCACTGAAAACAAATATTTTGAAAGCAGAAGCAAAGCAACTCAAGCAATTCTTGCAGGGGCAATTTCTGTTAATGACGAAGCTCAAACAAAGCCTTCATTTTTGGTTGAAGAAAATCCAAAAATAAAAGTGCTTAAACAAACAGACAAATATGTTTCACGAGCAGGATATAAACTTGAAGGTGCAATCCAAAATTTTGGGATTGATTTTTCTGGCAAGGTTGTTCTTGATATTGGTGCAAGCACTGGCGGATTTACAGATTGTGCATTACAACATGGTGCAAAAAAAGTTTTTGCGGTTGACACAGGGTCTTCTCAACTCCATAAAAGCCTGACATCTGACAAGCGTGTTGTTAATCTTGAAAAAACAAACGCAATTGACCTTGAACAAAAATATTTTGACAAAGCGGATATCATTGTATGTGATGTATCATTTGTTTCGGGTGTTTATTTATTCCAAAAGATTGGCACAAAAATAAAATCTGGAACACCAATAATTTGGTTAATAAAACCACAATTTGAATGTGGCAAACGAATTATGTCAAAATTCAAAGGTGTGATAACAAATGAAAATCTCGCTTTGCAGATTGCGGAAAACGCAGTATTCACACTTCAAGTGTTTGACTTTGAAAAACTTGGCTTTATGCAGTCGCCTATCAAGGGAGGAGATGGCAACACTGAATTTTTGACTTATGTGAGAAAAAAATAAAAAAGTTGAGGGAGTCTCAACTTTTTTGATTATTTTAAGCAAATAATTATGGGTTGTATTCAGCTGGATTATCTGAAGAAATTTTGTTTTCAACATTGTCCGCTTTGGTCGAAGTTTGTTTTTGCGCTCCAATGAGTTTGACGTCATTTTCTGGAAGCGTCATGCCCTCGCCAAGTTCGTTTGCACCCTCAATCACAATTCCTTCTTGCGCCTTGTAGATTTCGTGGCGAAGAAGTTTGCTGTCAACCTTTTCTCCATTGAGATAATAATCAAGCCATGCCTCCGACTCATAACCTTCACGAGGATATTTGAGGCGGTAGTATTCGCCCTTATACATAACTTTATCGGCATATTCTCCATTTGTGTCAACAACAATTCTGTCGCCTGGGTGTTCAATCACTTTGATGAAGTTCGCGCGTCTTTGAACGGTCACACCTGGGTCGAATGGTTTTCCATAAATTTCAACAAAGCAATCTGTGTCATTGCCATAGGCTTTGATATACAAAGGCGAACCCGTGTTGTTTCTAAATCTCAAATCCGAATAACCTTCTGACACCATTGCATCAAATGCAAGCGGAACATATGACGCGGGAATTGAATGTTTGTTTACTTCCAAAATTTCAACATCGGCTTTGATAAGAGCGTTATAAAGAGTTGTTGATGCTTGGCAAACTCCCCCGCCCGTCCCCTCAACAAACACGCCATCAATAATGACATTGGCTTTTTTAAAACCATTCGCCGCAGTTCTTGGACCCGTCGTTTGATTGAAAGAAACTTCTTGATCTGGCTCAACAACCATTCCGTTAAATTTTGACAAGGCGAGTTTTATGTTGGATTTTCTATCTTGAATTGACGATTTATAACTTGTTGAAAACTTTGAACGAAGAACAAGATTTGCCTGAACCTCTTCCACGGTTTTTTCTGGTGCGACTTCGTTTGTTGGGATTTCAACAACGATTTTTGAAGACTTTGAAAATTCTTCATCAATCATTTCGAACAATTTTTCTCTGTCAACCTCGACTCCGTTTTTGGGTTCTTTGACTTCAAACATGTTTTGTTCGTTCGGATTAAAAACAACTTGGGGCTCAATGGCAGGCGTGTTTATCTCTGCAATCACCTCATCAACTTTTTGGTCAAGCCCAGCCAAAACATACTTATAGGATATTTCAATATTAAACCCTTGGTTTTGAATTTTTTTTGCGGTCGCCAGTTTTTCAACAAAATTGCCGCCCCTGCCATATTGATACGCACTCTCAATGATTGGCAAAATGTCTGGATTAACCTCAAAATCTTTTCCTTCAAATTTCCACGATTTATCCTTGTAAGTTAGTTCAATCTCAACTTCATTTCTCTTTTCATTGAGTTTTGCCGCAATAATATTGCTTGCTTGCTCTGATGTGAGATTTGACACATCAATGCCGTTTATTGTCGTGCCGTCATAGAAACCATTTAACATGTAAGCACCTGACAAAAATTGCCACAAAAAATATAATCCCACCGCCAAAATGCTCGCAAATGCAATCCAAAATATCACCGATTTTTTGCTTTTCTTTTTTGTTGTTTGTTGTTCTTGCATAAACCACTCCTCAAATTATTATTTGTCTTTAAAAAGCATTTATGCAGAGCCTTTGGCAAAAACATCAAAGCATTTTCCATACTCCCGACCACCCACCCCTATGAGCAACAAAACTGTCAAAAGATTTTTCTCTTATA
>ENA-OROD01002225-OROD01002225.1-human-gut-metagenome-genome-assembly--contig:-NODE-2225-length-14235-cov-3.515585_pt1 | contig 14235 bp, 10 predicted proteins | sample MGYA00242123_ERZ509038 | MGnify/ENA primary metagenome ERZ509038 (study PRJEB26280, sample SAMEA2338719) | human gut metagenome | biome: human gut; feature: human-associated habitat; material: faeces... | reverse complement strand
CCAAGCGTTATTCCTTTTGTCTTAACACCACTTACATTATTTGCATTACTTCCAACCACATCACTAGCAGTTTTAAATGTTATTGTAACATCACTTGTATACCAGTTATTGTTTCCAAGTGTTCCATTTAAATTTAAAGTACATGATGGAGGTGTATTATCTATTCTAAATTTATATGGATTAATATCTTCTCTTCTTTTAATCATATCATTATCTAAAAAAGTCTCCATAAATGTATGTACATTATTATATTTATAAGTACTTTTCTTCTTCTTATCAAAACATCCTGTCTTATAAAATATATATGGATGTATAGTTGAATCTAATACATAGTGACAAATAGAACCAACTAGAAAAGAATCTACATCACTATCTTTATCATATCCATTTTCTTTTATATAATTTATCAAATTAATAAAAAATTCCTGTGTCTGATTCTCATGAAAATACTTTTGAAATTTTCTTATTTTTTTTCCTGGTAACAAACTAAAAAGATTATAAAACATTAATGAATCAGTACTTTGACCAAACATTTTTAATCTGTTAATATCTAATCTCTTTTTTATTGTACTAGGTAATATATCATAAACATCCTGTGCAAAATAACTATGTACAACAGTTGCTGGCATAACTGAACCCTCCTAAACATATAAAATATTATATAACTTCCCTGATAAAACTCGTAATTATTATATCATAATTTTTGAAATTTTCATATTTTTACCATACTTTCTAAAGAATGTTATGATATAATTTATACTAGGTGAGATTATGTTAGAGAAACAGTTTAAAACATTAGATGAACAAATAGAGATTTTTAAGCATAAAGGATTAGTCATTGAAGATGAAAAGTATGCAAAAGAAGTCTTATTACGCGAAAACTATTTCTTTTTAAATGGTTATCGTCATCTATTTTATAAGTCTGAAACAGAAAAAAAGTTTATTCCAGGTACAACATTTGAAGAACTTTATAGTATGTTCTTATTTGATCGCTCTTTCAGAAATGTCTTATTTAAATATCTTTTAGTAATTGAAAATAACTTGAAATCTATAACTTCATACCAATTATCTAAAAAGTATGGTTATAAAGAAAAAGATTATTTAAAGGTCAAGAATTTTACCCAGATTCCTGAACGTCAAAGACAAGTAAATGATTTAATCAAAAAAATGAAACGTCAAATAAGAATAAATGGTTCACAACATACCGCAACATCTCATTATGTATCTCATTATGGTTATATACCTTTATGGATATTAGTAAAAGTATTATCATTTGGAGTAGTTAGTGAAATGGTATCAATCTTAAAACCTGAAGATCAAAAAGACATAAGTAATATTTATGGTATAGCAACTGATGACTTTATAAATTATTTACCAATTCTAGCTAATTATAGAAATCTTTGTGCACATGAAGATATCTTATATGAAAATAGAACTCAAAAAGAAATATCTGATACTATTTACCACAAGATATTAAATATACCAAGAGATGAAGAAGGATACATATATGGTAAAAATGATTTATTTGCTTTAATAATTATTATGAAACAAATGCTTTTAAAAGAAGAGTTTAAAAATATGACTTTTGAATTAGATAATATTGTTCAAACTCTTAATTATAATCTAACCAGTATAAAAATAGATAAAGTATTAAATCAGATGGGATTTCCATTAAATTGGGAAGAACTATCTAAAATAGAAAGGCCAATAAATGATGAAGAATAAAGAAAATATAAAATTAGTACCTTTAATTATCTTTTCTTTTGTAATTGGAGGAATAGTTACTTTATCCATGTTAAAATGGACACCTATCCTAGATCAAATAATTGGTAGCAGAAATACAGTTATAACAAAGAATGGTACACAAGTATATGAAAAAAGTTCACTAGCAGCATCTGTTGAAAAAATATATGATGCCGTTGTGGTAGTTCAAGGCTATTCTAATAATCAGTTAGCATCAACTGGTACAGGTTTTGTTTATAAAACTGATGATAAGTATGGTTATATTCTAACTAATCAACATGTTATTAGTACTCTAAGTAAAATTACAGTACTATTTACTAATGACAAAGAAGTAGAAACAACAGTCCTAGGTAGTGATGAATATCTAGATTTAGCTGTTCTACGAGTACCTAAAGAAGAAGTACTTATGGTTGCTACTATCGGTAGTAGTGAAAAAGTAAGTTTAGGAGATTCAGTATTTACAGTTGGTTCACCACTAGGTGCTGACTATCGTGGTAGTGTAACTTCTGGAGTTTTATCTGGAAAAGACAGAATGGTATCCGTAACAGTTTCTAATTCTAGAAGTAGTGACTGGGTAATGAGAGTACTACAAATAGATGCTTCTATTAACCCTGGTAACTCTGGAGGACCATTATTAAATGTAAACGGAGAAGTAATTGGTATTTGTTCAATGAAATTAGTTGATGATGAAATTGAAGGTATGGGATTTGCTATTCCAATAGAGTATGCTATGAACCATGCTGATTCCCTAGAAAAAGGCAAAGCTATAAAATGGCCAGTTCTAGGTATAAGAATGGCTAATATTACAGATACTGCAACCCTAAGACAATATGGAATATCGATAAGTAGTGATGTAACATCAGGAACAGTAGTAGTAGAAGCTGTAAAAGATTCATCAGCTGACAAAGCCGGTATTACAAAAGGAGATATAATTACTAAAGTAGATGGTAATAAAGTAAAAGATTATGCTTATCTAAGATATGAATTATATCAACATCAAGCAGGAGATACTATAGAAATAACATACCTAAGAAATGGTAAAGAACATACTACAAAAGTAACATTAGGAAGTAATTAAAGGTAAAAATAAAAACCTAAAGAATAGAGAAATCTATTCTTTTTATATTGAAATTTTCTTAGTAATTTTCCTAATAAATTAATAAGTAATATAAAAAAATAAATGTAGAAATGATATAAATAAAAAGATAAACAAGAACAAATAAAGATATTAATATAAGTAAAATATAAATATAGTTATAAAGTACAACTTATTCATATCATATCCTGTTTCTAAGCCCCAAAAAATATAAAAATGTATAATTATACAAAAATAAAAAACCTGCCTCAGCAGGTCTAAAATTACTCATTAATCTTCTTTCTTTTAACAGTAACAGATATAATCATAATACCAAATAGTCCAACAATACCACCAAATATATAAGGTACAGCTGAACTAAATTTACCGGTATCAGGAACTTTTATATCATTTTCCATAACTACTGAAACAATATTAGAATTATCAACCGTAAAATCAATACATGTAGTATTTAAAACATAACCATTAGGAGCTTGTGTCTCACAAAGAGAATAAGTACCATCTTCTAAAGAAATATAATGTGGAGTAGTAGTAGATACCCATTCCCATTTCTTAGTAGTATCAGCTTTATTTGTAATAACTAAACTAGCTCCAGCTAATTCACTCTTTGTAGTAGCATCAATCTTACTAATCTTAACAAAGTTTCCTAAAGATAGACTAACTAAAACTCTATTTATAGGAGTATATCCTAAAGAAACATTAGAAAATACTTGTTTCTTATTAGTATTAACAATAGCTTCTCCTGCAGTCTTAGTAACATAATACTCATATCCCTTACCAGCAAGGAAAGTTCCGTATACATTAACTTTTACTGTAGTTAAATCCATTGTACTAACATCATCTTTTAATGGAACAACTATTTTAAATGAACCAGTCATAACAGAAGTATTACTAACTCTAGAATTATTTTGATCAACTATATAAACTCCATAGTTATTAGGATCTTCTATTTCTACTGTATAGTATAAATAATTACTTTTATTTGTATTAGGTAGTGGAGTAATAGCCTCAGTTGTAAATAAATTACCAGTAGAATTAATTGTAAAAGAAAGTTTATCACTACTTAATGGTGCCATAGTAGAAGTCTCTACTGAAGTAGCACTATTAGCATTATTAACTAACTCTAATATATAATTAAGATAATTATAACCAGATTTACTAGCAGCAGCACTAATTATATTTCTAACATCAGTAGGAGTAATTACATTAGTAGTATCTTGAATATAAAAACTACAAGCATTCAAGTTCTTAGTATTAGTCTCCATACAATAAGTATTAGTAAATTTAGCACTATTTTCATAAATATATAACCATAAAGCAAGCTGAGTAATATATTGTTTTACATTATTATCTGAAACAGCTCCATACTTATTAGCAGTAAATACTGTATTAGTAGTATTAGTTGAACTATATCCATGATTAATAATATATAAAATTCCTAAATCACTAATATCACTTGGATTAGTATCATGTAATTCAAAAACTTCATCTGTCTCTGGCACTTTCATATTCTTCATAAACTCATATAATGGTGTATCACTATTACTAATTTTATAATCAGTTGCTATATTAAAATTATGTAAATAACTAGCATAAGTAGTATCACTTGCTAAAGCTTTTGAAATATAATTACTATAATTAGTAGCTCCAACTGCAAAATTAGAATTAAAGTCAGTTTTAGGAATACCTGTCTCATCTAATCCAACCGGTACTGCATAACTTCTACCAAAGAAACTAAAAGCTGTATACAAAATAGAAAATGTAGAAATCATTACTATAAATAAATATCCTTGTACTTTAAGTACTTTTTTAAAGTCCACTATCATATCACCTCTCTATTATGACTTAATTATAACACTTCTCTTAAAAAATATATATAACATATTTTTCTTTTCTAAAATGGATGTTATAATACTATTGAGGGATGAGGTATGACTATGATAATAAATAAAAAAATATTTATAAATAATTATAATGATCACAGTCTAATTTCATCTATTATTAATTAGGAAAGGGAATATTACATTCTCTTTTTATTGTTTTTTAGGAGGTAAAAATGGAAATTATAACAAACAATTTACGTTTACTTGTAATGGATAACTTTGAAGAGTTTGGAAAAAAAGTAGATGGACATTTAAAATTAATGCGTGGAGTAACTGATCCTAATGCTACTTTTATTGTTCCAACTAGACTTACTAGATTTGCATCTGGTGAAGGTAAGGGTGAGATTTTAGAAAGTATTCGTGGCAAGGAAACTTATATTTTAACTGATGTTATGAATCATAGTTGTACTTATGAAATGCACGGCTATTTAAATCATAAAAGTCCAGATGACCACTATCAAGATTTAAAAAGAGTAATTTCTGCTATGGATGGAGCTGAAGACAAACTAACTGTAATAATGCCTTTTATTTATGAAGGTCGTCAACATAAAAGAAAGGGTAGGGAGTCTAAAGATTGTTCCCTAATGCTTCAAGAATTAGAATCGCTAGGAGTAGATTCTTTTATAACTTTTGATGCTCACGATCCAAGTATTAGAAACTCTCTACATAGTTGTTCTTTTGATTCTATTTATCCAACTTATAGTATTTTAAAAGAGTTTATTGAAAATGAACCAATTGAATTAGATAATTTCCTAGTAGCAAGTCCTGATATGGGTGCTATAGAAAGAGCAAAATGTTATGCTGAAATGCTTAATACTCCATTTGGTTTTTGCTACAAAAGAAGAGACATGACTAGAGTAGTAAATGGAAAGAACCCTATAATTGCCCATGAGTATTTAGGAACATCTGTTGAAGGAAAAAATGTCATAGTAGTAGATGATATGATAGCATCTGGCCAATCTATGTTAGAAGTAGCTGAACAATTAAAAGATCGTGGAGCTGCTAATATTTACTTAATTGCTTCATTTGCTCTATTTAGTGATGGACAAAAGAGTATAGATGCTTTTAATGAAGCTTATCAAAACGGTGTATTTAAAAGATGCTACACAAGTAATTTGTGCTACATACCAGAAGAGGCTAGAAAACAAGAATGGTTAAAAACTGGTGATAATTCTAAATACGTTGCTAAATTAATTGATACCCTAAATAAGCATGAGTCTATAAGTCCTCTTTTAGATAGTAAGAGTAAAATATTGACAAAAGTACGTGATTTAAGAGGTACAAAAGACTAATTATGTTATAATGATAAAGTAGGAGGAATGATATATGTCAAGAACAGTAGGAACTGTAGTAAGAGGTATAAGAACACCAATTATTAAAGATGGGGATGACTTAAAACAAATCGTAATAGATTCTGTTTTAAATGCTAGTAAAGAGGAAAATTTTAAATTTAATGATCGTGATATTATTGCTATAACAGAAGCTGTTTTAGGAATAAGTACAGGTAATTATGCAACAATAGATGATATTGCTACAGATGTAAAAAATAAATTTAATGGAAATCATATAGGTATAGTATTTCCAATTTTAAGTAGAAATAGATTTGCTGTTTGCTTAAGAGCTTTCGCAAGAGCAATGGATAAAATAACTATGTTACTTAGTTATCCATCGGATGAGGTTGGAAATGATATTTTAGATAAAGAAAAATTGGAAAAATCTGGAATAAATCCATATTCTGATGTTATAAGTGAAAAAGAATATACTGAGAAGTTTGGTGACTTTAAACATATATTTACTGGTGTAAATATGGTTGATTTTTATCGTGACGTAGCAAACTCTGAAAATTGCGAAATAGAATTTGTATTTAGTAATCAACCAGAAGAAATATTAAAATATACAGACGAAGTATTAGCTTGTGATATTCATACAAGAACAAAGACTAAAGAAAAATTAAAAAGAGCTGGTGGAAAAACAGTTCTTGGAATGGATGATATATTAACTACTAGTATAAATGGTTCTGGTTATAATAGTAAATATGGTCTATTGGGTTCTAATCGTGCAACAGAAGAAAAAGTAAAACTATTCCCTGAAGCAGGAGAAGAATTAGTATATGGAATACAAGATGAGTTAAAGAAAATAACTGGTAAAACTATTGAAGTAATGATTTATGGAGATGGAGCTTTTAAAGATCCTGTAGGAAAAATCTGGGAATTAGCTGATCCTGTAGTTAGTCCATTCTATACAAAAGGTCTAGAAGGAAGTCCAAACGAATTAAAGTTAAAATATTTATCTGATAATAAATATAGTAATTTAAAAGGTGAAGAGTTACAAGCTGCTATTAGAAAAGAAATAGAAGAAAAAGATAAGAACTTAAAAGGTAAAATTGAAACTCAAGGTACTACTCCAAGAAGATACACGGATTTAATTGGTTCATTATGTGACTTAACATCTGGCTCAGGAGATAAAGGAACACCAGTTGTGTTTATTCAAGGATACTTTGATAATTATGCAAACTAAAAAAGTAGGAGAAATCCTACTTTTATTTTTTTATATAAAACAAAAAACATAGTCCTGACAAACTATGCTTTTGAGTTTAAATGGAAAACCACTAAAGGAAACAAGCCACAGTTTTACATTTTCATAAGCAACCATTAGTTACTTATGAAACACCGATAAAACAACTCAACCCCAAAACCTTAATATAGTCAGTACTAAGGTGTGGTTACCTATCAAATACGAGTGACTTTCTCGCTACACGTGCACACTTAGACTTTGACAGGATAGCAATAAGCTAAACAAATCACTACTCCAACAACAATATCACAAAAATGATATCTGATAAACCAACCCAGCGATAATACCAAATAGATAATCCCAATGATTAAGCATTTAAATACCACGCCTGTCAATTATTACCATATCTAAGATATATATATCTTAGCATAGCTAAAAACAAAAAGCAATAGTTTTTTTGAAAAAAATGTCATTTTTTTATAGAATATTTATCCATCAATAATACCACTGAAAAAATAAAGTATGATATAATGAGTTTGGTGATAATAATGTCAAAATATGAAAAAAAAGAATCAGTAAATAAACAAAATGAATACATAGAAAAACCTATTTCAGATGAAAGACTAGATAATTTAAACGACCTTATTCAAGAGGCTGAAGAAGTATATGATGATGCATTAATTAATGATATTGATGTTGATTTAGATAGTGAATATATGACGCTATTTAATATTAAGAGTGATTTAGAAGATGAAGATATATTTGATATTTCAGATGATCAAGTTGAAGAGTTAGAAGAAGAAGTATCAGAAATTATAAACATTATGACTGAAAAAGTAGAACAAGCAAAAGAAGAGAAAGAAGCTGGTCTAAGAGTAGCAACAGTGTTACTAGCTGGAAAGTATTTGTTAGATGAGAATGATGATGACAACTTTTTTTAATTACAATTTTTATTAGAAAATATGCAGAAGTTATGATATAATATTATTGAGATGAGCAGTATTAATCTTTTAGAGGTTTAATATTGCTTTTTTTCATAATAAAACAGCAAGATGTATAGTTGCTGTGTACGATGAAAAATGTGTATAATAAAATCAGAAAGTGAGAAGTAAGAATGAAGTATAATTATATTTTAGGACTAGATATTGGAATTTCATCAGTAGGATGGGGATTACTAGCACTAGATGAAAATAACAAGCCATATAAAATTATTGATGTAGGAAGTAGAATATTTACTCCGGGAGAAGTTGAAAAAACAGGAGATAGTAGAGCGAAAGAAAGAAGAGAAAAAAGAGGGAGTAGAAGAGTAACTAGAAGACGAGAATTCAGACTTGATAGAGTAAGAAACTTACTATATGAAAGCAAACTACTGTCTGGGAATGTAAGCAGTAGTATAGTTTCCGAAAAAAATAATGAACTAACAATACTATATAACAACATGATTAACAATTATTATAAAAGCAATAATACTAATCCTTATAGATTAAAAGTAGAAGCCTTAGATAGAAAATTAACAGCCGAGGAATTAGCTATAATATTGGTTCACTATGCCAAAAAAAGAGGATATAAATCAAATAGAGAAGAAAGTAATGATAATGATTCTGGAAAAGTTCTAAGTGCTATCAAGGAAAATGAGACAATAATGGCTACTAATAATTATCGTACAGTTTCTGAAATGTATATCAAAGACGAAAAATTTAAAGACAAAATAAAAAATAGTCCAGGTAACTATAAAATATCAGTTACAAATGAAATGTATTTGGATGAAATAAACAAAGTTTTAGATAAACAAATTGAATTCGGTTTAATCGATAGTGAATTTAAAAATCAATATCTAGAAATTTATAATTCTAGAAGGAGTTATGACAAAGGCCCAGGCGGAACATCGCCATATGGTGGTGACTTAATAAAAAAGATGACTGGAAAATGTATCTTTGATAAGGAACCAAGAGCTCCAAAATACGCCTTTTCATCCGAATTATTTGTCGCTATTTCAAAATTGGTAAATTTACGATATAAAATAGGAAGCGAAAGTTATCAGTCGCTAGAAAATGCGGCAATAGTAAAATTAATTGACTTAGCCAAAGAAAAAAATATTGTCACATATAAAGATTTGGTAAAGGTGTTAAATAAAGAAAATGTAAAAATCAAAGACTTGAACATGTCAATGAAAGATTCAAAAGTAATTGAAGAGTTAAGAAAAAAATTAGCTATTTCAAACGAACAAGAAATAAACATATACGAATTATCTGAAGATGATAAAAAAATATATGATAGTATTTATAATGAAAAATTATTTTCAAAAACATTAATAGAATTAAAGGGTTATCATATGTTGAGAAAAGTAATAACTTTATGTTATAACAAGGATATTTGGAATGAAGTTAAAAATAATATAGAATTTTTAGACGAACTAGCATTATACTGTACAAATTATAAGGTCAATGAAGACATAAAAAAAGAAATTAAAAGTTCAAAAGTAATAGATTTCAGATTTGAAGAAGATGATTTCATAAAGGCCTTACCTAATTTTAAAGATCATCTAATGCTATCAACTAATATAATAAGAAAATTGATTCCAATCATGGAAAAGGGTATTACTTATGATAAAGCCATGGAAGAAATTGGCTATAATCATTCTGATCTTTCTGGAAAGTTTGAAAAGAAAGATTTACTAGTTCCAGTATATACAATTCAAAATATTACTAATCAAAGGGTAATTCGTTCTCTTACTCAAGCAAGAAAAATTATAAATGCCTTAATTAAAAAGTATGGCTCACCAAAAATAATAAACATAGAAACTGCCAGAGAACTAGCAAAGAGTAGAAAAGAAAGAAATGAAATAGAGAAAAATCAACAAGAAAGAAAAGCTAAAAATGAAAAAATAAAAAAACAACTAGTCGATTTAGAATTGTTCTCTGATATTAATAAAATCTCAAGCAATGATTTATTAAAATATAAGTTATGGCAAGAGCAAAAAGAATTTTGTGGTTACAGCATGAGAAAAATAAAAATAGAAGACTTATTTAGAAACAATATAGTTCAAATAGATCATATTTTGCCATACTCAAGGACATACAATGATAATTACTTAAATAAAACTCTTGTATATACAAATGAGAATCAAGATAAAGGTAATAGGACTCCATATGAGTGGTTTGGAAAAACGAGAAAATGGGAAGACTATGAAAGTTTTATCAATAGTTTGTCAATTGCCCAAGTAAAAAAAGATAATTATTTATTAAAAAAGCTGGATTTTGATACAGAAAGAGAAATGCGAGAACAAAATTTAAATGATACAAAATACATAAGTAAGGAATTAGCTAATTTAATAAAGGCTCATTTAAAAGTAGAAAAAGTGAATACTTATCCTGGAGCAATAACAGGAAAATTAAGAGCAAGGTGGGGATTTAACAGATTAACTCATAGTTATATTTCTCAAACATATATAATGCCAGAAAGTATGAAGAGTGATATAAAGAAAGATAGAGAAAATCACCTACATCATGCTATGGATGCTTTAGTAATTGCCTCAATAACACCATCGCTACAACAAAAAATAACTTTATATGAAAAGTTTAGTAGATACATTGATGGAGTAGTAAAGAGTGAACTTCGAAAAATAAACATGGAAAATATAGAAGAATCACTAGGAGAGTTTTATGATAGTGAAACAGGTGAAGTAAAGGAAGTGGAATTTAAAGAGTATGTAAGCAAACAATTGTCACATGGACACATAAGCTTTTTGAAACATGACGTAAGTAAATTGGAGTTTCCATTACCATACGAAAAATTTGTTAAAGAAGTAAAGACAAGAGTTTATGAACAAAATATTGATATATTAAAAAGAGATTTGCAGTTACTAGGAACATATACAACCGAAGAACTAGCTAAAGTACATACTCTGACTCCATCAGTAGCCAAGTCTAAAATTTCTGGAAAAATGCACGAAGAAACTTATTATGGAATAAAAGAAATAAAAGAAGAAGAGGCTACTGTAAAGTATAAAACTTTAAGAACACCAATAGAAAAAGTAAAAAGAAAGGATTTAGAATTGATACCGGACTGTAGAGCTGGTTCCAAAGATATATACAATACTTTAGTGGACTGGTTTGGGACTGCAGAAAATGGAACAGAAGCACTAAAACAACATGAAGGAAAATATCCAATCAATCCTAATGACAAAGAGCAAAAAGAAATTAAAAGAATAAGAGTATATTCAGAATACAAAGGTATAGGACATGTAATCAAAAATAGTAATGTTGAAAAAGGAGGAATTTATAGAGTTGATATATATACTTCACGTAATGAAAACGATGAAAAACTATATTTTGCAGCACATGACATATATGAGATTAAAAAAATTAAAGCCTATAAGGATAAAAAACATGAGGACAAGAAATTTAAAATTAAACTGGATTATGGGCAAGGAGAAAAATATAAGATTATAGAATACGATGAACTAATGAAAGAGTATAACTTAAAAATGAGTATATATAAAAATGATTTAATAAGGATAATTTTAAAGGATGGAAGAGAATCAATTGCTTATATGGTTGGATGTTCAAGTGGAATGATTGAGATTAAAAGTAAGTTGGGTGATGGATATGATATTATTGGAAATAACAACATATTTAGCAAAAAAAGAGAGAGATATACAGTAACTTTATCAACAATCAGTAAGATAGAAAAAATATCAATAAATTTATTAGGTGAAATAAGTGGGCTATAGGCAAATAATAATTAAAAAGAGTGAAAAAATACACTTTAAAGATAATCAACTAATAATAGAAAAAGAAGGTAATAGCTCTAAGGTTCCACTCGAAGATATAAATTATGTCTTGATTGAAGATTCTACCACAATTCTAACAACCAGATTACTAGCAGAGTTTGGAAAAAATGCTATTTCATTAATTATTTGTGATGAAAAGTTTGAACCAACATCTATAATGTATCCATATAATTATCATTTTAAACAGCTAGAAGTATTTTATCATCAACTTGAAATATCAGAAGAAATAAAAAATGAATTTTGGAATCAAATAGTCAAAAGAAAAATAGAAAATAGTGTTAGAGTTTTAGAAATGACTTCAAAAGATGAATTACCAATAACTAAATTAACACAATATATAGAAGAAGTGGTAGATGGTGATTCAAAAAATAGGGAAGGACTGGCTGCCAAAATGTATTTTCGAAGTATTTTTGGCAGTGACTTTATAAGGTTTTATGATGACAATATAAATGCTGCTCTAAATTATGGATATACAATACTGGCAAGTGCTGTAATAAGAAATTTGGCTGTGTTTGGATTAAATACTTATTTAGGCGTCCACCATAATTCAAAAATAAATAATTTTAATTTAGCATATGATTTTTTGGAACCATACAGGAGTATAGTAGATAAATTTGTATATGATAATAAAGATGAGATTATCTATCCATTATCATTTGAGTTTAGAAAGTCTTTAATAAATTTACTAAATAAAGAAGTTTTGCACAATGATAAAAAATATACAGTTGAATATAGTATTGGATTATTAATAAAAAGTTACATAAAGTCTTTTTCTACTGGTGATGTGAAATTAGATTTACCGATGGTAATATATGAGTAAATTTATGAGGATAATAGTAATGTTTGATTTACCTGTAATAACAGAAAAAGATAGAAAAATTGCGACGAAGTTTAGAAAATTTTTATTAGACGATGGTTTTATAATGATGCAATTCTCAGTATATTCAAGAATATGTAAAAACAATGACGACTTAAACAAACACATTAATAGATTAAAAATAAACACTCCAAAAACAGGTAATGTAAGATTAATTCAAATAACAGAAAGTCAGTATAATAATATGCTGATGTTTGCTGGCAAAAAAGAAATTGAAGAAGAAATATCTATAGACAATTTAATAGTGTTTGAATAAAAGAAGACTGGTTTATAAACAAGACCAGTCTTTTTATATGCAAAAAAACAGACCGAAGTCTGTTTTGATCTTTATGGTTAGATCAAACCTAAGGCATTATGCCTTATTACAGAAACCTGTAAACTTTTAGTAATGTATATCTCAGTAATTATAATATTGATTGCGTCCAACCAACTAACTCCTAAGACAATTATATTATACTATAATTAATCACTTTGGTCAACAAATTTATCGCATATTTCCTTAAAAAGAGACCGCTCATCATGATTTGAACAAATTATATAGTCACAGGTAATAGACGATGGCTTTTGCAGTAAAACCTTTATATCATCAGCATTTAATATTTTACTTAGCATATGAGATAACTTGGTAAAAACATTCTTTTTGATATCATGGATTTCTTCTTCAGAAATTAGCCCTTCATTTTTATTATAAAACTCTTCAAAAGAATAACTAGAATTACTATTGCTATACTCACGCTTTATTATAAAATCTTTAATAGCAGAATCAATGCATGAAAGAGAAATTAATTTATTTGAAAGTTTATATATACTAAATTTATGAAGATTAATATATTCAAATATATTACTACAACTACTTAATATAAAATGACAATTATCATTAGACAGCGATTCAATAGTATTCAACAATTTAATAATTTCATTACTGTTCAAATAGGCATCAAAGTTATTAATTATAACAATAGTTGGTTTATCTATATTCTTTTTGATATCCAAAAAGTATAATTGATACAATAGTTTTCTCTTCATTGATTTTGAAATGGAACTATCACTTAATAAGACATCATCTATATAAATATTAGTAAATTTATTATATAACAATTGCAGAATTAATTTCTTAAAAGGAGACAAACGAATGCAGAATAAATACGTTGCCCTGGCAATGATGGGCGCTTTGGTATTGGGCGCTTCTCAGGCTAAAGCAGAGGGTAAGGACGGCGTTGCCGCCGTCGTCAACGGCGAAAAAATTACTGTTGCCGAAATCAGACAGGCTTATGACGACAATCCGGGAATCAAAAAACAGGTTTCTTTCAAAGACTTTTACAATAAAGCT
>ENA-OROD01002191-OROD01002191.1-human-gut-metagenome-genome-assembly--contig:-NODE-2191-length-14401-cov-5.773735_pt1 | contig 14401 bp, 6 predicted proteins | sample MGYA00242123_ERZ509038 | MGnify/ENA primary metagenome ERZ509038 (study PRJEB26280, sample SAMEA2338719) | human gut metagenome | biome: human gut; feature: human-associated habitat; material: faeces... | reverse complement strand
TTTAATGCTGCATTTGCATCTCCTTCAGCTATAATATTTACTTTTTTGTCTGCAAGATCAGCATTTATCTTTCCTTCCAATGATACTGATTTTTCTGGAATATTTAATTCAACTTCTCCATTATAAACTGTTGCTAATACTTCGATTTCTTTACCTTCTTTTGTTGTAAAGTTTATTGTTGTTGTACCATTTGCTTTTGCTTCTAGTACACCATCTTTGTATGTGATTATTCCGTTGTTGCTACTTTCTGCTTTTACAAATTCACCATTAACTTTTAAAGTTGAACCTAATCCATTTTCTATTTTGTCAAATGTTAATGTTATATATTGTTCTTGATTTTTTATTTGTTTTTCAGAAATCCATCCTTCACCAGATACATAAACACCATATTCTTTATTTGGAACTATTATACTTACTATACCACAACCTAGTGTTCCTTCTTCGTATGTTTTTCTTACTCTTTTTCCGTTATGGAATGTATAAGTTTTTCCTTCGAAATAAATTTTTGTATTTAATTTTGCTTCAACTGGTTCTGTTGTAATTTCCTCTTTTGTTGGTTCTGTAGCATTAGCTTTTGCTGCAAAACACATTGTACTCATTAAAGATAATAGTAATGTTATTAATATTATTACTGAAATTCTAGATTTTAAAGTTTGACTCATAATATCAACCTCCCTTATAAATAAACTCATTTGACCTTCTATTGTTTTGACTTTTGCGCATGTCAAATCTTTTTGATTATTTTAATTGTACCACTTTTTGCATGTTATGTCAACATTTTCAATTAAAAAACAAGCCCTTACAGTAGTTTGTTCTACGTAAGGGCTTACTTTTATGTTAATTTTCAAATATTGCAGCAAATTCGTCTCCATCTATTTTTTCTTTTTCTAATAAAACATTTGCTACACTTGCTAGTTTATCCATGTTGTTAGTTAATATTGTTTTTGCTTTGTTATATGCTTCGTCTATTATTCTTTTTACTTCTTCATCTATTTTTGCTGCTGTTTCTTCACTAAAGTTTTTAGCTTGTGCTAAATCTCTACCTAAGAATACTTCTTCTTGTCCTGAACCAAATGTTATTGTTCCTATTTTATCACTCATTCCGTATCTTGTAACCATATCTCTTGCGATTTTAGATGCTCTTTCTATATCGTTGCTTGCTCCTGTTGATATATCGTTTAATACTAATTGTTCTGCAACTCTTCCTCCTAATAAAGATACTATGTTTTCTTCCATTTCTGTTTTTGACATAAAGTTTTTGTCCTCATCTGGTTTATACATTGTATATCCGCCTGCCATGCCACGAGGTACTATTGATATTTGATGAACTGTATCTTGTGTTGGTAAGAATTTGCTTACTACTGCATGGCCTGCTTCGTGGAATGCTACTAGTTTGTTTTCTTTTTCGCTTCTTACTCTACTCTTCTTTTCTGGTCCCATTGTAACTTTTACCATTGCATCTTCTATTTCTGCCATTGTTATTTCTTTTTTATCTCTTCTTGCAGCAAGTAATGCTGCTTCGTTTAACACATTCTCTAAATCTGCACCTGAAAATCCAGCTGTATTTTTTGCTATTGTTTTTAAATCAACATCATCTGCAATTTTCTTTTTTCTGCTATGAACTTCTAGTATTTGTTCTCTTGCTTTTACATCTGGTGCTGATACTACTATTTGTCTGTCAAATCTTCCTGGCCTTAATAAAGCTTTATCCAATACGTCTGGTCTATTTGTTGCTGCTAAAACTATTACTCCTTCGTTGCTTCCAAATCCATCCATTTCAACTAATAATTGGTTTAATGTTTGTTCTCTTTCATCATGTCCTCCACCAAGTCCAGCTCCTCTTTGACGTCCAACTGCATCAATCTCATCTATAAATATAATACATGGAGCATTTTTCTTTGCTTGGTCAAATAAATCTCTTACTCTTGATGCACCTACACCAACAAACATTTCTACGAAGTCTGAACCACTTATTATAAAGAATGGAACTCCGGCTTCACCTGCAACTGCTTTTGCAAGTAATGTTTTACCTGTACCAGGTTGACCTACTAATAAAACTCCTTTTGGAATTCTAGCTCCCATATCTGTGAATTTTTTAGGTGATTTTAAGAATTCTACTATTTCTTCTAATTCTTCTTTTTCTTCATCTACACCAGCAACATCATCAAATGTTACTCTGTTTTTATCTGAAGGGTTTATCATTCTTGCACGGCTTTTTCCAAATGACATTGTTTTTCCATTGCCATTTCCTCCAGCACCACCTTGAATTCCACCCATAAGGAAGAACCAAAAAATAAAGAATATAATAAGTAATCCGAAAGGAGTTAATAAACTAAAAACTACCATCCATAGTGATTCTGATTTTTCTGTTACTTTTACAGTTCCAGCTTTCATACTTTCACTTAAACTATTCATTAAGTTTTCTACACTTGGAATATTAACTTCTTTTGAAAAGTTCTCGTTTTTTAATTTAACTTCTGCTTTTCCTCCATCTGATGCTAATGTAATTTCTTTTACTTCTCCTGCTTCAATTTTAGAAATAAGTTCTGAATATGCTAATTTATTGTCTGTATTTTCCATTATAGAACTAATAAGAACTATTAATATTACAGCTATAATTAGCCACATTGCTAATGTTTTTATACTGTTTTTCAAATTTGCTCCTCCTCTTTTACGTTTTTTAACAATTTAGACTATAACACACTAATTTTTTAAATTCAAGTACTTTCACAAAACTTTCATTTAGCAAACAAGCCCGTATCAACAGTTTGCTTACGGAAGGTTCATTTTACCCATAAAAAAAATTTTACCTTTTTTTACAAAAACTTTTACATTTTTATTTGGAGTTAAATATTTATTACCAATATTATTCTCACAAAGTTTAATTATATCTTCTATATGTATCTTTCCAATTCCTTGAACATTGCCATTTGCCTTGTTAATAGTATATATAATTATTTTAGATTTTATAACTTTATTAAGTTCATTAAATTTATGTAATTCTAACACAATTTCATTTAAATTTTCCCCAATTTTTAATTCTTCATACTTTTTACTTATAATTTCTTCAAAATATTCTTCTTCTTCTCTTGCTAAATCTGAAAGTCTATTTATTCCTTCTAATATATTGGGATTAAATTCTTTTTTCAAAAACGGAATTAATTCATTTCTTACTTTATTTCTATTATATATGTTTTCAAAATTTGTTTTATCAATTCTAGGGTTTAAGTTTTGCTCTTCGCAATATTTTTCAATATCTTTTCTTTCACATTCTCTTATTGGTCTTATGTATTTTAAGTTATCCTCAGTTCTTTTTATCTCTATCCCCTTTAGTCCTGAAATTCCTGTTCCTCTTAATAAATTTAGCATAACTGTTTCAACATTATCGTTTAAATTATGTGCTGTTGCAATTTTATTAGCATTTTCTTTTTTTGCAACTTCTTTGAAAAAATCATAGCGAATTTTTCTCCCCATTTCTTCTGTTCCTAGCTTTTGCTCTTTTGCTAATTTTTCAACTTCTGCTTTTTTCACATAACATTTTATGTTTTTATTTTTACAATAATCTTTTACGTATTCTGTTTCTTCATCTGCTTCTTTTCTTATTTTATGATTAATATGTGCCACAATTATTTCTATATTTAGTTTATCTTTTAGACAATACAAAGAATCTAGTAGACACATTGAGTCAGGTCCACCAGATACTCCTATAACGATTTTATCTCCTTTTTGTATTAAATTATATTTGTTAATCGTACTTAATATTTTATTTAACATTTTTCACCTTTCTCAAACTGTGCAATATAATAATTTTCGTAGTGAATGCTGTGGGGACCGACAAGCTAGGAGATGTTGCTCAATTTGAAATAGCACAAATTTTACAATTTACTCTCTATACTTATCAAGATTAGCAAATTTAGTGTAATTTCCAAGCCATAAAAGTTCAACTGTTCCAGTAGAACCAGCTCTGTGCTTTGCTAATATAACTTCAGCAATATTTTTCTTTTCTGAATCAGGATTATAGTAATCATCACGATATAAGAACATAACTATATCAGCATCTTGCTCTATAGCTCCAGATTCACGTAAGTCTGAAAGCATTGGTCTATGGTCTGGTCTTTGTTCTACAGATCTTGAAAGTTGTGATAATGCTATAACAGGCACATTTATTTCTTTTGCTAATATTTTTAAAGAACGGCTTATTTCAGAAATTTCTTGTTCACGGCTTCCACCTTTTCTGTTACTTCCTTGTACTAATTGAATATAGTCAATTACAACCATTCCAATATTTTTTTCTAGCTTCATTTTTCTACATTTAGCACGTATTTCCATTACTGAAATACCAGGTGTATCATCTATAAATATTTGCGCTTGAGACAAATTTCCTGATGCTTCAGCTAGCTTTTGCCAATCATCATCTTCTACTTTACCTGTTCTTACTTTATTACTGTCGACCATCGCCTCACTACATAAAATACGGTTTGTCATTTGTTCTTTTGACATTTCCAAACTAAATATAGCAACTGGTGTATTATACCTAACAGCTGCATTTGTTGCTAGGTTTAATGCAAATGCTGATTTTCCCATAGCAGGTCTGGCAGCTACAATAACTAAGTCAGATTTATGAAGTCCTGCGGTTATAAAGTCTAAATCTGCGAATCCTGTAGGCACTCCAGTTATGTGTTGTTTTTGATTATATAGTTGTTCTAATTGTGTAAATGAATCTACTAAAATATCTTTAATTGCAGAATATCCTTTTTGATTTCTATTTTGTATAACATCAAATATTTTTCTTTCTGCAGTATCTAATATATCTTCAACATCTTGTGTTTGATCATACCCTAAACTAATTAAATCATTTGCAGTTTTTATAAGTGCTCTTAATGCTGATTTTTCTTCTACAATTTTAATATATTGCTCTACATTGGCTGTAGTAGGAACCTTATCTGGAAGCTCTGCAATATATTCAAGTCCACCAACAGCTTCTAACTGTTTCATAGATTGAAGCTCTGTTTTCAAAGTTATAATATCTACTGGTTCTGCACGATTGTATAAATTTAAAATAGCTTCATAAATTATTTTATTATCTTCACGATAAAAATCCTCAGACTTTAAGGTTTCTACTGCAGACATAATTGCATCTTTGTCTGTTAGCATACTTCCTATTACAGCTTGTTCTGCTTCTATATCGTGTGGTGGAATTTTACCTAGCTCCATTTTTCTGCTCCCTTCTTACAAATGAATTCTGACAACGCAAGATGCCAATAACTTTCTAGAATTTGGAAAAGAATTGGTATATTGCAAGGAAAAAAGTATTAAAAAGGCAAGGGCGCAACCTCTTGGTTGTAACCGCGTTTTTAATGCTTTTTGACACAGCAAGATGCCAATTATTTTTCAAATTTAAAGTACTTGGACTTTAAGAGAACCCATAACTCCCTCAAAAAGTTTAACACTCACTGTACTTACTCCCAACACTTTAATTGGTTCTTTTAAATCAATTTTCTTTTTATCTATTTCTATTTTATATTGTTCTTTTAAATTTTCTGCAATTTCTTTAGCTGTAATTGAACCAAATATTTTTTGATTCTCTCCAGATTTTACAGAAATTTTTAAAGTAATATTTTTTAGCTTTTCTGCTATTTCTTGTGCTTTTTCTTTTTCAACTGATTTTTTATATTGATTTGAGTCTTGTTTTGCTTTTAATTTACTCATATTTTCAGCATTTGCTTCAATTCCCATTTTTTTAGGTAATAAGAAATTTCTTGCATATCCATCACTAGCATTTATTACTTCATCTTTTTTTCCTACACCTTTTATATCTTGTAATAAAATTACTTTCATTTATTTTTCTCCTTTCAATTTGTAATTATTTCATTTAATTTCAAAAAGTTTTTACTCCATTTTGAAATTAATTAGCTGTTTCAGAAAAATATTCATTTATTTTCTCAATAAGAAGATTTTTAACTTCTTCAATACTCATTCCTTCAACTTGTGCACCAGCTAAGGTAATATGACCTCCGCCTCCAAGTTTTTCTAGTATAATTTGAACATTTATATCTCCAATAGAACGTCCACTAATACATACTTTATCTCCTAATTTTCCTATTACAAATGATGCAGTAATATCACTAATTGTTAATAATTCATCTGCTGCCTTAGCACATATTATATTTGCATCTTTGTCTTCTTCTTCATATACAGAAATACCTATTGTTCCATTGGTAATTTGTGCATTATCAATTATTTTAGAAATCTTTGTATATGTTTTTAAGTCACTTTGGAACCATTTTTTTACTTTTATTATATCTATTCCACGTTTTTTCAAATAAGCTGCTGCTTCAAAGGTTCTTACTCCTGTCTTAAAAGTAAAGTTCTTTGTATCCATCATAATTCCTGCATATAAAGCTTCTGCTTCAATTGTTGTTAAATCTGGTTCTTTAGTTGCATATTCTAATATTTCTGTAACAAGTTCACAGGTTGATGAAGCATATACTTCATGGAATGAAAGAATTGCTTCTTCAATAAAGTCTGGACTTTTTCTGTGGTGATCAATTATTGCAATTTTACTTGTTTCTTCTAGCAATTCAGGTACTTCAACATAACTTCTTTTATGTGTATCAACAATTATAAGTAATGTTTCAGGTGTTATTTTAGATAATGCTTCTGATTTATTAATAATAGATTCTTGATATTCTTTTTCTTGTTTTGCTGATTCCATGAAATTTTCTAAACTAATTCCTGTAGAATTGTTTATAATATAACATTCAACATCAAGACTTTTTGCTAGTCTGTATATTCCCATGCTTGCGCCCATTGAGTCTATATCTCCATTTGTGTGACCCATTACCATTACATTTTTAGCCTCTTGCATTAGCTCTTCTAGTGCATGTGATACTATTCTAGCTTTTACTTTTGTTCTTTTTTCAAGCTCTTGAGTTCTTCCACCAAAAAATTGATATTTTTCATTTTCTCTAACAACAGTTTGGTCTCCACCTCTTCCAAGTACAATGTCTAATCCTGCCTGTGCAGATTTATATTTTTCGTAGTTAGACTCTCCTTCTGTTGAAATTGAAATACTTAATGTTATTTGTACTTTATTTGATAATTCTAATTCTTTAATTGTATCTAATATATTAAATTTCTTTTCTTTAAGTTTTTCTAGGTATTGTTGTTCAAATATACATACAAATGTATCTCTCTCTGATTTAACAACTAATCCTTTAAATTCTGCTGCCCATTCATAAATTGTTTTTTCGATTTGCGCAGTTAGTACAGGTTTTTCTTCATCATTAATTCTTTGATTAACTTCTTCAAAGTTATCTATCATAATTATTCCAACGCAAATTTGAGAATTATGATATTTCTTTTCTAGCTCTAAAGTTTTAGTTTCATCTAAAAAATACATTGTGCACATATATTCATCTTTAGATTTTGTATATTTTCCCAATATCTCATAAATTTTGTTGCCTATTTCCAATTCTTTATGAATACTTTTTTCTGAGTCTTCCTCATTATTTTCTATTTCAAGTTTTATTTCTTTTAATAAATCTCTCAAAATATTATTTATATCTACATTTGCAAATTCTTGTACAAATTTACTACTTCTCCAAACCATATTTCCATTTGTTTCAATTATAACTAATGGAAAAGGAGAATTCTTTACTGTATCTTTTGCTAATTTATCCACATTTAGTGTTAAATCTTGTAAATGGTCTGAAAGTTCCGTTCTTCTTTTTTGGTTACTCCAGTATGTATATACAAGTATTAATATATATAACACTACTGAAGGTGTAAAATATCTTATATCTAATATGCATATTACAATTAAAAGTATAGCAATTAGAACTAAATATATTTTAGTTCTTGATATTAACCCTTCAAATATTTTTTTACTATTATTATTTTTCATAAAATAAGCTCCTCTTTTACGTATACTATTTTACTATTTTTACGCGTTTTTGTCAATTTTATTAGCTTAAAACAGGGCAAAAAAGAATATAGAGAGAGCTATTTAGCTCTCTCTATATTTTAAAAGCCAATTTTCTTTAAAGCTTCAATTCTTCTTCGCTTTTCTCCTTCATCTTTTCCAAGAACTTTAACAATAACCTCCCCATAGTGTGATTCTATTGCCTATTCCCATATCTTCCGGCTAACTACAACATAAACCACAAAAGAACAAACCTCTCTAATCCGTGGTTTGTTCTTTTTTTATTGTTTTATACTATTCAGCACTTGTTGTTTCTTCTTCAGGTTCTTCTTCATTTTGTTCTGTATTAATATGTGTATTTTTATAAACAGGTAATCCTGTTCCTGCAGGTATTAGTTTACCAATAATAACGTTTTCTTTTAATCCAATTAAGTCATCAACTTTACCTTTAACAGCAGCTTCTGTTAATACTCTTGTTGTTTCTTGGAATGAAGCAGCTGATAAGAAGCTTTCTGTTGCTAGAGATGCTTTTGTGATTCCTAGTAATATACGTTTTCCTGTTGCAGGACGTTTTCCTTCTGCTTCAACTAATGCATTCTTGTCCTCAAATTCATGTATATCAACTAATGATCCAGCAAACATGTCTGTGTCCCCATTATCTTCTACTCTTACCTTTTTAAGCATTTGTCTACCAATTACTTCAATGTGTTTATCGTTGATATCAACACCTTGGTTACGGTAAACTTTTTGAACTTCTTGAATTAAGTATTCATATACTCCTTCAGGTCCTTTAATTGCTAATATTTCAGCTGGGTTTAAAGCACCTTCTATTAATGGATCTCCCGCTTTTACTTCATCTCCGTCTTTTACACGTAATTTAGATCTAAATGGTATTGCATAAGTTTTTGAATCATCTTTAGACGTAATAACAATTTCTTTCTTCTTTTTATCTTCAACAATTTTAACTTTACCATCTATTTCTGTCATTACTGCTAATCCCTTTGGTTTACGAGCTTCAAATAGCTCCTCAACTCTAGGAAGACCTTGTGTAATATCGGCAACACCAGCAACACCACCAGAGTGAATAGTTCTCATTGTAAGCTGAGTACCAGGCTCACCAATTGATTGAGCTGCAATAATACCAACAGATTCACCAATGTTAACTTCATCACGAGTTGCCAATCCCATACCATAACATTTACGGCAAACACCATGTTTTGTACGGCATCCTAATACTGAACGAACTTTTACTGTTTCAATTCCTGCTGTAACAATTTTCTCAGCAATTTTATCTGTAATCATTGTATTTGTATCAACAATTAATTCTTTTGTTTCAGGATTAATTATATCTTCTAATGGGTATCTACCAACTAGTCTTTCATCCATTTTTTCAACAATTTGGTTTCCATCTTTAATATCAAATACTGTAAGACCTTCATGTGTTCCACAGTCATCTTCACGAACTATAATGTCTTGAGAAACATCAACAAGTCTTCTTGTTAAGTAACCAGAGTCAGCTGTTCTTAAAGCTGTATCTGCTAAACCTTTTCTAGCACCGTGTGCAGAAATAAAGTATTCTAGTGCATCTAGACCCTCACGGAATGAAGATGTAATAGGAATTTCTACTGTTTTACCTGTTGTACTAGCCATAAGACCACGCATACCAGCAATTTGTCTTAATTGGTTAATGTTACCTCTGGCTCCAGATTGACTCATCATATATACTGGGTTTAAGTCATCAAAGTTACTTTTCATTGCTTCTGTAACTTCATCTGTTGCTTTTTCCCATATTTTAATAACTGAGTTATATCTTTCATCCTCTGTTATTAAACCACGTTTATATTGTTTTAATACGTTATTTACTTGCTCATTTGCTTCAGCAAGAATTTTCTTTTTAGCCTCTGGTACTTTAACATCATCAACAGAAACTGTAATACCAGCTGTTGTAGAATGTTTGAAACCAGTTGCTTTAATATAGTCTAGTAATTCTGCTGTTGCACTTAAACCATTTGCATTTATTGATTTTGCAATAATTTTTCCTAAGTTTTTCTTAGATACTGCAAAGTTAAGTTCTGGTTCAAATAAGTTTTCTGGTTTTGTTCTATCTACAAATCCTAAGTTTTGTGGAATTCCTTCATTGTAAATTAATCTACCAACTGTTGTTTGAACTTTTCTTGTTTCTAATTTACCATCTATTTCTTTTTGAATTCTTACATATATTTTAGCATGTAAACCTAAATCATGGTTAAAATATGCTATTTTAGCTTCTTCTGGTGATGAGAAGTAATTTCCTTCTCCTTCTTCACCAGGAACATCCATTGTTAAGTAGTAAGCACCTAAAATCATATCTTGTGTAGGTACTGTTACTGGCTTACCATCTTGTGGTTTTAAAAGGTTATTTACTGAAAGCATTAAGTATCTTGCTTCTGCTTGTGCTTCTGGTGATAATGGTAAGTGAATAGCCATCTGATCACCGTCGAAGTCAGCGTTGAAAGCTGTACATACTAATGGGTGTAATTTTATAGCTCTACCTTCTACTAAAACTGGTTCAAATGCTTGAATACCAAGTCTATGTAATGTAGGAGCACGGTTTAATAATACTGGGTGGTCTTTTATAACATCCTCTAGTATATCCCATACTTCTGGTCTTAATCTTTCAACCATTCTTTTAGCGTTTTTAATATTATGTGCAATTCCACGTCCAACTAATTCTTTCATAACAAATGGTTTGAATAACTCAACAGCCATTTCTTTTGGAACACCACATTGATATATTTTAAGTTCTGGTCCAACAACTATAACTGAACGACCTGAATAATCAACACGTTTTCCTAATAAGTTTTGACGGAATCTACCTTGTTTTCCTTTTAATAAGTCTGATAGAGATTTTAATGCTCTACCACCAGCACCTGTAACTGGTCTTCCACGTCTACTGTTATCAATTAAAGCATCAACAGCTTCTTGTAACATTCTTTTTTCATTACGTACAATAATTTCTGGTGCACCTAATTCTAATAATCTTTTTAAACGGTTATTTCTGTTTATAACTCTACGATATAAGTCGTTTAAGTCTGATGTAGCAAATCTACCACCATCTAATTGTACCATTGGTCTTAAATCTGGTGGAATAACTGGAATTACATTCATTATCATCCACTCAGGTTTATTTCCTGATAATCTAAATGCTTCAACTGTATCTAGTCTTTTAACTAATTTTGCCTTTTTTTGTTCACTTGCTTTTTCAAGTTCTTTTTTCAATTTCTCAGCTAATTTTTCAACATCAACTTTTGCTAATAATTCTTGTATTGCTTCAGCTCCCATTCTAGCTGTAAAAGAACCTGCACCGTATTTTTCTTCTGCTTCACGATATTCTTTTTCTGATAAAACTTGAGCTACTGTTAAATCTGTAGTTCTTTTATCAATTACAATATATGATGCAAAATATATTACTTTTTCTAAGTTTCTTGGAGAAACATCAAGCATTAGTCCAATTCTGCTTGGAATTCCTTTAAAGTACCATATATGTGCAACTGGTGCAGCAAGTTCAATATGTCCCATTCTTTCACGTCTAACTTTAGATTTTGTTACTTCAACACCACATCTATCACATACAATTCCTTTATATCTTACTCTTTTATATTTACCACAATGGCATTCCCAGTCTTTTGTTGGTCCAAATATTCTCTCACAAAATAGACCATCTTTTTCTGGTTTAAGTGTTCTGTAGTTAATAGTCTCTGGTTTTTTTACTTCGCCTTTTGACCATTCTCTAATTTTTTCATCTGATGCTATTCCAATTTTAAGTTTGTTAAAAATTTCTAATTCATCCACTTTATTTAGCCCCCTAAATATTTTTCTTTTTTCGTACTTGTTTAAACAAGTTTTACACTGCTGTGCAATTCTATATTGTTAACTTGTTTAAACTTTCTGAATGGCTATTAAATTTTATTCTTCACTATCATTAAATTCGTCTATATCTAACAAATCTTCATCATCTAGTAATAAGTCTTCATCATCAATATTTTCTTCTTCGTCTAAAAGCATTTCACTATCTTCTGAATATCCATCAGCTAGTTCATCTTCATCAACTACTGCAAGTTCTTCTTCTATTTTAGGATCATCTTTAATACTATTAAAATCAATACCTTCATCAATATTTTCTTTTAATTCTAGTTCTCTATTATCTTCAGAAAGAAGTTTAATATCTAATCCTAAAGATTGAAGTTCTTTTACTAATACTTTAAATCCTTCTGGAACACCTGGTTCTGGAATGTTTTCGCCTTTTACGATTGCTTCATAAGTTTTTACTCTTCCGACAATATCATCAGATTTAACTGTTAACATTTCTTGAAGTGTATATGCAGCACCATAAGCCTCTAATGCCCAAACCTCCATTTCACCAAATCTTTGTCCACCAAATTGTGCTTTACCACCAAGAGGTTGTTGTGTTACTAGTGAGTATGGTCCAGTTGAACGAGCATGTATCTTGTCATCTACTAAGTGGTGTAGTTTTAACATGTACATTACACCAACTGTAATAGGGTGATCAAATGGTTCACCTGTTCTACCATCATATACTACTGTTTTTCCATCTTCTCTTAGTCCTGCTTGTTTAAATAAGTCTCTAATTTCTTCGTTTGTAGCACTATCAAATACTGGTGTTGCTACTTTAATTCCTAGAGCTTTAGCAGCCATTCCTAAGTGTACTTCTAGAACTTGACCTAAGTTCATACGAGAAGGAACACCAAGTGGGTTTAATACTATATCTACTGGAGTACCATCTGGTAAAAATGGCATATCTTCAACAGGTAAAATACGGGAAATAACACCTTTGTTACCATGACGTCCAGACATCTTATCACCTTCAGAGATTTTTCTCTTTTGGACAATGTAGACACGAACTTTTTCATCAACTTTTGGTGGAAGTTCATCACCGTTTTTACGTGAGAATATTTTAACATCAAGAACAACACCAGCACCACCATGTGGAACACGTAATGAAGTGTCTTTACCATCTTTAGTTTTATCAGCAAAGATGGCCATTAACAATTTTTCTTCCGCAGTAGGTTCTGTTTGTCCTTTAGGAGTAATCTTACCAACAAGAATATCTCCTTCTTTTACTTCAGCGCCTGGAATAATAATTCCGCGCTCATCAAGATAAGTCTTAGCATCTTCGCTAATATTAGGAACATCACGAGTATATTCTTCGTGACCAAGTTGAGTATTACGACATTCACAATCATAAGATTCAATGTGAATAGTAGTGTATACATCATCTTTAACTAATCTTTCAGACATAATAACTGCATCTTCGTAGTTATAACCATTCCAAGTCATAAATGCGATAGTAACGTTTTGTCCTAAAGCTAATTCGCCATTTTCCATTGCTGGACCATCAGCAAGGATTTGTCCGACTTTTACTTGATCTCCAACTTTAACAATTGGATGTTGATTTATACAAGTTCCTTGGTTGGAACGCATAAATTTTTGTAAGTGATATGTACGATCTACGCCGTTATTAGTTGTAACAATCTTTGTAGAATCTACATATTTAACAATGCCATCTTCCTTAGAAACAACAGCAATACCAGAGTCCTTAGCAATAAAGTGCTCCATGCCTGTTCCAATATAAGGAGCATGTGGATTCAATAAAGGTAAAGCTTGACGTTGCATGTTAGCACCCATCAAAGCACGGGTAGTATCATCGTTTTCAAGGAATGGAATACATGATGCAGCAATAGAAACAATTTGTTTTGGTGATACATCGATGTAGTCAATTTTTTCTTTTGGTGCTAAAACTGTTTCACCATTTTCACGAGCAATAACTAAATCATTTTTGATGCAGTGATTTTCATCTAATGGAGTATTAGCTTCAGCAATAAGATACATTTTTTCTTGATCTGCTGTTAAGTAATCAGCAGTTTCAAGGACACGATATGTACCTTTTTCGACTCGACGATATGGAGTCTCAATAAATCCGTATTTATTAATCTTTGCATAGCATGCAAGATTGTTGATAAGACCAATGTTTTGTCCTTCAGGTGTCTCAATTGGACAAATACGTCCATAGTGTGAATAGTGAACATCACGTACAGCGAATGAAGCACGTTCACGAGTAATACCACCAGGTCCTAAAGCAGAAATACGACGTTTATTTGTCAACTCTGCAAGAGGATTTGTTTGGTCCATAAATTGCGATAATTGCGAACTAGCGAAGAATTCTTTAATAGCACTTGCAACAGGTCTAATGTTGATAAGTTGTTGTGGCGTAACTTCAGACAAATCAGAAATAGACATTTTATCTTTAACTGCTTTGCACATTTTTGTAAGTCCATTACGGAATTGATTTTGAATTAATTCGCCAACACAACGAATACGACGATTGCCTAAGTGGTCAATATCATCTGTTTCGCCAAATCCTTCTATAATATTCATGAAATAAGAGAATGTAGCAAGGATATCAGAAATAGTTACACA
>ENA-OROD01002190-OROD01002190.1-human-gut-metagenome-genome-assembly--contig:-NODE-2190-length-14402-cov-8.635673_pt1 | contig 14402 bp, 16 predicted proteins | sample MGYA00242123_ERZ509038 | MGnify/ENA primary metagenome ERZ509038 (study PRJEB26280, sample SAMEA2338719) | human gut metagenome | biome: human gut; feature: human-associated habitat; material: faeces... | reverse complement strand
TTGCTTGCTTGCTTGCTTGCTTGCTTGCTTGCTTGCTTGCTTGCTTGCTTGCTTGCTAAAGATTGTCGCAGACTTGTCATACCTTGTCAACTCCTTTTGCCTGTATTTCGTATTTTTTTTTCAGGTTATTCGGCGTTAAAAGTTCCGCATATCAATATATGATACGTTTTGTTCTTTACATTCTACCATAAATTTCTCAAAAAATCAAGCCTGTTTGCCACTCCTTCGCATGAAATTATAAATGTAAAGTTTATTAAAGAGTTGAAACAAAAAAGTGGTATTTGCTTATCCGTGAATCGCCGTATATCTTTGACGCATTTTGATAAAGTATTCATAAACCGTCGCTTGCTCACGAGATAAAACTCTGCCTATTATGGGATAACTTAAGCCGTTTTGGCGGCATTCCAAAGCGATACGCATATTTTCGGTCAAATTCAAACTTTCGACGATTGTGTAATATTCGGTATAGTCTTGCATAACTTCTTCCTTTATTTCGTAAGACGGCTCGCTTACAGGCGTCATGGCGTCTAAACTTACTCTGCGGCAATAGTCGCTCATTTTTCTATTTATCAGTTTCATCATTTTGCGAATACAGGCAATCTCAACGGTAATAGGCTTGCCTTTCTTGTTGTAAAACAAAACGTCACTTATACGCTTTCCGTAATGTTAGCAAAGATACAATGCTCCTTCTTGGACTAAATCGTATGAATCGCTAAAAGTATACCCTAACTCGTTTTTGTGCTTAATATCGGCATATAAGTCGGCATACATTTTCTGCGCACGGCTTCCCAAGTAGCCTATTTGAAATCGTAATTCCATAAAGAGAATAAGTTCTGCCATTTTAAGTACGTTGTTTTGTGAGATTTCTTCTTTCATAACGCTGAAATCTAATATTTTTCTTTTCATTTGGATTTACCTCCGATTTATTTCGCCTTTCGGCAAAAACGGAAGTAGCTCCGGGAAAAGATAGACGGTTTTTTGTTTTGTAGTTGGTTAGACGGAAGTCAACTAACAGCGCAAAAATTGTTTCGTAAATATAAAAGAGGTTGTGCGTCAATTTGCCGCATAACCTCAAAAACGAGCAAAACCCAATATAAATTTAATTTTAATACTTAAAGGTTTTCCGTAACAATTTTTGCCGTTGACTTATGCATTTCACTGTGCTACAAACGCAGACGAAAGGCGATAAATCGGAGCGTCATATAGTGTCATACAAAGAGTGTCCATAAAACGGAATAGCAACCGCTTATCTCATTTTATAGTAGTTCGTGTAAATTCCGTTATGTGAGGAATCTGCGCTTTCGATAAACAGTTTGAATTTGTACTGCCCGGATTCGGCATTTAACTCATAGCGAATTTCAAAAATCCAGACCGAACCTTTTGCAAAATAGCCGTTATCCAAAGTGTTATTCCTTACGTAATAGAACTTATACAATTTGCTCGGATTGTCGTTAAAGTAGTCGGATAAATTACTCTTTTGTTCTATAACATACCAATTATCATTTGTGGTCATATTGTATTTTTCGATTCTCGGTTTTCCGAACATGCCGTCGTAATGCGTATTCAAGTACGAAAAATAAGTTTCCGCATTTACCTTAAAAGTCTCTTCGTCCGGGCAAACTTGTGAAAACGAATATCCGTCGTTAAACCCAGCATCGCTTGAGTTCATCTCGCCCGACAATCCTGTCGGAGCAGTCAATCCTGCAAGCCCTTTTGCCGACAGTTCTTCTTCGGTAAACCATTTCATGCTGTCGTGGAGCGGCTTTCTTTTTTCTCCGTCGTCCTCGTTGCTTTCGCATGCGACCATTCCGATGCAAGTTATCGCTAATAACACAGCGCAAATAATCTTGAAGAATTTTTTTCTTAACATATATTTTTAACCTCTCTGTTAATTTTTATTATTTTTCTATTCAACGGATTTCAGGCTCTCGTTCATCTTAGTTTTTACTATTTTCGATCGAAGCATAAGCGTTACAATCAAAGTAAATACAAAAACGATAACGGGAATCAACAACCACATGAACCAACTGACGTTTTCCACCGTTCCGAACCCGATCGTCTTAAACACAAGCGTTGCAAGTCCTATTCCTACCGGATACCCGAGCAGGATGCCAAAGAACGTACTGATATATATTTCACGATAGATATACCCGCATATTTCTCCGTCGTGATAACCGAGAACCATAAGAGTCGCTATTTCTCTTTCTCTTTCGCTTATATTTATCGTCGTAAGCGTATTTATTACAACCGCAGTCAAAAGCCCTGCGAAAGCAACTATTACCAACGCTATCCCGATAATCGCAGGCGAGCCGAAATCACCAAAGAGACACATATCGAGAAGAGCAAGACCTGCAAATACGAGTCCCGTTGAAACGGCTACCGATACAAGCATCATGAAAAACCTCGTTTTATACCTGAAAACGTTTCTCATCGAAGATTTATACTTAAACGAAAGACGTTTCCAAATAAAAGGGATTCTCTCAAGCAGTATTCTCCCTCCTTTTTTCGGTGGCTTCGGGCGTAAAAGATCGGCGGGATAGTTATTCGCAAGTCGCATGCCGATGGAAAATACCGCAATCAACGTAACCGCTATAATGGCGCCGAGCGATATAAAGTAATAGCTCGGATTTACCACCACAGATATGGGCGGCATAACATGTCCGTAGCCGAAAACGATACATATCAGCCACGAAACGCCATGGCCGACAAAAAAGCCGATACATCCGCCGACAGCAAGTGCGACGAGCGCAAAAAAAACATATCTCAGCACGATACTTGTCGAACCGTATCCGAGCGTTTTTAGACAAGCGATTTGCGAACGTTCTTCCTCCATAAGTCGCATCATGGACGACAACACAACGAGAAGCGTTACGGCGATAAAAATCACCATTAAGATATTTCCTATCCCTCGAACCTTGTCTGCACTTGCAATAATCGATTTGAAACTGTAATTGTCGTAAAGCGTGATTATGCGTATGTCTTCGCCTAAAAGTTTCGTAAGTTCCGTCTTTTCTTCGTCGATATATTTTTCGTAACCCGAAGAAAAAGAATGAAATAACTCCCTATTACCCTCTTTTATATATAAGTCACCTTTCGGCATGATTGCGCATACGTCCGTCGGACAGTATAAAATATTTTCGAGCAGGTCAAGTTTGTTTATGTCGGACAGATTGTCGGGAATTTCGATATCCTCGGGATTATTATAACTCGGTTCTCCGTCCTTGCCGAACGTAAGAGGACTTCTTACTATCCCTTTAATCGTAACGTTGATTTTATATTCGGGCGCAAGCTCTATTTCTACTTTATCGCCGACGGAATATCCCTTTATTACGTTATCTTTTACTTCGGCGTAAACGCAATTTTCGTCGTCGAGCGTTATCCTTTCGCCTTCGATAAGTTCCAACTTGTTGATTCCGGTATTTTCAAGGTCGAGAAAGTACAGCCTGAGCGATCTCTTTTCGCCCGTTCGTATATCTAAAGACATTCCCGTTTCTACGTTGTTCTCGCCGTAGCGGTTTTTTACCGCAGAAATTTGCTCGTCGGTAAAACCGCCAGTCTTGCTTTTCACGATAAAGTCGCTTACGTTTTGTTTTGTATAGTAATTCTCTATGCTGTCCTTTATCATATCGGTCGGCGAACCGATACCCGATATAAAGCCTATGGATATAAGAACAATACCGATAAGAGAAAGTAGCCGTATCAGATGTTTTTTGAACATTCGACGGACTGTTTTCAGATACGTTTTCACCATTCTATCTCCTCAATCGATTTAGGATTGTCATTCGTTTCGACACTTTCGATTCTTCCGCTCTTTATCCTGATTACTTTATTTGCCATATCTTTAAGCGCAGCATTATGCGTTACAACGATAACGAGTTTCTTTCGTTCGCAAGATAAATCCTGTAAAATCTTCAATATCTTCTTTCCTGTAATATAATCGAGCGCACCCGTAGGCTCGTCGCATAATATCAACTTCGGATTTTTGGCAATCGCTCGTGCTATGGAAACTCTTTGCTGTTCTCCTCCCGAAAGTTCTGCGGGAAAGTTATTTAACCTATCTGCCAGTCCTACCGATTCTAATACCGTTTTGGGATCAAGGTGGTTATCGCATATTTCAACGGCAATCTCGACATTTTCAAGTGCGGTAAGGTTAGGCATAAGATTGTAAAACTGAAAAACAAACCCCACGTCGTGACGACGATAATCCGTCAGTTGTTTTTTGTTGAATGCGGTTATATTTTTCCCATCAAGATCAATCTCTCCGCTCGTCGCTGTGTCCATTCCTCCCAAAAGATTCAAAAGAGTTGTTTTCCCGGCACCAGATTCGCCAAGAATTACAACGAACTCGCCTTCGTTCAAATCGAACGAAACGTCCTCTACTGCCGGTACTGTCAAAGAACCGGTATGATATTCTTTTTTTACGTTTTTCAGTGATAATATTCTCATAACTTGCTCCTTATTCTTGTAATTGACGAGACTCGTTAAAGGAATGCCTTCCATTACACTCGACAAGGACGGCTTGCATATCTTTTTGTTTGGATGATTTTGCAGAAATTTCTTATCGATACCACAATAAAAATATAGCCTGTAGACAATTTATATTGTACCATTTTATTTCTGTTTTTTCAATGCTTTTATCCCTGTTCACGCAAATTTCATTTTGCAAAAGTTTTTTATGTGTTTGATTGCAACAAAAGAACAGCGTAAAACGGAACAACCGGAACGAAAGAATTTGCTTTTCGCAACATACAAACACCGGACAAAGAAACGCAAGAATTTGCAACGATTTATCGCCGCAGCGAAAACAATACGGAATACGGAAACTACGGCGGCATAGGCGACAAATACGAAACGCACAGAATTACATTCGATCCGTCAACGTTCGGGGAAATAACGAGCGTTGAAATCGTGCTTGCAAGCGGAGAGTAAAATTATCTCGCTTTTGTTATGATTACCTTATAAACTAATATTTGTGGAATAGTCGTTATGAAATTAAAAGCATTAAATGCTGAGATTGTTTGTTGTTTGGCTTTTTCTTTATTCGGATGTAGCAAAGCAAGCGCAAGCAATTCTTCGATTCTTAGCCCCGAATAAATACAAATCACGATCCCGATGAATTTCCGTTTCTTATTCGACAACACCGCCTGCTCTATCTTCTTCTGTTCGGCAAGTGAAAATAGGTCAAAAGTTAGCTCCTAAATTCAAATATTATGCGAAGGATGTAAACCACGAGATATGGTAACATAAAAAGCACAAGACCCACTAAATCTTGTGCTTTTTGTTTTGTAGCTTTTTCGTACTACAAAGATTTGTGTGTACGACAAAATCTCGTTTTTAAGGCACTTTTCGGGAGTGTGTCGGACTATAAGTACTTTTTGCTACCCCATGCAAATAAAAAAAGACCACTACCCGTTTTATTGGATAGTGGTCTTCGTTTATATGGTTTCGTGGATATCACTCCGCATTTGAATTGTCGATATCGTGTTTTTCTTCGACTTTTATGCAGTCGATTGAAAAAGTGTCGAAAAACGCCCTCCCGTTCGGTTACTTCGCTCCGGTCAACAGCTTGTCCAACGGGATTCTCTCCGGGTATTTTCCTTCGGTCAGAATATCGCTTAAATATTTGTTGTCCAGAATCATATCATCCCGGATAAGCTGCCAGTTTGCCTTTTTCCTGAAAAACACTTTGAAGATCAGGAAATTCATAATCGCCCCGATTACCGGCGTGGTCATGCCGAAAGCCTCTGTATGAGAGAAATGGCACCCGGTCTCTGTTCGCTTTCCTTCAAAAGTAATAAAAGCTGTCTTCTTGTCGCTTTGGAAGACTATGCGGAAGTGGTTTTCATCCTGCTCGCATTCCGTAATTGTACCGGTCACATCGTAGTCCAGTCCCATGACAATCTCGCGGAAGCGAACCTTGCTTCCTGTGTGATAGTTCCCGTTATAGAGATTACATTCGATGTGGTAGGGACTCCACTTCACAAACTCTTCCTCAAAGTTAGCAACCCATGCCTCCAATTTCTCATAGGGCGCAGGGATCTCAATCTGTTCTGTAAGAATAACCATTATCACAATCAATAGGCACAGGGATTTTTCTTGTTTTTTAGATAGTGGCGCGGCTTTCATTGTCACGCCACTTCTATAATTTTTGTTTTGTCTGTTTTAACAGGCTCATTATCGGCGTTCGGAACGCTTACTGTTCCAACGCAGTTATAGACTATCTTCACTTTCTGCGTTTTTACACCGTCATTTTTTTCGGCTTCATAAACGATTATTTTCTCCACAAACGTTCTTATGATTTCGGCGTTCAGCTCCGTGATGTCGGAATACTTGTTTACCAACTTCATAAACCGATCCACGCTTTCGCCCTCTTCCCGAACGGCAGATATTTCATCTTTCAGCCTTTGAGCGGTTTGCTGTAATCCGTCCTGTTCCGCTTCATACGTTGCCGCCATCTTTGCAAATCTCTCGTCGCTTATTTTACCCGAAACGTTATCTTCGTACAGTTTCTGAATAATTCCGTCTATTTCGGCAATGCGTCTGACGGCTTTATCGAGCGACGCTTTGTTTTCGGCTCGTAGTTTTTCGGTTTCTCTTAAAGAACGTTTCTTTGCCAAGTCTAAAAACTCGCTTTCGTGTTCTCTTGCAAATGCCGTTACTTGACGTAAATCCCGTAAAAGAATTTTCTCAATGTCCGCAAGTCTTATGAAGTGTGACGTGCAGAAATACTTGCGCTTCTTTCGATAAACCGAACACACAAAATAATCTTTTTGGTGCGAATCACGTTGTCTGCGTAAATATAGCCTATGTCCGCAATCTCCGCAAAACAACATTCCCGACAATGCGTTCGGTTCGCCAAGACTGTCAAGGCGGCGTTTTCCTTCTCGGATTTTCTGCACCGCCCAAAACGTTTCTTCGTCGATGATCGGCTCTTGTGTATCTTTGAATACTTGCCATTCATCGGAAGGTAACAAGATAACTTTTTTCGACTTAAACGATTTTTTCTTCGTCTTGAAATTTACCGTCCACCCAAGATATTCCCAATAACCGAGTATTGCTCCAACCGTTTGGTCTGCCCACGCTTCGGGCATTTCGTTCGCTCTTATCGTAACCTTTCTGCCCATTTTCTTAGCGTGTATTTTCGGCGTATCGACACCTTCGTCCGTCAATATCCGTGAGATTTGCGTCGGACCGAAGCCCTGCATACAAAGTCCGAATATTCTTCTTACAACCGTTGCCGCTTCTTCGTCAATAAGCCACTTGTTCTTATCGTTCGGATCTTTTATATATCCGTAAGGCGGTAACGGATTTGTGTGTTTACCGGAATTGCCTTTTGCCTTGATTGCCGATTTCATCTTCTTGCTGATGTCTTTCGCATACCATTCGTTCATTATGTTTCTGAACGGCGTGAAGTCGTTATCTGTTTGAACTTCGCTGTCCACGTTGTCGTTGACTGCGATAAACTGCACGTCGTATTCGGGGAAAATTACTTCCGTATAGTAACCGACTTCGAGATAGTTTCTGCCGAAACGGGACATATCCTTAACGATAACTCGTTTAATAAGTCCTGCTTCGACTCTTTCCATCATTCGCTTAAAATCAGGTCGATTAAAGTTTGTTCCCGAATACCCGTCGTCCACATAAACCTGAACGTTTGCATAGCCTTTACTTTTCGCATATTGCAAGAGTAATTCTCTTTGATTTTTTATACTGTTCGATTCGCCCGTCAACTCGTCATCTCTGCTCAGACGAGTATACAGTGCGGTTTCATCACCTTCTGCTAATGGTATTTTGTTGATTGCTGACTGATTCCTCATTTAATACTCCTTCTGAAAAATCAGCCTTCAAATGTAGCCTTTTGATTATTTAATCGGCGGCGTTCTTCGTTTACCAAACCGTCTATTCCTGCTTCTATCAATTTCTTGATTTTCTGCTCTGCGGTTTCGTGTGCCGCTTCCGATTCTTCCGTTTCCACAATAAAAATCGTATTGTCGATTTTCACCGTGTAACTTCTTTTCTTATTATTTTCTACGCTTATCGTTGTTTCCTCCTTGCGATGAAGCGTAAAAAATATTAAGTTGTCGTATCGGCATAACCACGATTACGCTCCATCAATTATTCATTGATTCGTTATCCGTGATTATGCCTTTACAGCTAATCAGTTATTTTTGTTTGATCTCTTTGTAGTTTTCCAAAAGCGTTCCGTATCCTATGCGGATTAAGTCAACTTTCGGAATCCCGTGCTTTTTAAGAAATGCGACGATTTCCTCATACTCGTCACTCGGAAGTCTTGTATTAAATTGTTTCGTCGCTTGCTCGCGTTCTTCCTTGTGAACAACCTCGTATTTTTGTCTTGCACGTTGTTTTGGCGTCATCGTTTTCGTCATAGTCTTACCTCACTTATAACAGCGTCCAGAAAGCCACCGTATTCGCAATCGTATATTCTTATACCTTTTCCTTCCAAAGATTTTTTTACTTTTAGGAACGTTATAATATTTCTTGAAATTCTCGAAACGCCCCTTATAAGCAATATATCATACTTTCCGAGTCCTGCATCCGACAGCATTTTACGGTAAGCGGGACGATTTTCATTCAACCCGCTATATTTTTCATCTTTGTAGATTTCCGTTACGGTCAACCCGTTTTGTTCCGCAAAAGATTTCAACCGTTCGACCGTTATCGATACGTCACCGGTACAACTGCGATCATAAATTGCAACTCTTTCCATCAACGCTCACCCCTGCGAAGTAATGGCACAAATCAACGCACCTATAATGTTCATTATAAAGTGTCCTAAAATGAGCGCGCCCGCAAGCGTATATCTTCCGATAGTGCCTATAACCTTTCCCGTAACTTTTAACGCTTTCATATTCTGCCTCCTTATTTGACGTAAACGATTTCGTTTAAGATTTCTTCTTCGATAAGCCGTTGCATTTCCGTTTCCCGTTTCATATTTTCCATAAAGTCCGCCGACTTTTTGAAACGCTCTTCTTTCGAGAATTTTTCGTACATCGTTTCGTACAGTTCATCAGCGGCTTTATCTACGCCGTGCAGGTATTCGGGAAGATTCGCAATCGTCCAATCGAGTCCTTTATCCTCCAAATACCGTTTAGCGAGAGTGCCGTATTTCCCGTAAACGTGTTTTACAGGCTTTACCGCCTTCTGATAAACCTTAATCTCTTTTACCGTCAAACCTTCGTCTGACTCAGCCTTTTTGATTACCGCTTCTACGTTCATAAAAGCACCTCCTTTGTTTTCTTCGTCTTTATTATATCGTGATAGCACGATATTGTCAAGCTGTTTTGATTACTTTTCATAAAATATTTTCAGAATCTATCCGTAAAACCGATTTTGCTCTAAAACTATTGATATTTGAATAGTTTTAGTGCATTTTCGGTATAGAAAAGGAACGCTCCGAAGAACGTTCCTTATTCCTTAATTATTTGTTTGTCATTCTCTGTCCCACTCTATATCCATAATCTCTCTTAACTTGGATATAGCGGCAGAAACAGTTTCCCTGCTTAATTTGTCTTGCTCGTTAAACACATAAATACGTTGCATTTCATCGAACGCGCTTTCAAACTCTTTGTTTCCGTCAAGCCCTCGGAAGTAATCGAAGTTTGCTATTTGCATATCTGCGGCAACGCCGCCTTTGCGGTTCAATTCCTCTTTGCGTTTATACCCTATTACTTCAAGAACGCGTTTTTCGTCATTCAGGAACGCTCTGATCTGCTCGTTATCGAGAAGCACGGTTAAATCGTAAACGTGCTTTGCAACGTCGCTGTAATCTTTCCGTTCAAAGTAAAACTGCGCGGCAAACACCTTGTCGATAAAAATGCGTTCAAGCGAAATCGTTTCGATTTCAAACGGTTCTACGCTATACACTTCACGCATTATCTTTTGCTGTTCTTCGCTTGCAAGCTCATAAAGGTGCGGCGCAATCGTTATTCTGTCGGTCGGCTCGCTTACTGTAAAGCTCGTGGCTTCTATTTTCACTCTGCCGAAGCGTTGTAACGCGTCCTCTTTATCGAGCGCATACATCGACTCGTAAAGATACTCGCAAGTAATGCTTCCGCGATGATTTTCAAGTGTTTCCCCTTTTTCAAGGCAACTAAATTTCAGCGTGGCGTTTTCAAGTCGCTTTTTCGCCTGACTTGCCGTAGGACAATCTTCGATATACACCGTAAGGTCTATATCTTCCGAAAACCTGCGAATAGATTTCAACGCTTTATAAAGTGCCGTACCGCCTTTGAAATAAGCATACGCCTGATGTTCCTTTTCCGACAACTCTTTCAGTAAAAGCGTAACGTAATAATCTTTTTCCAAAACGTCGCGGCGAACGGAACATTTCTTCGATATATCGTCCACTACAAGTTGAAATGCCGCTTTATCTAAATGTAAATTCATTTTAGTTTACCCCTCTCGCAAGCTCCGAAAGCCCTGCATACACATTATTGTTATTGTAATACTTCGCGTACCCTATAAGCCGTTCAAAGCTCAAACCGAACGTGCCGATTTGTTTTCTTAAAATCTCTTGATAGTTATCCGCTTCGATTTTGACTTTCATCTTATTGTCAAGCATATCAAGTAGTTGCAAATATCTGTAATTATCCCTATTGATCTGAATAACGGGTTTAATAAGATATATGCCGTCTTTTTTATCTTCCGTCGTATATCTCGTTCGCGTGGTTACGATATAAGTCATATTCGGCATTTGCGTCGTAAGCCCTATCTTATTCATATAGGACGGTCCGGACTCGTATCCGATTACCTCGTCGCCGTTTACAAGATACGTTCTTTTAATAAGCTCGGTTGTGTCGATTCCCGCAACGCCGAAAGGCGTATGCACCGTTTTGTAGTAAACACCTTTTTGGTAACGCACAAAATCGGGATTACGCTTTTCATAACGTTGCAAAGTCATATTAAACGTTGCTTTATCCGTGTCGGGTAACTTTGTTTTTACATACTCGTAAATCTCGTTCGTATACAATGGAACTCTTAATTCCGCTTTCCGAACAAATTCGTCTATATATTGCATAACAGTCATTGTTGCGCACCTCCTTATGATATTTTATGCGTGCAATATTCTTTTTATTTGCACTATAATAATATCACAAGTTGAGTGTGTTGTCAAGCCGATTTCTCGCCCTGAAATTGAATTTTTTGTAAAACCTTGTCTTTTTACCCCGCAATCAATGCCGCGATACCTTTTACAAGATACGGACAAGCAACGAGAATGGCAAAGATAACGACAAGTCCGATGACGTAATTTTTAATCATTTTTCTCGCCTTTTCTTTATCTTCGTTCTTCTGCGCAATCGCAAAGAATACGCCCATCACGATACTCCATACGCCTGCGGTCGCTAATAGCACCCACCACATATAAGGCTGATATTGACCGAACAAATATCCGATATACGAAGATACCTGCTCGTACTGCTCGCCCATATTCTGCGTGGTAATCGCTCCGCAGTTCGTGCAAACGTAAGTACGGATATTTTCGCCGTTTACTTCTTCCGTTCCCGTGAGTTCGTAGTTATGCCCCGTTGCGGGAATATCCGAATAATACTCTTTCTCGCACTTCGTGCAATGGAATTTTCTCTCGCCTTCCGTTTCGCAATGCGGTTCGCGCACGACTTCCGTTTCATAATCGTGTCCGGTTGCCGGAACGATATTGTCTTTATATTCGTTTCCGCAAGACAGGCAGGTATGAAGCGTATAACCTTCGTCCTCGCAAGTTGCGATGAAATACGAATCGGTGAATTTATGTCCGACCGCTTTCAGGATTTCCGTCTTTACGCAATCTTCGCAACGGCGGCATTTCTTTCCGCGATAGCCTTCTTCCGTGCAGGTCGGCACAACTTCGATTTCTTCATAGTCGTGTCCGCGCGGCGGCACGAACGTATCGTTATATCCCGTCCCGCAACGCAAACAAATATGCGTTGTGTAGCCCTGTTCCAAACAAGTCGGTTCTACAACTTCCGCCTTATAATTATGTCCGAGCGGGCTTACGATTTTCGTTTCGGTCTGCGGACAACTCGTGCATTTCCTTTGCTCTACGCCGCTTGCCGTACAAGTCGGCTTCGTCAGACTTGTCCATTCTCCGAAATCGTGTCCCGTTGCGTCTGTATAAGAGTCCGTATAGGTATGTCCGCACCTTTCGCACTCGTGGATAGTGTTTCCGCGTTCCGTACAGGACGGATCTACAACGATGTCTTTATAACTATGACCGAGCGCGTCCGTATCCCGTTCGTCAACGTAAGAACATACCGAACACGTTCTCTCGTCTTTTCCCAAGTCTACGCAAGTCGGAGCTTTTACGGTTGTCCACTCGCCGTATTTATGTCCTTCGGCTTCGACAAAGTTATCCGTATAGGTGTTGCCGCAGGTTTTGCAAGTATATCTCGTATAGCCTTGCGCAGTACAGGTCGGTTTTACGATTTTGCTCTCGTAGTCGTGTCCTTTGGCTTCGATAAAATCTCCGTCGTAACTATCTCCGCAACCCGTACATTTATATATGGTATAACCTTTTTGAGTACAAGTCGGCGCAACCATAGAATACCTTGCGTAGTAGTGATCTACCGTAAATTTATACGTTGTCGAACGGTTGGCGTCGTTGGTGATTATGAAACTGTATTCGCCCTCTTGTTCAATCCAAGTTCCGCTTGTATAGCTTTTCCCGTTCAATGTTGCATAGCAGTTACTCGCCGTCCAAATCACGCAAACTTTATGACTGTTGTCCGACTTCACTATCGTTGCTTCGGGTGCGTCGATACTCATATACATATAACAAGTATCGCTCCTGTTGCCGAAACCGTCCACCGCATAAAAACCATACGTGCCGTTTACCGCTGTTTTGGAAAAGACGACGCTCGAAGTTGTGCTTGCCACAAACGAAGTGCTGTTCGGCGTTTTGTAATACAGCGTTACGCCGCTGTAATTATCCGAAGCGGTAACGGTAAACCCGTCTTTCAACGTTTTCCCGAACCCGCCGACCGAACTCGTAATCGTAGGTCTTGTGTGATCCATCGAAATCGTATAGGTCTGCGAAGCGTTCCCCGCGTTATCTACGCAATAGAACGAATATGCGCCGTCTGCCGTCAGTTGCGTTCCGCTTGCATATTCGGTGTAACTCGACGCGCCGGGCTTTTTAACGTAGATTGTTTTTACGCCGCTTCCGCTGTCCGTCGCCGTTGCCTTGATATAGTTTGCTATGCTTTTGAATCCGTTCGATACCGAAACATCTCCCGAATATAAAGTCATTGTCGGCTTTGAAGAATCAAGCGTAATGCTTTTCGTCGCGGAAATGTTACCCGCTTTATCTACAGCTCTGAACTGATACGTTCCGCTTGCCGCGCTTGCGGAAATACTTGTTCCCGACGTATAGGTCAACCAAGACGAACTGCCCGGCTTTTTATACTGTAAGTAACTGATTCCGCTCCCGCTGTCCGTTGCCGAATAGGAAAACGTCTGATTCGTGTAACTTCCCGTAATTTCCGTACCATTACTGTTCTTAATCGCTCCCGTGGGTTTTACGGTATCGAGATACAAAAAATATGTTCTTGACGTATTGCCCGCCTTATCTTTTGCATAGAAAGAATACAAACCGTTCATCCCTGACGAAGATACCGTAGTAGACGTACCCATATTACCGTAACTGCTGTTGCCGGGCGTTTTCATATAAATACACTCCACGCCGCTCATCGAATCGGAAGCCGAAACGTATGTAGACGAGTTCGTGTATTTACCCGTAGACGAAGTCGAAACGTTATTCATTGTAGGCGCGGTGCTATCTACCTTGAACTGAAACGTGAACGAATATGATTTGCCGATACCCGAACGCGGGCTTGTTGCCCATCCTGCGCTAAAACTCGAAGTTACCGTATATGTACCGTCTGCAAGGTTAGAAAGCGAAAACGAATTATTGTTTCCTTTTGCTACCGTCGTACCGTTGCCCGAAATAGTTGTCGGGATTTTTACAGAAGAATTTATAATGACGTTGACCGAGTTCGAGCCGATATAACTGCCGCTTTCAAACGTTCCCGTTCCCGACGACGAACTGCCGTAAAGCGTTACCGAATAGTCCACAAAACTATATTGTCCTGTTTGCATACTGTAACTTACGCCTGAACCGCTTGCCGTATTGCTTCCCGTTCCACCGCCCGTTCCCGTTGTGGTTTTCGTAGACCAATTAAACTTGACGGTATATTTTGGCGTGGTTGCCGCATACGCCGTCGTGCCGTTTGCAAACAGACTTGACAAGCCTACCGCAAAACACAACGCGAACACGGCACACAACAGCGTTCGTAAAATGCTTTTTCTTTTGGTTTTTACCACTTAATTGCCCTCCTGATACAATATAATTGACCGAAAAAAGTGCGGTATTTGAATTAGCACTTTTC
>ENA-OROD01002184-OROD01002184.1-human-gut-metagenome-genome-assembly--contig:-NODE-2184-length-14445-cov-2.812995_pt1 | contig 14445 bp, 17 predicted proteins | sample MGYA00242123_ERZ509038 | MGnify/ENA primary metagenome ERZ509038 (study PRJEB26280, sample SAMEA2338719) | human gut metagenome | biome: human gut; feature: human-associated habitat; material: faeces... | reverse complement strand
GCAAAAGTAGGAGATATAGTAGTTGCTATTGTAGAAGATTCAGCAACGGTAAAAACCTACAAAAGAACAAAAGACAAGATTATATTGCATCCTGAGAACCCAGACTTTGATGACATTATAGTCGATGAGTGCGAGATTCAAGGGATAGTAAAACAAGTTATTCATAATGTATAGGAGGGCATAAAGACAAAATGACTAACAAAATATACTGTCCATATTGTCAGAGGTGTATTGGAGAATGCACATCGTCTGATGAACAACACACAATAAATAAAGTATTAGTGGATAAACCACAAAGAGTTAAAAAGAAACAAGTAATCCATGACATGAAGTGTCATAGGTGTAAAAAACAATTATATGTATCTATGGAATTTGCAAATTAGCATTACTGATTAGCGGTAATCCTAGCAAAAACCTAAGCGAACCCCAGCGTTCCGATACCAAAAGTTAAACCTACATAGTTAGGGTAATTGAGGTATTAGTTCGCTGGTTTTTTTTATTTTTACCAGGTGGACTTTTGGCCATCTGGTATTTTTACGAGAAAAATTTAAAAAAAATTTAAAAAAATTTGCATTTTATTTCCCGTGGGTTCAAATGGTGGTCTCACGGGGTTGGTAATATGTAGGTGTCAAAATCAAAAAGAAAGGAGGTGAGATAACGAATGGATTTGAAAAAATCAAGCATAACAGCTGATATTCTTCATGTGCTAAATGATGGCAAGATACATACTTTGCAAGAAATAGCAGATGAAGTTGAAGCTCACAAATCAACAATAAAAAGACATATTCAATCATTATCATATCGTTATCCCATCGAAACCTTTCATGGTGGCGACAAGAGGGGTGGAGTTTACTTAGATAAGTCAGCAATACACCAAGGCAAAATCCTAACAAGAGATGAGTTGCAGATCATCTCGAAGGCACTAAGGCTACTGCAAGAGTCAAAGTGCAAGGATGTAAACCAAGAAGTATTGTTGAATCTTATAAAAGAATACTCAGAACCTACAAAACAAGAACAGGAGGAAACAGACAGTTATGCGATCTAACATGATAATCAACGGGAAAATGCTAGCAGAATACTTAGATACGATAAAGTTTAAAAAAGATGAATTCGTTGATTTAATGAAAAAAAGTCACACTTTCACAGTTAGAACAAAAGAAGATGGTTGGCAAGTTGCCTACACATATGATGAAGCATTGCCATCAAATCTATTTGCGGAAAGAGTTTCATTGAACTACGATCAATCAAAAAGATTACTAAACATAATAGGAGCAGATGTAGCCGAAAGAATCATCGACTGGGAGGCTATGGGGATGCAAAACCCGCTCTATAAGCAATTATTTGAAAAGATACTTAAAGGTCTAGGAGATAAATTTGAAACAAGAAATAAGTATGCCTATCAAGGTTAAGCCATATGAACACCAAGTAAAAGCATTTTTATTTGCTTTGCAAGTAATGGGTTTTATTAGTGATTGATACACTGATACCTTGCGATAATTGTGGAAATGTATTCAATAAACCTACAAATAAGATAACGAAAGTTAACTTTTGTTGCAGAGATTGTATGGATAGATACAACTCGGAAAGGTTCTCAAACTACAATGAAACAGAGAATCCTATGAATGCTAAGGGCAGAACTATTGAAGAAAGATTTGCTATGAGAGATAGGAGAATCAATGCCAAAGATAGAGTTGGCAAGGGTGTTCATACATACATAAAGCAACTTGGAGAACCAGAGCATCGTAAGATAATGAGAATCAAGTTAGGTAGAGATTTGAAACCAGATGAAGTGATACACCACATTGATGGCAACCGAAATAACAATAAGCCAAGCAACCTGGCAGTAATGACACGAAGCGAACACACTAGATTGCACATGCTGGAATACTGGAGAAAGAAACATGCGAACCAGTAAATCAGTAGCAATCTTGGCAGAAATGGGAACAGGTAAGACACTCATTTCAATTGGAATTGCTGGGTACTTATACCTACAAAAAGAGATAAACAAACTGCTGATAGTAGCGCCACTTTCCATAACAAAAGTGTGGGAGGAAGAGTTTGAGAAATTTGCAGACTTTGACTACCAGTTAAAAGTATTGGAAGGAACTACCTACAAAAAACAGGAAACTTTAAGAAATCTCTTTGGGAACAAACTTCAAGTAGCAGTAGTGAACTATGAGTCTTGTTGGAGAATGGAAAAGGAAATAGCCGACTGGAAACCAGGCATGATTATATGTGATGAGTCCAGCAAGATAAAAAATCACCAAGCCAAGCAATCAAAGGCGCTACACAGACTAGGTAAGATCAGCAAACACAATATCATATTGACTGGAACACCAGTAACGAATAATCCTTTAGATTTTTTCTCTCAGTACAAGTTTCTTGATGAGGGTGTTTTCGGTTCGTCCTATTATGCCTTTCGCAGTAGATATGCAGTGATGGGTGGATATGGTCACTACCAGGTTGTGGGGTATAAGAACCTACAAGAATTAACTGAAAAAGCACACAAAATAGCATTCAGAATAACGAAAAGAGAAGCTTTAGATCTGCCAGAGCAAGTAGATGTTATAAGAACAATTGAATTAGAGCCAAGTGCTAGAGCTACATACAATAAAGTTGAAAGAGATAGCTATGCTGAACTGCAACACGGAGAAATAGTAACAACAAATGTATTAACAAAGTTACTAAGGCTTTCGCAGATTACAGGTGGCTTTGTCAAAGATGAATTCAACGAGTTCGTGGAGCAAGTTTCTGAGGCCAAATTAGAAGCTTTAAAAGAAATAGTAGAAGAATGTGTTGATGCTGGCAAGAAGTTGGTTGTATTTGCAAGGTTTATACCAGAAATAGATGAAATAACAAAGATGCTTAAAAAACTTGGAATTCAGTACGCATTGATTCGTGGAGATGTTAAAGACAGAGCAAGTGAAGTTGATAAATTCCAGAACGATCCTAGTGTCAAAGTATTCATTGGTCAATTACAAACCACGGGAATGGGTTTGACATTGACAGCGGCTGACACAGCGGTTTTCTACTCATTATCTTACAACTTTGCTGATTATGAGCAAGCCAAAGCACGAATCCATAGGATAGGTCAGAAAAATACCTGCACCTACATTCATTTAATTGCTAAAAAGACAATCGATGAAAAGGTAATGGATGCCTTAAAGTCCAAGAAAAACATTGCTGATCTAGTTGTAGATAACTGGAGAAGCCTATTCAATCAAGAAGGAGTGGAATAATGCAAACACAGGAACAAGCAATGGAGCAAGTAGCCGAAAGAATACTTGAACTTCGTGACGATAAATTTGACTTAGAAACAAAGATAAAAGCAATTAACAAGGAACTCGAAGATACAGAGTGGCAACTTATAAACATAATGACAGACAAAGAATTGGAGAGTTTCAAACACAAAGGAATTAGTTTCACAGTAGCAAAGCGAGAATTCAAAAGTGCTAACCCTGAAACCAAAGATGAACTATACCTACAATTCAGAAACAGGGGTATGGATTATCTGTTCAGCATTAATGCAAACACATTAAGTGCAAAGGTTAAAGAGTTAACCGAAGAAAACGATGGAGTAATGCCAGAATGGTTGGATGGTTTGATCAATACCTTTGAAAAACAATACATTTCAATAAGAAAGAATTAATAGGAGATAGAAAACATGAGTAACGAAATTGTAAAGAAAGATGAAAACTTGTTTGTAGCAAATGCTGATGCATTAGACCTACAAGATGAACTTGCTGGACTCAGCATAAAGTTCGACAAAATCAAAGTTCCAAGTGGTGGTAGCCTTGCATTTGAAGTGCCAGGAGAAAACCCAGATGAACCTGAATTCCAAAAAGAATTTAAAGCAGTAATTCTATATCAACACCCAATGCTTTCATATTACAAAGAGAAATATACGGGTGGAAACGAAGCTCCAGATTGTTCATCACTTGATGGAATCAATGGGGTAGAAAAAGAAACTGGTTGTGTTCAGTCTTGCAAAGATTGTCCATTTGCAAAGTTTGGTAGTGGAGAAAATGGTGGCAAAGCCTGCAAGACTAGAAGAAGATTGTTTATTTTAAGAGAAAATGAAATGTTTCCTAGCATCTTCTCAGTACCTACAAGCAGTTTGAATGATTATTCAAGTTATGTATTCAGCCTTATTAAGAAAGGCAGAAAACTAAATCAAGTGGTAACAAAGTTCTCATTGAAGAAAGCAACAAGTGGAACAGGTATCACTTACAGCAAGGTTGTCTTGGCTTGTGATAGAGATTTAAGCGATGCCGAGAAAGAAAACATTGCAAAGATGACTGAACAAGTGAAATCAGTAGCACACACCATAACAGAACAAGTAGAGAGTGAGGAATAACTACTCTCTTAAAAAGAAGGAGTAGAAATGAATTCAGATAATGTATTTGATGAAATAAAAAACAGGGTAAATATTCGACAGGTAGTTGAGTATTACCACGAACCAGTAAATCGCAATCACAAAGTTCATTGTCCAATGCATCAAGATAAAACACCATCCTTGAGTGTCGATGAAAAGAAGAACATGTTTAATTGTTTCAGTGCTGGATGCGAATTTGCTGGAGATCCTATTTCCTTCGTTGCTGGAATAAAGAAAGTAGACAATCTCGAAGCCGCAAAGATAATCAACCATGATTTCAACTTGTGCCTAGATTTCGATAGGAAAGAACTAAGCAAAGAGCAGTTGTCCATAAGAGAATACATTGTCAAGTGTCAGCAACACATTGGAGAAACTGACTACCTACAAAAAAGAGGATTGACACTTGAAACATTAAAGAGATTTGGGGTTGGCTACGATCCAGAGAAAAAGTGTGTGGTTATTCCCTATAGTTCTGCCTACACTTATTACCAAACAAGAAATGTTTTAACAAAAGCATTTTATAAGCCAGAGAATGATATTGCTGGAGAAGAGCCAATTTGGAACGAGAATGCACTTCGTAGAGTATCAACAAGACCTATCATTGTTGTAGAAAGTCCAATCTGTGCAATGAGCATAATGCAATACGGTGGCAATGCTATAGCATTATGTGGAGTAAGCAAGATAGAAAAGTTGATTGATATCTATAAGAAAGCCAAGAATACAGCACTAATTGTCCTTGCTCTAGACAATGATGAAGCTGGTCAAAAAGGTACAGCTAAAGCGGTGCAACTACTCAGAAAAGCCAGAATAAACTACTTGGTTTACAATGTTGCTGGTCAATACAAAGATCCAAACGATTTGATGATGCATAGTGCTGATCAATTGTGTAAGGAATTATATCAAGTCAACCTACAAAGCAAAAAGAAAAGCATGTCAGAAACTGATGTCCTTACTGGCAAGGAAATATCTGAGATGAAACTTCCACCAATAAGATGGGTAGTTAAGGATTTAATTCCAGAAGGGCTTTCAATACTGGTAGCACCTAGTAAAATAGGAAAATCCTGGATGATGCTGGACTTGGTGCATTCAATAACTGAGAAAATGGATTTTCTTGGCAAACCTACAATTTTTAGTGATGTCTTGTATTATTCATTAGAAGATACGGAACGAAGATTAAAATCTCGTGGAAACAAAGTTTGGCAAGGAAAACCAATGTCAGAGCATGCAATGTTCAGAGTTACAGCAAGAACATTGGATACTGGTTTATTAAAAGACTTGGAGGCAATTTTAGAAAAGAATCCAGGCATTAAGGTTGTTATATTCGATACATTTCAATTTATAAGAGGTCAAATGTTAAAGAATGAAAGCACATATGCCTATGATTACCGAGAAATGACAACACTCAAACACTTTGCAGACTTGTTTGAAATAAGCATCATATTGGTTCACCACCAAAGAAAAATGGTTGATGAGAATGACTTTGTCAATATGGCAAGTGGTAGTACAGCAATCGTAGGTGGTAGCGATACTGCAATATTTATTTACAAAAAGAAACGAAGTGATGAAGATGCAACACTAAGCCTAGTTGCTCGTGATGTTTACATTGAGGACTTGGTAATCAATAGGGATTTCGAGAAAGGTGGCTGGTTTGTTGTCGGTTCTCCAGAAGAAAAGGAACGAATGCGAAAGGAAAATGAATTCAATTCAAACCCAATTGCAAAGACCTTGTTAGCACTGCTTGAAAAGCAACCAAGTGGATGGAGTGGAACAGTTAGACAATTGCTAAACGAATGTTATGATTATTTGCATGTTGCACCAGCAGAATCAGAGTCAGCAATAGGCAAATTGCTTAGTAGCGAGGACTTTGAGTATCGCATTTACAAAGCAACTAGGTGCGAACATACATCGAAACGAAGAAGTAATGGTGTTGTCCACACTTTTGCCCGTAAACAAAGGAACTTATTTGACAAAGATTATCAAGAAAAGGACTAAATTTATTACAAAATCAACTACACACACTACACATCATACATTGGATACACAAAAAACCATTTAAAATCAGCAACTTGGCTAGTGTAGTGTGTGAAAACCAGTAAGACATTACCATACACTTACCATACACTATCAAAAACCCAAAAAATATCCAAAATTGGAAAAACTCGACTCCTTTAACTACATTATTTCATTTTTGGGGTTTAGTGTAGTGTGTGTAGTGTGTGTAATAGGTTTTACTCATAAACGGAGGTAAAAATGCTCGAAAGGGATTTAATAGATGAAATAAAAAAATACCTACAAACAAAGAAAGAATTGTTCTACTGGAAAGAACACGGTGGTCAATTCGGAACAGCAGGTATTCCAGACATAATTGTCTGTTATAAAGGAAAGTTTATAGCCTTTGAGTGCAAGAAACCTGGTGGAAAACCTACAATCTTACAGAAAATGACACTCAATAAAATAAACAGAGCCAAAGGTATTGCTGTAGTTGTCTATAGTTTAGATGAAGTAAAGGAAATAATCGAAAACATTGATTAGGAGGGATAGATGGAAGATTACATTCTGCATAAGGTTGTAATAACAACCGAAGCCAAATTTGATTATGCCAGCATCTTCAACTTGCTTGAAGTAATTGATGAAGAAAGTTTTCTTCCATCAAGATTTCAAATACCAGATATGAAAGCTGAACTAGAATGGTTTATACAAACAAATAGAAAATACTGGTACAAACAATATTTCAAGGTTAAGTATCTAGAAGAACAAACAGGAACAATGCTGTATGTCTTTGTTAGACCAGGGTTAGTAATTGGTAAAATGAAAAACTGGGATGTTGTAGGCATTTGCATTGCAGACGATTGGAATGAAGATCTAGAAGAGATGGGAGCAATCAAAGGTTGGCTCGACACTAAAATAGAAAATCTACCAGATGAAGAAGATTGGGTAGAGGTAAGATACAGAAATAAGATACTAGAACTGCTAGATTTAATATACGACATAGGAGGGAGAGATGGATTCATTAGATGTTGTGATGAACTTGCTGAAGAATTATCAGATAAATATGGCAAAGATCAAGCTGATAGATTCAGAGCAAGGAAAATTAGAAGATTCATCAAAAGCAAGTCTTGGGGATCTGAAACAGCAAATGAACTTATTGAATTGCTCGATAAATTGCTTGAACGAGAAAGAGAAAACTATGATAGATATGATTTTTAAGCAAGGTAGGTCACTAAATGATGTCTCAAAAGTCCTATTCACAGTGAAGTCAAATGTTCATAAAATGGAAAAAAAAGCAATAAAAACAATTGCAAAAATCTATGATGAACTAAAAAAGTGAACGAAAGTGAACGGTAGAGAACGAAAAGAGAACGAAAGTGAACGAACGAGCCGTATAATAAAGGTGTAAGAACAAAAGCAATCAGCCAAGTGCTGGTTGTTTTTCTTATTAGGAGGACTTATGCCACATATACCAAAGAAACCTTGCAGGTATCCAGGGTGTCCAGAACTTACAAACGAAACATTCTGCGAAAAGCACAAAAAGGAAAGTAATAGGATATACAACCTATACCAGCGAGATACACTAAGCCGAACATTCTATAAAACAAAAGAGTGGGTAGAATTAAGAAAGATAAAACTTAGGCAATCACCATTCTGTGAAGAATGCAAAAAGAATGGAACAATAGTAGTAGGAAAGATAGTTGACCATATAGTACCAATCAAACAGGGTGGTGCTCCATATGATATCAATAACCTACAAACACTATGTTGGTCTTGTCATAGTAGGAAATCCATAGAAGAAGGTAGCAGGTTCGGTGTACAAACCAGACAACGAAAATATTAAGAGATGGAACTTCTTCAGTAAGAATAAATGGAATATACCTACAATAAAAGGAATTGATGAATTTGATGAAAAAGTGCAATTTATTGGGTTTAATTATGCAAAAACATGTGAAAAACAGCAAAAAACCGATTTTGGAGTGCATTTTTTCTTAGATGACTATCAATTCAACAGGTTATGGAATAGACCAGATAAATACATTCCATTATTATCGAAATTCAAGTATGTATTAAGCCCTGATTTCAGTATGTATACAGACTACCCAAAAGCAATGCAGATGTGGAAACACTATCAAAAGCATTGGCTTGGTGCTTATATGGAATTATTAGGAATCAAGGTAATTCCAACGGTTGGATGGAGTGATAAAGATAGTTTCAAGTGGTGCTTTGATGGAGAACCAAAGAATTCAATTGTGGCAGTAAGTTCTATAGGAACTCAAAGAGATAAAGAAAGCAAACAAGCATTCCTAGAAGGATACAATAAGATGTTGGAAGTCCTAAAACCCACAAAGATATTATTCTGGGGAAATATTCCAAACGAAATAGATAAAAGTAATGTGATCCAAATGGGATACATTATGGATGAAAAATTCAAACTTATGAGAGAAAATAGCGAATAGCACTGGACTTTGAAAAAACCTTGCGGTAATGTTTGATTAGCCTAGTGCAAATTAATAGAAGGAGATTAAAATATGGGCGGTAGAGGAAGTTCAAGTGGAACAGACTGGAGAACAAGTGCTGGTAGACCTTGGCAAACAAAAGCCGAAAGAGAAGCTGACTCAAAAGCAGAGAAAGCAAGAGTAGACAAGATATATAAAGAGGCAATGGCAAGAGAAGCCAGTATGACAGAAAGTGAAAGAAAGAACGAAAGAATAAACAACCTTGCAGAGGCAATAAAGCAAGGTGCAAAAAGAAATGCAACTGGTAGATACACAGTTACAATTGGTGGAGATAAGTTCTCAACTGAAAAACAAATAGATGACCACTACAATAGAGAAAAGAAAATCAGCCAACAGATGTTTGAGAACATTCAATACGATAATAAGCAGTATGGTATGAACAAAGGACTGACCATTGGTGGTAAGAGAATGACATCATCAAAGCAAATCAATAACTACTACGATAAGAAAGCAAAAGAAGCAAAACAAATGCTCAAAAACTTAAATGGCTAAGGGATAGACCAGGGGGATCTAAATCTCTGTGAGTTTCAACTTCAAGAGCGGGGCGGCAGTCATACAGAAAAAGTCGCAAAATCAAAAATCAAAAATATAATTTCAAAAATAAGCAAAAAAAATGCGAAAACATAGCAAAAAACATAAAAAATGCTATGTTTTTTTGTTTTTGACTTAAAATTTGATTTCAAAAAAAATCAAAATAAAATCAAAAATAATCAAAATAAATCAAAATTAGGAGGGTAATTGTATGCCAAGTGGCGGTTATAGAGCAAATGCTGGTCGTCCTAAAAAATCCGTAACTGAAAAGATTTTGTATGGAAATCCTGGGAAAAGACCAATAGAAATTCTTAACTTTGAATGTGGAGATGAATTGCCAAAAGATCCACCCAACTGGTTAACAAAAAAAGGGAAGGAAATATATAAAAGTTTGGTTGAATGGTTAGAAAAAATTGGATGCACAAAAGGTATTCTTCCATACAATTTAGAAGAATATGCTCACTGTAAATCAAGATGGCTAGAAAGTGAAGAAGCAATAAGTACACATGGTTTTCTAGTAAAAGACAATGGAGGCAAGCCAATTCCAAACCCTTATGTTTCACTAGCACAACAATACTTAAAAATGACAAATGATGTGTGGTCTAAAATATATCAAGTAGTAAGAGAAACAAAACTAACCGAACTAGACAGCAATTCTCCTAACGATGATGTAATGGAAAACTTGTTGAGGGGGAAATAAGATGCTAAGAGTAATAGAACTATTTGCTGGAATCGGATCGCAAACACAGGCACTGAAAAACATAGGTGTTGAACACGAAGTTATTTGTATATCAGATAACGATGCACCAGCAGACAAATCATATAGAGCGATGCATAATCCAAATGTAAACAATCTTGGAGATATCACAAAAATAGGAGAGTTGCCAGAAGCTGACCTTTGGACTTATTCTTTTCCTTGTCAGGATATCTCGGTGGCAGGACACCAAAGGGGTTTAGAAAAAGGTGGTGGTACGAGGTCAGGGTTGCTCTGGGAAGTAGAAAGATTGTTGCTAAGAGCCAAAGAAAAGGGAACACTTCCAAAATACCTATTATTGGAGAATGTCAAAAATCTCCTAAGTAAGAAGTTCATAGACAACTACAATGCGTGGTTGTCTTTTTTGTCAGAACTAGGATACACCACATACACACAGATACTTAATGCTAAAGATTATGGCATACCGCAAAACAGAGAAAGGGTATATGGTGTATCAATTCTAGGAGAACACGAACCATACAAATTTCCAGAAAAACAACCTCTAACAATAAGACTAAAAGATTTGCTTGAAGATAATGTGCCAGAAAAATACTACCTAAAGACATCAACAATAATTAGTATACTCAACACAACATTTAATCAGCGCAAGGGATTGCTCCATGGTGGCAATGATATATGTGCAACATTATGTGCCAGAGATTATCACGAACCGAAGCTTATAGCTGTTGGCAAGCTCGAAGGCGGTGTTTGGGATAAACGATATAACCAAATAAGACAGGTGTTCGATCCAGATGGTTTGAGTCCAACAATAATGGCAGGTGGAGGTGGCGGAACTGAAACAAAGATAATAGCAATTCGAGGTAGAAATGGAAAACAAGTGATAGAGCCAAGCAAGAAAGAGATAACAAACTCATTAACAACAGTCACAAAAGACAATATGGTGTTGGAACAAAATGCAATAAAGCGAAACTATGATGTCTTTATTAAAAAGAACGGTTATATCCCAGAACTATTCAATCCTTGGAATAAGAAAGAAATAAAAGACATTTCGCCAACTCAAACAAGCAATTGTGGATCTAACTTCAGCACATCAACTGTGTTAAAGGCTGAACAGGTGGAAACAGATGATTTCCTAAGAATAAGGAAGCTGACACCAAAAGAATGTTGGAGATTGATGGGTTGGAAAGATGAACAGATAGACAAAGTGCTAGCAACTGGAATGAGCAATACACAGTTATATAAGCAAGCGGGAAATGGTATTGTAGTCAATGTGCTAGAAGCAATTTTCAAAAACTTATTAAAAAATGATACAAAATTAAAAAATTATGCTATAATAAGCACATCCATAAAGAGTGTGCGAGGGACAGCCCCGTTGACCACACAGCAACCTGCAAAGCAAGGTGCTAAAGGCTGAACGATGGTAATAAATATCAATGATAATAAACCCATCGGAAACGGTGGGTTTTTCTATACTTTATGGAAATAAAACTAACAGGAGAAAGTATGAAAAAGATTGTAACAAGTGAAAGTGTCAATATAGGACACCCAGACAAAACATGTGATTGCATCGCTGATGCATTTTTGGATGAAGCATTAAAGCAAGATCCAAATAGCCAGATGGCAGTAGAGTGTGCCATAAAGAATGACAAATTATTCATTTATGGGGAAGCTACCACAAAGGCAAACATTGACTATGATAAAATAGCCAAAGAAGTATTGAAAGATATCGGATATAAAAACGAATTCACAATCATAAAGGAACTTAGTGAACAAAGTCCAGATATCAACCAAGCAGTAGTTAAATCGAAACTATGTGCCAACGATCAAGGCATGTGCTATGGTTATGCAAGCAATGAAACAAAGGAATATATGCCTTTGCCAATCATAATTGCACATAAACTAATGAAAAAGTATGATGAGTTCAGAAGAACAACAGAAACATACTTTGCAGATGCTAAGAGTCAAGTATCAGTTATCTACGAAGATAGCGAACCAGTTGGCTTAGCAACATTGCTACTTAGTGTCTCACACGATGCTAAACTAAGCAAGGAAGAAATAAGAGATACAATAGCTGAGAATGTCGTAGCACCAGTTCTTGCAGGGTATGCACATTTAATTGGAAATGACACACACATCATAGTAAACCCAAGTGGTAAATTTACTATATGGGGAAGCTTTGGAGATAGTGGCTGTGTTGGTAGAAAAATTGTAGTCGATACCTATGGTGGTGTCGGTAGAGTTGGGGGCGGTTGTTTCTCCAGCAAGAATGCAACAAAGGTAGATAGAAGTGGGGCTTACTATGCTAGATATGTAGCAAAGAACATAGTAGCACACGGATATGCAGACAAATGCGAAATCCAAGTTGCATACGGTATTGGACTTGCTGAGCCAGTATCAATCTGCATAGATTGTTTTGGCACAAACAAGAGAGAACTGAAAGAAATAGCAAAGTATGTTGATGAGAACTTTGATTTCAGCCCAGACAATATAATTAAGGAACTAGACTTGCTGAAACCAATATACAAAGCAACATCGTGCTATGGTCACTTTGGTAGAAATGAATTTCCATGGGAAAAAATAAAGTCGTAATGATTGAAAATAGTGATAATTTGTGGTAATATAGTTAAAGAGGAACTAGAAATGATTGCTAACGAAAAAGAGTTTGATATTATATTTGAAAAAAAATGGAATAAATTAATAAGTAAAATTGGAGCATGTGACAGCGATTTCGAAATAGGAAAAAAGGTCTATCAAATAGGAGATGAAACCTATATAGCAAGGGGATATGATGCTCATCATAATTTTAATAGAGTAGAATATATCCGTAGAGAAGAACGAAAAGTTTATGCTTCAACTCTCTATATATACCATAAAACTAAATTATATAAAGATCAAATTAAAGTTTATTTGCTTCGTGGATGGGATAAAGAGCATGAATTAAGTTTAATTAAGGATAGATATAATGAACTTAAGCAAAAGATTAGAACAATGGAAAAGTTTGGAAATCCTGAAGAGTTTTTGAACAATGAAGAATACTATGACTGGGAAGATGAGCAGGAGGAAGAGAAACTTGATCTATTGTATTCCGAAATGAATAATGTTTACGAAGAAATGATGAAATTAAAAGATGAAAAAAGGTTTATGGAGATTTTAAGTAAATACTTTCATAAATAAATAAAATTAGGAAGAGAAAGGAACTTGAATGAGTTCCTTTTTTCTTTGTAAAAATGGAGATAGAAATGCAAATAGAAAAGATTAAAGTATCAGATCTAAAACCAGCAGACTATAATCCTAGAAAGAAGCTGAAACCAGGAGATAAAGAGTTTGAGAAGCTTAAAAAGAGTATAGAAGAATTCGGCTATGTTGAACCAATTATACTTAATAAGCGAACAAATACGGTAGTAGGTGGACATCAGCGCCTAGAAGTAATGAAACATCTAGGCTATGATGAAGTGGATTGTGTAATTGTTGATTTAGATGAGCAAAAAGAAAAAGCCCTTAACATTGCATTAAACAAGATAAGTGGCGAATGGGATACAGAACTTTTGACTGACTTACTAAAAGAGTTAGACCAGCAAGGTGTTGTATCCTTAACAGGTTTTGAAACAGAAGAACTTGATGAGTTATTTGCTGGAACTGAATACAATGTCAGCGAAGATAACTATAATGTCGAAGAAGCTCTTGAGCAGATAGACAATAAGCCAGTAACTCAAAATGGAGATATTTGGCACATAAAACAACACAAAGTCCTATGTGGAGATAGTACAAAACTAGAAGAAGTAGAAAGGTTATTTGACGGAGATGAACAAGCATCATTGATTGTGACAGATCCACCTTATAACATAGACTATGGCAACAGCGAACAAGATAGAGCAAAAGCTCGTGGAAAGGAAATAGCAAATAGGAGCATACTAAATGATAACATGGATGATGAATCCTTTTATAAGTTCCTATTGTCATTCTATGAAACAGCATATGGAGTAATCAAGGGTGGTGGAGCAATCTATGTATTCCACAGCACCAAAGAATCCGTAAACTTTATTCAAGCAATGAAAGATGCTGGCTTTAAGGTCAGCCAAACACTAGTTTGGGTAAAAGACCATTTCACACTTGGTAGAAATGACTATCAGTGGCAACACGAACCAATTCTATACGGTTGGAAAGTAGAAGATGGCAGACCACACTTCTTTATACATGATAGGTCAATGGCAACAGTCCTTGAAACAACAAAAGACATAACAAAGATGAAAAAAGAAGAACTTGTCGAATTATTGCAAGGAATACTAGAAAACTATCCAAGTGACATAATAAGAGAT
>ENA-OROD01002183-OROD01002183.1-human-gut-metagenome-genome-assembly--contig:-NODE-2183-length-14448-cov-4.352880_pt1 | contig 14448 bp, 12 predicted proteins | sample MGYA00242123_ERZ509038 | MGnify/ENA primary metagenome ERZ509038 (study PRJEB26280, sample SAMEA2338719) | human gut metagenome | biome: human gut; feature: human-associated habitat; material: faeces... | reverse complement strand
CTGTATGACGAAGCGGACGTTGACGCGCTGAATGCGATCCTGACCAGAGCGAAGACCATCAGTGATGATCCATATGCGACACAGGATACCGTGGATGCGATCGTGGAAGAGCTCAACGCTGAACTGGATGCGCTGAAGCCGGCGGAAGGCACATCTGCATCGGATGTGACCGCGGAAGGCAGCGCTGATTCTCCGGATCGTGCCGATACGGCAGAAACGGGAACCAGAAGCGGCATGGGCGCGCTGCTTGCCATGATGGCCCTGTCCGGCGGAATGATGATCATTCCAGGCCTGCGCAGGAGAAAGAGCGAAGAGCAGTAATCAAACGCAATGAAGAGAAGTGTCTGAACGCAGGCACTTCTTTTTTATGGAAAATGATGTGAAAATACACTTTATGGTTGACCATCAAGGCAAAAGGTATATAATGGTTAAGAGTGTTAACAGTTAATCTGCTTAACTGACAGAGGTGATGAGATGAACGAACAGAAGGTCGTGCAGGAGATCCTGTACATGCTCTACCTGTTTCAGAAGGAAAACGGGACGATGTTGAAGGCCAGGCCGAAGCCGGAGGAGATGAATCACCGGGAGATCATGGTGTTGCAGGCGATCTGCCGCATGCATCCGGATGGCACGCCGGTGAAGATGAGCGACCTCAGCGCCTTTTTCCAGGTGACGCCGGCCGCGGTATCGCAGACGATCCGCGCGTTCGAACGAAAAGAATGGGTGGAGCGGGTGCGTCCGGAGCATGACCGGCGGACAGTCTACATCCGAGTCAGCGAAAAGGCGCGTGCGCATATGCAGGAATGCATGGATCAGATGCAGAGCAATCTGCAGTCGTTCGTCGCACAGCTGGGAGAGGAGGATGCCGCCGCCATGGGCATCAAGAACGGCGAGATCATCAAGGTCGCCTGCGGCGGCGAAGGCCGCAAGCTGATCTTCGACGATGTAGTTGTCCGCGTCAATGTGGGCGGTGCTACCACTATGCACATCGACACCGACGAGTCCCAGGCTGCCAATGGCCCCACCGTGGGCGAGCTGGTCCGCTGACAAGCGCAAAAAATGACCGCCCGTAAGGGCGGTCATTTTTTGCGCGCTTTTACCGCACCGTCAGCAGCTCCACGTTTCCGCTGACCGTCTTGAATTCCCACGCGGCGTCCTTCACCGTAGTGAAGGTCACGTCGCTGCTGAGCTTGCCGCTGGTGGTCTTAAATTCCACCGGCAGGGGAGAGGGCAGCGTGCTGAGATCGCACAGCTGCATGACGATGCTCCCGCTGCTGGTTTCTGCTTCCAGCTCTGTCGGCATGATGTCCAGCGCCAGGTCAATGCTGCCGCTGACGCTGTCCGCCTCCAGCTTTTGGGTGCGGACGCTTCCGCTGATGCTTCCGCTGGTAGTGGACAGGGATATCTCCCCGGCGTTGGCCGCATAGACACTGATTGCGCCGCTGACCGAGGTCACATCCAACTCACTCAGTGAAAGCGTGTCCTCGTCCGTCAGATCCACGGACACACCTGCGCTGACGGCGTCAATGTCCAGTCCATACAGCACCATGCTCCGGGGCAGCTTCACGGTCAGGATCTTTTCCTCTGTGGAGCTCATAAGCTGCGGCTGTGAACGGATCTCCAGTTCGCTGTCGTCCTCGTCCACCCGCCATTCCATCTGCAGCGTCACGTCACTGCCATCGGCAAGTGTCTCCGACAACTGTATGCCCTCACCGTCGTACAGCTCCACATTCACCTGTCCGCTGACCCATTCAATGTCGATGGCGCGAAATCCGTTCAGCTGCACCACATCCGTGTTGCCCAGCGTATAGCCTGCGTCCGGCGTATAGGTCGCGCTGTCTGTTACGCTGCCGTCCGTGCGGTGCTGTTCGCCGCATCCCGCCAGCGTAAGGACCATCACCAGCGCCAGCGCTGACCAAAGTGTTTTCCGCATAGGATACCTCCTTGTTATCGTCTCAGCTTGTCCCAAATGCAGATCGTTCCCGTCTCTCTTGTTCGGTTCATATCGATGACCCGCTGGTTCCGGCTGCCCCGGAACTGCAGCGAGATATCCTTCAGTTCCTTCATAAACCGTCCGTCCACCAGCACGTCGATGCACGCGAGCATAGCGTCCGTCGCCTCGCACCGGGGGTAGCTGCCGTCTGTCAGCAGCTCGTCGTCCAGCCGGAACCCGGTAAAGCACCATATGGTCTTGCCCGGATACTTCGCCTTGACCTCCCGCAGTAGCGGCAGCAGCTCCCGCTGGTTCCGCGGCTCGAAAGGCTCGCCGCCCAGCACCGTCAGTCCGTTTACAAAGGGCTTGTCCAGCTCCGCGAATATCTCCGCCTTGGTGTCCTCCGTGAATTCCTTTCCGTAGCCAAAATCCCACGTCTGGGGCTGAAAGCAGTCCGGGCAGTGGTTGGTGCAGCCGGATACGAACAGCGTCACCCGCACGCCGATACCGTTGGCAATATCACATTTCTTCAATTCTCCGTAATGCATGGAACGACCTCCTGACCCTGAGTATAGACCACAAAGGTTAAAATAGTATTAAAATAGAGCTGAAAAATAAAAGGGGAAAAAGCAAGGCGAAAAACAGGGGCGGGCATAAGCCCGCCCCGCATTTGAAGAGAATTACAGGTGCAGTACGCGGTCCTTGATCTCCTGCGTCCGCCCCTGATTCCAGAACTGTGTGCCGATGTAGCCGCAGGTCCGCCGGGCCACGTTCATCTTGTCCTGATCCGTGTTGCCGCACTGGGGGCATTTCCAGATCAGCTTGCCGTCCTCCTCGACCACCTCGATCTCACCGTCCCAGCCGCACACCTGGCAGTAGTCGCTCTTGGTGTTCAGCTCCGCATAGATGATGTGATCGTAGATGAACTTCATCACCTCCAGCACCGCGTCCAGATTGTTCTGCATATCCGGCACCTCTACGTAGCTGATGGCTCCGCCGGGGGACAGGTGCTGGAACTGCGCCTCGAACTCCAGCTTCTTGAACGCGTCGATCGGCTCGGTGACGTGTACGTGATAGCTGTTGGTGATGTACCCCTTGTCCGTGATGCCCTCGATGACGCCAAAGCGCTTCTGCAGACACTTGGCGAACTTATAGGTGGTGGACTCCAGCGGTGTGCCGTACAGGGAGAAATCGATGTTGTGCTGCGCCTTCCAGGTCTTGCAGGCGGCGTTCAGCTTGTGCATGATCTCCAGTGCGAAGGGCGTGGCGCTGGGGTCGGTGTGGCTCTTGCCGGTCATGTACTTCACGCACTCATACAGTCCCGCGTAGCCCAGGGAGATGGTGGAGTACCCGCCGTACAGCAGCTTGTCGATGGGCTCGCCCTTCTTCAGCCGCGCGCAGGCGCCGTACTGCCACAGGATGGGCGCCGCGTCGGACAGCGTGCCCTTCAGGCGCTCGTGGCGGCACAGCAGCGCCCGGTGACACAGCTCCATGCGCTCGTCAAAGATGCGCCAGAACTTCTCGATATTCCCGCCGGAGCTCAGGGCGATGTCCGGCAGGTTTACGGTCACGACGCCCTGGTTGAACCGCCCGTAGTACTTGGGGTTCCCATTCTCGTCCACATAGGGGGTCAGGAAGCTGCGGCAGCCCATACAGGGATAGCAGTGGCCGTTGCCGTTCTTGTCCACCTTCAGCTCCAGCATCTTCTTCTCGCTGATATAGTCCGGCACCATCCGCTTGGCGGTGCACTTGGCGGCCAGCTTCGTCAGCTCCCAGTATTTGCTGCCTTCGCGGATGTTGTCCTCCTCCAGTACATAGATGAGCTTGGGGAACGCCGGCGTGACCCACACGCCCTTTTCATTCTTCACGCCCTGGTACCGCTGCAGCAGCGTCTCCTCGATGATCAGGGCCAGGTCATCCTTTTCCTGCTGATTCTTGGCCTCGCCCAGATACATGAACACCGTCACGAAGGGGGCCTGTCCGTTGGTGGTCAGCAGCGTGACCACCTGATACTGTATGGTCTGCACGCCGCGGCGGATCTCCTCCCGCAGCCGCTTTTCCGCGATGGAGTTGATCTTGTCCTCGGTGACAGCCACGCCCACGGCGTCGAACTCGTCCCGCACGCTGGCGCGGATCTTTTCCCGGCTGATCTGCACGAAGGGGGCCAGATGAGTCAGAGAGATGGACTGTCCGCCGTACTGGTTGCTGGCTACCTGCGCCACGATCTGGGTGGCGATGTTGCAGGCGGTGGCGAAGCTGTGGGGCTTCTCGATCAGCGTTCCGGTGATGACGGTGCCGTTCTGCAGCATATCCTCCAGATTGACCAGGTCGCAGTTGTGCATATGCTGGGCGTAATAATCCGTGTCATGGAAGTGGATGATGCCCTCATTGTGGGCCTCCACGATGTCCTTGGGCAGCAGAATGCGGTTGGTGATGTCCCGGCTGACTTCGCCGGCCATATAGTCCCGCTGGGTAGAGTTCACCACCGGGTTCTTGTTGGAGTTCTCCTGCTTGGCCTCCTCGTTGTTGCACTCGATGAGGCTGAGGATCTTGTCGTCGGTGGTATTGGACTTACGCACCAGAGAACGGGTGTAGCGGTAGGTGATATAGTGCTTGGCCACCTCGAAAGCGCCGTGGGCCATGATATAGTGCTCCACCATATCCTGTATCTCCTCCACGGTAGGTGCGCGGTTCATCTTCTGGCACTGTAGGTCCACGGACTCCGCGATGCGCTGGATCTGCACCGGCGTCATCCGATCTACTTCCTCCACGGACTCGTTGGCCTTGGTGATGGCGATAATGATCTTGGTGATGTCGAAGCCCACCTCGGCGCCGTTTCTCTTGATGATCTTCATGGTACGTCCTCCTGTCTCATCTATCTCTTCCTGCCGTCCCGGCGGCACACAGCTCTAAGCCTGCACCCGCAACGATGCGTGTGTTGATATAATACACTACATCTTGTGCTGTTTCAAGAGCAAAAAACAAAATATAGGAAAATAACCTGCCAAAAAGTACACCCTATTTTTGTGCACTTTGTCAAAGATACACAAGATATAGTGATTTGTCCACCGCGCAAACACACTAAATATAGTGCCGGTATGCCGCGAAGTTGTCAGAAGCACCATCTCTGGCCGTTAAAGCACGGCACAGTATGAAATATCCCATTGCGCGGATATACATAATATGGTATACTGACTCAAATACGTTATTCTGTCGAAAGGAGGGCCGGCTATGCGTGGCGATACCCGTTCCCTGATCCACGGCATCATCAACCTGATCGTTCCGTTCTTTATCTACGACCTGGCCTCGCTGTTGGTGGGTGCCATCACTGCGGCCAACTATGATCCCTGGCTGGCCTTCTGGCCCATGACCATTCTGCTGTGGCTGCCCTTTGTGTCTGACGCGGTCTGCGTCGTGGTGGCTGCCGTGCGCTTCCAGCGTCGGGGCCGTACCCGCGCGCTGCTGGGACTGATCTTCTCCGTGGGCGCAGCGGCGCTATACTATATGCTGCGCTTCCAGCTGCATTTCACGCTGTCCCAGCTGAAAGATATGTTCTGACAGGGAGGAGGACCCCCATGCGTCCCGATTTCATTCCCGTCGGCGCTGTTGTCAACGCCCACGGTATCCGCGGCGAGGTCAAGGTGAACCCCGCCGGCTTCGACCCGGAGTTCATCGCCTCGTTCAAGACCCTCTATATCGGCGGTCAGCCCGTGAAGGTCATCTCCGCCCGGGTCCATAAATCCACCGTCCTGCTGGCCTTGCCCGGCGTCGCCACTATGGACGATGCCCTGGCGCTGAAGGGCAAAACGGTCTCCATCCGCCGCACCGACGCCAAGCTGCCCAAGGGCCAGTACTTCGATGCCGAGCTGGAGGGCTGTACCGTTCTGGACGATGCCACCGGCGAAGAACTGGGCAAGCTGGACAAGGTGCTCCACTATCCCGCCCACAAGGTCTACCAGGTCCGTGGCGGTGCCCACGAGTACCTGATCCCCGCCGTGCCGGGGGTCTTTATCGCTTCCGCGGACCCAGATGCCGGAATCATTCGCGTACACATGATGAAAGGACTGGCCACCGATGAGAATTGACATCATGACCCTGTTCCCCGACGCGGTGGAAGCGATGATGGGTTCGTCCATCATCGGTCGTGCCCGGGAACGGGGCTTTGTCACCATACAGACCCACCAGATACGGGACTACACCACCAACAAGCAGATGCAGGTGGATGACTATCCCTACGGCGGCGGCCGCGGCGCGGTCATGCAGGCAGATCCTCTGTACCGCTGCTGGCAGCATATCTGCGATGAAGCGGGGGAGAGGGTCCACACCATCTATATGTCCCCCTGCGGCCGGGTGCTGACCCAGCAGGTGGCCCGTGAACTGAAGGCACAGTATGACCATCTTATCCTGGTCTGCGGCCACTACGAGGGCGTGGATCAGCGCTTCCTGGACGAGTGCGTGGACGAGGAGATATCCACAGGCGACTTTGTCCTCACCGGCGGCGAGATACCCGCCATGGCTCTGGCGGACTGCCTGTGCCGCATGGTCCCCGGCGTCCTGCCGGAGGAGAGCTGTTACACCGACGAGAGCCACTGGAACGGCCTTTTGGAGTATCCCCAGTACTCCCGCCCGGAGGAATGGCACGGCCGCAGGGTGCCCGAGGTCCTGCTCAGCGGCCACCACGGCAATGTGGCTGACTGGCGCACAAAGGAGAGCTACAAGCGCACCATGGCCCGCCGCCCGGATATGTGGGCGCGGTTCGACCTGACCCAGGTCCACAGCCGCCACGACAAGAAGGTCCTGGCCCAGGCCCTGGAGGAATACGCCCGGGAGCAGGGCGGTGCCCCTGAAACCGAATAAGCCGAAAGCGGCAGGGAGGTCCCTGCCGCTTTTTCCCGGTTATTTTCACGGATTTGCCAGAAAAACGACACTTATTCCAATTTCGCTGTTGTACTTCGCCCAAAAATCCGCTATAATAAGGAAGTAAAATCCGGCAGTATGCTGAAAATATGAGGAGGAACACCGAATGAACGAGAAATACAGCGCTCTGTTTACCCCCTGGAAGATCGGCAACGTGGAGATCAAGAACCGTATCGTGCAGCCCTCTATGGGCGGTACGTCCCTGTTCGGCTGGCTGGAGCCCTGTCACTTCGACAAGGAAGCGGCCTACCACATCCTGAACCGCGCCCAGAACAACGTGGGCCTGGTGCTGCCGGGTATGCAGTGTGTCCGCGACACCATGGGCGGCCGCTGGCTGTACCAGAACAAAAAGATGTTCAAGGACCTGGCCGAGTGGCTGCCGGAGTTCCACAAGACCGGCTCCAAGCTGTTTGTTCAGCTGTCCGCCGGTATGGGCCGTTCCATGGCCATCAACGAGATCATGGTCAAGATGCTCCAGAACAAGGCCTTCGGCGCCGTGGGCAAGCCCTTCCTGAACGTGGACTACATCACCGCCTCCGCCTCCGCCACCCCCAACCGCTGGTATCCCGAGTGCAAGTCCCGCCCTCTGACCGTGGAGGAGATCCACGAGATGGTGGACGCCTTTGCCAAGACCGCCAAGCTCCTGCAGGATGCCGGCGTTGACGGTGTCGAGATCCACGCGGTGCATGAGGGCTATCTGCTGGACCAGTTCACCATTGCCAACATGAACTACCGTACCGACGAGTACGGCGGCTCCTTCGAAAACCGCTACCGCTTCGCTGTGGAGATCGTCCAGGCCATCAAGGCCGTCTGCGGCAAGGACTTCCCCGTGGCCCTGCGTTACTCCGTGGTGTCCAAGACCAAGGGCTTCGGCCAGGGCGCCGTTCCCGGCGAGGAGTTCGTGGAGTTCGGCCGCGATATGGCCGAGTCCGAGAAGGCCATCAAGTACCTGGAGGATGCCGGCTACGATATGTTCGACTGCGACAACGGCACCTACGATGCCTGGTACTGGGCCCATCCCCCGGTCTATATGCCCGAGAACTGCAACCTCTCCGAGGTGGAACACATCAAGAACTTCACCTCCAAGCCCGTGGTCTGCGCCGGTAAGATGGACCCCGCCAAGGCCGCCGAGGAGATCGCCGCCGGACGTCTGGACGCCGTGGGCATCGCCCGCCAGAACCTGGTGGACCCCGAGTGGGTCAACAAGATCCTGGAGGACCGCGTAGAGGACATCAAGCCCTGCATCAACTGTCACAACGCCTGCTTCAGCTTCAACAAGTCCAAGAGCACACCCAATATGCAGCCCATGGACGACTCTCTGCACCTGGCCCGCTGCGCCCTGACGCCCAGCACCATGCAGCACAACAAGTACAAGATCGTTCCGACCCGCCATCCGAAGAAGGTCGCCATCATCGGCGGCGGCATCGGCGGCATGGAGTGCGCGCTCGTGCTCAAGCAGCGCGGCCACAACCCCGTCATCTTTGAAAAGACCGGCGAGCTCGGCGGCCTGTTCCTCACCGCGTCCGCGATGAGCTTCAAGGAGAACGACAAGGAACTCATCCGCTGGTACCTCAACGAGGTCGCCAAGGAGGGCATCGACGTGCGCCTGAACACCGAGGTCACCGACCTTGGCACCCTGCGCGGCTTTGACGAGATCATCGTCGCCAGCGGCTCCATCCCGCGCACCATGCCGTCCATCCCCGGCTTTGAAAAGACGCTCACGTTCACCGAGCTGCTCAAGGACAAGAAGGAAGTCGGCGACAAGGTCCTGTTCATCGGCGGCGGCCAGTCGTCCTGCGAAGCGGCGTATGACCTTGTCCTCCAGGGCAAGCACCCCATCATCGTCGAGTACGCGAACGACCTCGTCGCGGCACAGGCCACCTGCCTTGCCAACACGTCCTTCCTGCGTGACGCGATGGAGTACCACAAGGTCCCGACCTATCTCGAGTCCACCGTCACCGAGATCACGGACACCGGCTGCACCGTCAAGAACGTCAAGACCGGCGAGAGCACCTTCGTCGCGTGCGACAACGTGGTCAACGGCGTCGGCTTCATCCCGACTCCGGTCGGCGGCAAGGACAACAAGCAGGTCCACCGCGTGGGCGACTGCGTTGCCATCGGCAACCTGCGCACCGTCATCTGGCGTGCTTGGGACGTCTGCATGAAGATCTGATCCCGTAAATGAAAATCCCTCCGGCTATGCGGTTGCCGGAGGGATTTTTTCATGGTATGACGCTACAAAACGCCCCCGGAGCGAATGTTCCGGGGGCGCCTGCCTCGTTTATCTGTCTTTTTGTTTCCGCCGCGTCCGGCTCACTCGCCCTGCGCGCGCAGCCAGCCGCTCGCCACGCCGGGGAAATTCGTGATGATGCCCTCGCAGCCCCAGCGGTGGAGCTGCTCCAGACCCGCCATGTCGTTGACGGTCCAGACGTTCATCTTCACACCGTGCTCCTTGCAGTCGCGCACGTTCTCATCCGTGAGCAGCTCGATCGGCGGGTGGTAGCAGGCGAAGCCCGCCTGCTGGCAGTAGTAGCCGGGGAAGCCGCCGATGCTGTCCTCGAGCACGAGCGCGCCGACCTCGACCGCGTTGCCGCTGATCTCGAGGATGCGGCGCAGCGAGAAGTGGTTGAACGACGAGAACATGACCTTCTTCTCCAGGCCGTAGCGCTCGATGGTCGCCCAGATCTTGCGCTCGATGTCGGGATAGTAGATCTTGTCGGTCTTGATCTCGATGTTGTGGCCGACAGACTCGCCGGAGGCCCACTCGCAATACTCGTCGAACGACGGGATGTGCTCGGGCGCGTACTTGCCCTCGTAGCGGGCGGCAGCGTTGACCTGCTGCAGCTCGGCGAACGAGTGATCGCAGATGCGGCCGGAGCCGTCGGTCGTGCGGTCGAGCCGCTCGTCATGGATGACGACGAGGCGCCCGTCGCGCGTTTCATGCACGTCCATCTCGATCGCGTCGCAGCCGACCTTGACCGCCTCGCGGAACGAGAGCATCGTGTTTTCCGGATATACGCCGCTGTAGCCGCGGTGTGCCATAACTTTCATGCAATTGTCTCCCTTAATAAATGAGATTCGGTATCAGCATCGAGATGCCCGGAATGTACGTCAGCAGCAGCAGCGCAATGAGCAGCGCGATGATAAACGGCACACACTCCTTGATAAACTCCTGCATCTTGCAGCCCGTGATCGACACACACGTGAACATCATGGAGCCGAACGGCGGGGTCAGGCCGCCGATCATGATATTGACGTTGCACACGATGCCGAAGTGCACCAGGTCGATGCCGGCCGCCTTCACGATCGGCACCATGAGCGGGGCGAGGATAATGAGCGCCGCGCCGCCCTCGAGGAACATGCCGACGATGAGCAGCACAACGTTCATGACCAGCAGCACGAGGAACTTGTTGCTGGCAAAGCTCGTCACGGCGTTGAGCAGCATGGTCGGGATGTTCTCCCAGTTGAGGTAGTAGCCGAACACGGTCGCCGACACGATGATGAGCATGACGGTGGCAGTGCCGGAGATGGTCTCGCGCAGGATGGGGACGAAGTGCTCCTTTTTCAGGCCCTTGTAGACGAACTTGCCCACGATCAGGCAGTAGAGCACGCCCACACCGCCGGCTTCCGTCGGCGTGAAGATGCCGAAGCGCATGCCCATGATGATGCCCAGCGGGAAAAACAGCGCCCAGAAGGACTTGAGCGCCTGGCGGCCGATCTCGCCGAGCGTTGCGCGGCGCGGGCGGGACGGCGCGTAGCCGCGCTTTTTGGAGATGATCGCCACGGCGATCATCAGCGTCACAGCCATAAGCAGGCCGGGGATGTAGCCGGCAGCAAAGAGCTGACCGACGGATGCGCCGGCGATCAGGCCGTAGACGATGAGGTTGATCCCGGGCGGGATGATGGGCGTGACGCACGAGGACGCCGCCGTGATCGCGGCGGAAAAGCCCTTGCCGTAGCCGCGCTTTTCCATCTCGGGCACGAGCAGCTTGCACTCCATGGCGGCGTCGGCGTTGGCCGAGCCGGAGCAGCCGCCCATGAGCATGCTCAGCAGGACGTTGATCTGCGCCAGGCCGCCGGGCAGATGCCCGGTGAGCGCGTCGGCAAAGTCCATCAGCCGCGCGCTGATGCCGCCGTAGTTCATGATCGAGCCGCACATGATGAAAAACGGGATCGCAAGGAACGGGAACGACTGCGTGGACGTGATGAATTTCTGCATCAGCAGGCACGGCACGGTCGTCGTGTCAATAAAGCCGAAGTAGGTCAGCGCCGCGGCAAAGAGCGCGTAGGCGATCGGAATGCCCGTGAAATACAGCACGAGCGCGATGATGATCGGCAGGATGGAGAGGAACGTGCTCATGCGTCCACCTCCCCGCCGTGGCTGTCGCTGCGCTTGAGGTCTTTGACGAAAAAGACGAGCGAGTAGATCGTCATCAGGCCGAAGCCGACGATCAGCGCCGTGCTGACCGCGGAGGACGGCAGCTTTGTGATCGGCATGCGCTTGATCCAGGACGACTGGATAAACTGCACGCTGAGCATCGTGATGTAGCCGTTGATGATCACGAGCAGGGCGTTGGTGATCAGATGCACGACCCTGCGCGCGCCGGCCGGCAGCCGCTCCACGAGCAGATCGACGCCGACGTGCTGGTGCTTGCGGTAGGCATAGGCCGCGCCGATGAACACCGAGTACACGAAGCAGGAGGTGGCGATCTCCTCGCTCCAGATGATGATATAGTTAAACAGTTTTCGTGTGATCACGTTGACGATGACGAGCACGATCGTTACGATCATCATCGCGCCCGCGATGACCCCGTCAAAATTTTTCAGTGCATTTTTCAAATTTGCTTTCCTCTGCTTTCTGTGGCGTTGCTCAGCAATGCCGGGTGTCCGGCAGCATGTGCGGGACACCCGGCACAAAAGCCGGTATGGTGCTTCCGGCCGTCCGTCAGCGCGCAGCGCTCACTTGTTGGCCTGGCGGTACTCGGCGAGGATGGCCTGCGCCTGCTCGTAGAAGGTAGGCGTCACGCCGTCTTCCTTGACCATGCGATCAAACTCCGGCTGCACGGCGGCGCGGAACGCATCGACATCGACCTCGTTGAACGAGCAGCCCTGCTCCTTCTCGAGCTTGGCCTTCGTCTCGGCGAAGGAGGCGTTGGTGAAGTCGGTCAGTTCCTTAGCGCCCTTGGTGAACTCTTCCTGGATGATGGTGCGGTACTCTTCCGGGATGCTGTTCCAGACCTTGGAGCTGATGTAGGCGCCGCAGGTGCCAACGAGGTGGTTGGTCAGGGACATGTTCTTGCACACCTCGGCGCTGCCGTTGGTGGAGTAAGCGTTCATGTTGCCTTCCAGACCGTCAATGACGCCCTGCTGCACGGCGGAGATCGTCTCGGAGAACGGCATGCCGGTGGGCGTGGCGCCCATGGCCGTGAGGCAGTTGATGTACATGGAGCTGTTCGGCACGCGGATCTTCATGCCCTTGAGGTCAGCGGGGGTCTTGATGACCTTGTTGGTCTGCATGCAGCGCATGCCGACGTTGAAGTCGAGCGCGAGCACGTGGATGCCGTAGTTATCTTCGAGCTTCTGGCACATATTCTTTACCAGATCGGACTGGCAGACGTAGGAGTACTCGTCGATGCTGTTGTACATCATGGGGCCGATGAGTGCTTCAAAGTCGATATCGTAGTCGGCGAGGTAGGAGGGGTCTTCGCAGGCGATCCAGTCGGCACCGTTGACGACCTGCTCGATGTTGTCCTTATAGACGGCGAGCTGGCTGGAGTCGTAGCACTGGATCTCGATCGCGCCGTTGGTGCGCTCCTTGATGCGCTGGGCGACCTGCTGCATCTCGATCGTGAGCTGCTCAGTCGGAGCGAACACGTGGCTGAGTTTGAGCGTGAGGTGGTAATCCCCGTTGTTGTTGGCAGCGGCCTTATCGCCGTTGCTGCCGCAGGCACACAGTGCGAACACCATGACCAGCGCAAGAAGCATAGCAACAAATTTCTTCAAGGTAGTTCCTTTCTGCTTAAAAAAGCGTTGAATTTTTCTCCGTCATTTTAACGGCTCTCTGTGAAAAATGGTAACATTTTTGTGCGATGCCGTCAACATGAACGGAAATTATCCTTGCCATTTTTCTGTTTTCGCTATATACTCCTCTTGGAAATTGGTGAAACTGCAAAGGCAAAAGCGCGATTTTTCACCGAAAAATGCTTAATTTTTCAACACAAAGGTCTCCCTTCTCGTGTTGTCACCGGAGGTGCCTATGAGCAGCAAACCCACCCTGCGCGACATCGCCGAGGCGACCGGCGTTTCGACCGCGAGCGTCTCCATGATCCTCAACGGAAAATCGCTGGAGCGCTTTTCCTCTCAGCGCGTGGCGAGCGTGCTCGCCGAGGCGGAGCGCATCGGCTACCGCACGCCGTCGGCCCGCTGCGCCGGCAAGCAGATTGCCGTCCTCTCGCCATCGGTCTCCAACCCCTACCACACCAAGATGATCACCGGCATCGACGCGGCAGCGCACGCCGCCGGGTATCACACCGCGATCTACAACACCTATTGGAATCCCCGCACGGAGAGCCACCTGCTCGACTCGCTCGACTATTCGCGCGTGGCCGGCATCATCTTCGCCATGACGCCGATTCAGACGGCCAAGGTGCGCGAGCTGAGCCGCCGCGTGCCCATCGTCGCCGTCGGCGACCGCGTCACGGACTGCGGCATCGACACCGTGGACGTGGACAACTTCGGCGCGGCGCAGCTCGTGGCCAAGCACCTCATCGACCTCGGCCACAAGCGCATCGCCTACCTGTCCACGGCGCTCAACGAGCACCACATCTCCCGTATGCGCCGCGGCGAAGGACTGCAGGATGCCTACCGCCGCTGGTGTCCGGAGGGCAGCGTGACCATCTGCTCGCACGTCAACTCCCTCGAGGCGGAGATCACCACGCCCGACCTCGAGTACCGCTCGGGAATGGAGCTGGCCTATAAATGTCTGCGCAACGACAAGATCACCGGCATCGTCGCCATCAATGACATGGTGGCCTTCGGCGTGCTCGACGCGCTGCAGCGCGAGGGCTACCGCGTGCCGGAGGATTTCAGCCTCTGCGGGTTTGACAATGTCACGACCTCGGGCTATCAGCGCATCCAGCTCACGACCGTGGACAACAACACCTTCAGCCACGGCAAGAGCGCCTTCAACCTGCTGCTCGAGCGCATCGAAGACGGGCTCAACAGCCGCGAGGATCAGCCGATCAACCGCGTGGAATACCACAGCCGGCTCATCGTGCGCGGCAGCACCGGCAAGCCGCGCAGCGGCGGCCTGTAACCAACTCAGAAAGGAATCGCATCCATGGCGTCCGTACTCTCCTACCTGCGTGAACTGAATATCGTCACGATGATGCTGCGCATCGTGCTCGCCGTGCTCTGCGGCGGGCTGATCGGGCTTGAGCGCGAGCGCAAAAACCGCCCCGCCGGCTTTCGCACCTATATGCTCACGGCGCTCGGCGCGACGCTCACCGTGCTGCTGAGCCTGCAACTCGACCAGATGCTCCACGGACCGTGGCGCGCGCTCGCCGAGAGCATCGGCGCGACGCAGGACGTGTCGCGCT
>ENA-OROD01002182-OROD01002182.1-human-gut-metagenome-genome-assembly--contig:-NODE-2182-length-14455-cov-4.208750_pt1 | contig 14455 bp, 15 predicted proteins | sample MGYA00242123_ERZ509038 | MGnify/ENA primary metagenome ERZ509038 (study PRJEB26280, sample SAMEA2338719) | human gut metagenome | biome: human gut; feature: human-associated habitat; material: faeces... | reverse complement strand
AATAGAAAATAAATAATTATTTATTTTCTATTTTTTATTTTATTCTATTTTTCGTTACAAAAAGACAAGTATGGTGTTTCATCTTACTTTTGAGAAAGTAGATAAAAATATGTGATTCGTTATCATTAACCATTAAAAGTACAGTTTTTTTTATTTCGTCATTTTCCTTAAGATTAAAAGGAAATGTGATTTTATCAATTTATAAATAGTTATTTTATTTTAGTATACATAAAGTCTATCTAAGGAACTTTGCTCATTATAACTCAAAATACAATGTATATATTATTTACTTTTTGTCATTTTTTGATATTCTTTTATTATATTTAAAGATATTGTTCATTTCCGTTTCTTTCTATAACAATAGCTCCATGTCCACCTGTATATAATTTAAATAATACTGTTTCAATATTGCTTTTTATATTTTCATTAAGTTCTACATTCATCCCCTCTGATGTAAACTCTATTGCAAGTTCATTTAATTCTCCTGATTTACTTAATAACAATATGTGCAAATTTCTTGAAGAATTACCAAATATAAATGAATATGCAGAAGTTATATTAGAAAGATTTAACCTATATTCACCTGTTTTTTCTTTCGTAGCACATGAACTTAAATCTATTTCGTCTCCTGTATTTTCTTTTGCATTAACATACACTTCTCCATTTGATGTTACTTTTACTTCTGCAGATATTCCTTCTTCAAATCGACTAACTATTTTTAAATATTGCCCCGTTCTCTCGGTTATTTTTTCTTTTGTATTTTCAGCTCCATAATATGCAAATTGGTTACCGTCTTTATCTATAAGCTTAGCATAATTTTCATCCATATTAGCTGTTTGCACTACATTTACTATATCTTTATAATTAATAACATCTTTACTTAATTTTATATTTAATTTATTATCTTCTGTCACTTCAAATTTTAATTCATTAATGTTTCCATTTTTTCCTATAAATATAATATAATCTGAATTTTCGTTATCTCCAATACTAATATTGTATCCATACTTAATATTTGTTAAATTTAATTTATATCCATTAAATCTTGCTTTTCTTGTTCTTTATGTTCTGCGCTATCTGATAATTTATTTTGTAGTATAAAAAAAATTGTTCCTATAATAATAATAACTATCACTAGACTTAATAATACTTTAATCGATTTTTTCATATTTTCCTCCTTCTATAATTTTATATTATCTCATATTTTATATAAGCGTCAAGTATTTACAATTGTATTAATATATTTTCAACTGTATTTTAAACATAAAAAATAGCCCAAAGTATTACTACTCTGAGCTATAATGGCGGAAGCTGAGGGATTTGAACCCTCGCGGCCCTTGCGAACCCTAACAGTTTAGCAAACTGTCCCCTTCAACCACTTGGGTAAGCCTCCAAATTGTTAAGTTTAAAAAAAAATGGCGGAGAGGGTGGGATTCGAACCCACGGTAGGCTACAAACCTACGCCAATTTTCAAGACTGGTGCCATAAACCAACTCGACCACCTCTCCACTTAAGTTAGCAATACATCTGTACTGATAACCTTATATATAATAGCACATTTACTACTCTATTGTCAATACAAATATTTATTAATTTAATCAATTTTTATTTATTATTATATATTTACACAAAAAATCTAAAGTATTTTCATACTTTAGATTTTTTCTTACTTAATTAAATTTAAAATTCTTTCTAGTTCATCATTTGTAGAATATTGAATAATAATTTTCCCACTTCTTTTTCCTGCATTTAATTTAACTTTTGTTCCAAAAAAACTTTGAAAACTATCTTCTATATCTCTGCAAATGGCTTGTCTTCTTTCTTCATATTTTGGTGATGTTTTCTTTTGATCTTGAACTTTCTTTTCAATATCCCTAACAGTTTCACCTTTTTCAATAATTCTAATTGCTGCAACATATTGTTTTTCTGGATCTGCTATACATAATAAAGATCTACAATGTCCCTCATTTAGTTTTCCCTCAATAGCTAATTGCATTACTCTTTCATCCAAATTCAATAGTCTAAGTGTATTTGTAACTGTACTTCTATTTAGTCCTATTGTATCTGCTAATTGTTGTTGTGTCATTCCATAATCATCTAATAATTGTCTAAAACCTCTTGCTTTATCTATTGGATTTAAATCTTCTCTTTGTATATTTTCAATTAAAGCAATTTCCTTGTTCTTTCTCTCATCATTTTCTCTAACAATACAAGGCATTTCCTTCAATCCAGCTTTTTTTGCTGCTCTCCATCTTCTTTCCCCTGCTATTATTTCATAAAAATCATCTTTTTTAGATACTATAATTGGTTGAATTATTCCATATCTTTCTATTGATTTTGCAAGTTCTTCAATTGATTCACTTGGAAAGTTTCTTCTTGGTTGATTTCTATTTGGTTCTATTTCAATAACTTTTATACTTTGTACAATTTCTTCTCCATCTTTTAATTTTTTCTCTTCTTCTTTAGTTAATTGATTTTCACAAAATAGAGCTTCTAGTCCTTTTCCTAATCCTGTTTTTTTAACAGCCATTTATAACACTCCTTTTCTTTTTATACTGCATGTTTTCCTTTTGAATTATTTTCATTATTCTTTAAAAATTCTTTAACAAGTTTGTCATAACTCTTAGCGCCTTTTGATCTTGGATCATATATAGATATAGGCATTCCATAGCTTGGTGCTTCACTTAATTTTACATTTCTTGGAATTACAGTTTTGTATACTTTATTTTCAAAATATTTGTTAACCTCTTTTACTACTTGATTAGATAAGTTAGTTCTAATGTCATACATAGTAAGTAAAGCTCCCTCTATTTCTAATTCTGTATTTAAATGTTTTTTTACTAGATTAATAGTATTTATAAGTTGTCCTAATCCCTCTAATGCATAATATTCACATTGTACTGGAATTATTACTGAGTTTGAAGCTGTTAGAGCATTTGTTGTTATAACTCCTAATGAAGGTGGACAATCAATAATTATATAGTCGAAACTATCTTTTATTTCTGATATATGTCTTTTTAGTTGTTCACCTTTTTGAAAGCCTGACTCATGTTTACTTTTTTCTACTAATTCAATATCTAACCCTGCTAAATTAATTGTTGCTGGTAAAACATAAAGATTTTTATACTTTGTTTTAATCATAGCTTCTGTTATTGTACATTCGTCTATTAAAACATCATATATACTTTTTTCTATGTCTCCTTTATTGATTCCTACACCAGTAGTTGTATTTCCTTGAGGATCTAAATCTATTAATAGAACTTTTTTCCCTAATACTGCTAATGATGCAGAAAGATTAATACTTGTAGTTGTTTTTCCAACTCCGCCTTTTTGATTTACTAATGATATAACCTTTCCCATCTAATCACCCATTTTCAATTTTACTTAATTATTGTATCAAAGTTTTCTAACTTTTTAAATGTTTTTGATGAAAAAAAAGTAGATTTCTCTACCTAATGTAGTCTTATCTACTTTTTGCTACTTATTTATATTCTTTGTTGCTGTTTACTAATTGCTATTTTTATTTTATTTATCTACTTTAATTATTACTTGATATGCTGTATCAAAATTCATTTCATCAAAAGTTACTTTTACTCCATGAGATTCAATATCTTTAACAGCTTCTCTAATTCTATTGATTGCATCTTCTACTGTATAATTAGAATTTGTTTGTTGTACTGGTTCTGGAATATTTAAGATACTTACTTGATTTTGAGCTGCAGGTTGTGTCATGTTTTGTGACATATCAGGTATTTTTATATTTGGTAAATTAAAGTAATCTTTTTGTACATCTTCTGGTTGTTCTCCTTTTACTATTGCTTCTGCTGGTGTTAAATATTGTTCTTGAGTTTTATTTGCAACAGATGGAGTTGATGCGTATCTACCAGGTGTACTTTGAATATTTAATAAATTATCTAAGTCAGCTTGTGGCTCATTTGTATTTGGTTTTATATCCATAGCATTTTCCTTTATTGTACTAACATCTACTGGTTGTACTTCCACTTTATTATAGTATGAGTCTTTTGGCTCTTCTACTTCTTCTTTATCTATTTCACCATAATTTATAAATCTTTGTGCTGGCATAGGTTCACCATCAGGTGGAACTATTCTAACTTGTCCATATTGTGAATTATCTTCTGGCATTTCTGTTGTTGGTGCTATAGGATTATCATTTACAAAAGCATTTCTATTCAATGGTATATCATTAATGTTAGTATTTGCTTGAACTACTGGTTCTTTTGGAGGAAGCATTTTTGCTATTTCCTCTTCTAAAGTTCTAACAGACATTTTATTACTTATTACTTTCTTTAACATTTCTTTTTGTTTTTGAGAATCTGGTAAATTTAATAGTGTTCTTGCATGTCTTTCAGATATTTGTTCTTTTAATAATGCATCTTGAACTTCATCTGGTAAGGCTAGTAAACGAATCTTATTAGCAATAGATGATTGACTTTTACCCATTGTTTTAGCAAGTTCGTCTTGTGTCATTTGATCTATTTCTAGAATTTTTTGATATGTTCTTGCTTCTTCTATAGGGTTTAAATTCTTTCTTTGTAAATTTTCTAGTAAAGCTACTTTAGAACTTTCTTTATCATCTAAATCTCTTATAATGGCTGGAATTTTAGTCATTCCAGCTAAAGCAGAGGCTTTATATCTTCTTTCTCCAGCAATTATTTCATATTTACCATTCACTCTACGTACAATAATTGGTTGAATTACACCATGTTCTTTTATTGAAATGGCTAGTTCTTTAAGTGCTTTTTCATCAAAAACTTCTCTTGGTTGAAAACGATTTGGAATTATGTCATCTAAGTATAGGTAAACAACTTCATCTTTAGTTTCTGTATTCATTTTAATCCCCTCGCTTTATTCTTATTCTATTTTATTATAAACTAATTTAATAAATCTTTCAATATGTATTTTTTAGATAGAAAAAGCATATCTGTAATACCATTTTAAGGTTACAATGATATGCTCTTTAATTTGTTTAATAGTTATATACAACTTATATCTTTATTTATATTGACTATTTGTTTTTAATTACAATAAGACTTCTTTGACTGTTTTCGTATGGAAGTTGAAACTCTTCTATTTTTACTATTTCATATTTTGTTGAAATTTTCTTTGCTACTGGTTCTGTTAATTCTTCAATAATGTTACCTTTCATAGCAATGAAAACACCGTCTTTTTTTACTAAGTGCATTGTATATCCTAATAGTTTTTCAATATTAGCAACTGCTCTTGCTGTTACAACGTCATATTTTTCTTTTAAGTCTTCACCACGAACATGGATTGCTGTAATGTCTTTCAAACCTAAGTCTTTGATAACTTCATTTAGGTAGTTTACTCTTTTTTGAAGAGCATCTACTAGGGTTATTTTCAAGTGTGGATAGGCTATTTTTAGAACTATTCCTGGAAAACCTGCTCCAGTTCCTATATCACATAAATTTTCTTTTTCTTCTAAATTTACAACTTTTACTAAAGTTAGACTATCATAAAAATGTTTTAAATAGACATCTTCTTTGGAAGTTATTCTGGTTAGATTTATTTTTTCATTCCAAGAAATTAATAATTGGTAAAATTGTTCTAGTTGATTTCTTTGTAATTCGGTTAATGTTATGCCTAGTTTTTCTAATTCAATTATAAATTGTTCTCTTGTCATATTATTTTCCTATTCTTTTAAAATTTTTCATATTTAGTAATTTCATATTAATTGCTTTTTTATTTTCCTAGTCTTCTTAAATATACCATTAAAATTGAGATATCTGCTGGATTTACTCCTGATATTCTTGATGCTTGACCTAATGTTGTTGGTTTTATGTCATTTAATTTTTGACGAGCTTCACTCGCTAAATTAGGTATATCATTGTAGTCTAGTGTTTCTGGTATTAGTTTTTCTTCTAAAGATAACATTTTTTCAGCTTCTTTATTGGCTTTTTTGATATAGCCTTCATATTTAATATTTATTTCTACTTGTTCTTTTACTTCTTTTGAGTAAGGTATTTCTACAAAGTGCTCTAATTGATCTATTTTTACTTCTGGTCTTTTTAATAAATCGTATAATGAGATTCCATCTTTTAGAGCAGGTGTGTTTATTTCTTCTAGGTAGTCATTTGTTGCTTGTTTTGGTGTTATTCTTGTTGTTTCTAGTAAATTAAATAGTTCTGATATATCTTTTAATTTTTGATTGAATAGTTCATATTTTCCTTCATTAATTAGCCCTACTTCATGACCATATTTTCTTAATCTCATGTCGGCATTGTCATGTCTTAGTAATAGTCTATATTCGGCACGAGATGTTAATAAACGATATGGGTCTTTTACTCCTTTTGTTACTAAGTCATCTATTAAAACACCAATGTATGATTCATTTCTTTTTAAAATTAATGGTTCTTTGCCTTCTAGTTTTAAAGCAGCATTTATTCCGGCTATTAATCCTTGACCAGCAGCCTCTTCATAACCTGAGGTACCATTTATTTGACCAGCAGTAAACAAACCAGATATTAATTTTGTCTCAAGAGATCTTTTTAATTGTGTTGGATCGATAGCATCATATTCTATGGCATAGGCATATTTTAGAATTTTAGCTTTTTCTAAGCCTGGTAGACTATGAACCATTTCTTCTTGAATATTGTGAGGCATACTTGTTGAAAAGCCTTGTAAATAAATGTCATCATAGTAGATACTTTCTGGCTCTAGGAATAGTTGATGTCTTTCTTTATCACTAAATCTTACTACTTTGTCTTCTATTGATGGACAATATCTTGGACCTACCCCTTCTACATAACCACCATACATACTGGACTCTTTTAAGTGGTCTTTTATTATTTCATGTGTTGTTGGTGTTGTATATATTAAGTGGCATGGTACTTGATTTTTATAGTCATAGTATAGTTTGTTGTCAAATGAGAATGTTAATGGCTCATCATCTCCTTGTTCTAGAGATGTTTTACTATAATCTATGGAGTCTTTTGCTATTCGTGGAGGTGTACCGGTTTTTAAACGTAGGATTTTAAATCCTAGTTCTTTTAAACGTGTGCTTAAGAATTTAGATTCTTTTTCTCCATGTGGTCCTGCTGAATGCTTACTTGAACCAGCTAGAATTACTGAACGTAAATATGTTCCGGTTGTTAGTATAACGGCATCTGCTAGTATTTCTGTTCCATCGACTAGGATTACACCTTTTACTGTGTTGTTTTCTACTATTAGATTTTCGACCATGGCTTCTTTTATTTCTAGATTTTTTTCTTGTTCTAGTGTTTTAACCATTTCTTTTGGATATGTTATTTTATCTGCTTGAGCACGTAAGGCTTGAACTGCTGGACCTTTTTTTGTATTTAGCATTTTTAATTGTAAGGTACCTTTATCAGCATTTCTTCCCATTTCTCCACCTAGAGCGTCTATTTCGCGGACTACTATTCCTTTGGCTGGTCCTCCTATTGATGGATTACATGGCATATCGGCTATGTTTTTTTTGTTTCCTGTGATTAAAAGAGTTTTATGACCTATACGAGCTGCTGCTAAAGAGGCTTCGCAACCGGCATGTCCTGCTCCTACTACTATTATTTCATATTTCATGTTATTCACTTCCTATTTTCCTACACAGAAATGTTCAAATAAGTTATCTATTATTTCATCACTATAAGTTATACCTACTATTTCTCCTAGTAAGTCAAAACAATCTTTTAAATCTATTTCTACCATATCGATTGGTAAATCATTTTTTAGAGAGGTTTCGGCAGATAGTAGACTTTGATAGGCTTTTGTTGCTAAATCTAGTTGTCTACTATTGCTTAGGTAAGTATAATCTTTTGATTTTAATTCTTCTAAATTAAACATTTCTATTATTTTATTCTTTAAGGCTTTTATGCCGTTTTCGGTTGTTGTATTTGTTTCAATGACATTTTCTAAGTCTTTTGGTAATTCTATTTTTCGTTGTAAATCGTTTTTATTTACTACGATTATTCTTTGTTTGTCCTTTGTTGCTTTTAATATGTCTTTGTCGTTATCTGTTAAGGCTTCATTACTATTTAGAACTACTATTATTAAATCGGCACTATCAATAGCATTTAAACTTCTTTCTACACCAATTTTTTCTACGACATCAGTTGTTTCTCGGATACCTGCTGTATCAATAAAATTTATTAGGATTCCTTCTAAGTAAGTTTCTCCTTCTACTATGTCTCTCGTTGTACCGGCTATATCTGTTACTATGGCTTTATCTTGATTTAGTAGTCGGTTTAGAATACTACTTTTCCCGACGTTTGGTTTTCCTAGTATGACAACGTTTAGGCCGCTTTTGATTATCTTTGTATTTTGCGACTCTTTGATTAATTCTTGAAGGGAGTCTTTCATGCGAGTTATTTCTGTTTTTATTTTTTCTTTTGTTACTACTTCGATATCGTAATATTCTGGATAGTCAATATTTACTTCTATTGAGGAAAGTAATTGTTTTAGGCTATCTCTAAAGGATTCTATTAATTTTGATAAGGAACCTTTTAATTGTGAAAGGGCTATTTTTTTGGCTTCTGTACTTTTACTTTCAATTATATCCATTACGGCTTCACTTTCTACTAGGTCTATTCTTCCGTTTAAAAATGCTCGTTTAGTGAATTCGCCTGGTTCTGCTAATCTAGCACCATTACTTAGCATTGTTTCTAGTATTTGTTTGGTTGGGATTATTCCTCCGTGACAATTTATTTCTACAACATCTTCGGTTGTAAAGGTTTTAGGAGATTTCATTATAGATACTAAAACTTCATCAATTACTTCGTCGTTATTTATAATGTAACCATAATTTATAGTATGGGACTGGGCTTTAGTTAAGTCTTTTCCTTTAAAACTTTTATTTACTATTTCAATGGCATCTTTACCTGACAATCTTATTATTGATATTGCCCCTACTCCTATGGCTGTTGAGATTGCTACTATTGTATCTTCCATGGTATCTCTCCTTTTTCTTCGTATATTATAGCACATTTATGAAAGAAAAAAAGAAGAATTTATGAAGACAAGATGGTTGTTTTTATTAAATTTGTAAATTTTTGTATTTTTTTAACTTTGTTGATTTGACTCTATAGTTTACTCCAGTGTTATTTTTTTACACGAGGAGGGATTTTATGGGTTGTTGCAATTGTAAGTTTTTAGATGAAAATAATGTACGTGAGGGGAAGGTTTCAGGGTGCTGTTATTTTTGTAAAAAACGTAAATGTTATGTTACTGGTAATTCTACTGGATGTAATTTTTTCAGTAATGACTATAGTAGAAATAGTTATATGAAGGATGAGATATACTATAATGGAGAAAAGTATTACGATGATGATACACCAATTAGTTTTTATCTATTTATTTTGGTTGTTTTAATAGTTATACTTGTTATAATAAATATATTTAAAGTTTTTTAATATTATAATTTTTATTGTATAATCAATATAGAGTAAGGAGTTGAGCTGATGTATAAAATAAGTGACTTTTCTAAAAAAACTGGGATTTCAATAGAAACTTTAAGATACTATGATAAAATTGACTTTTTTAAACCATTGTATACTGATATATTTTCTGGATATAGGTATTATATTGAATCTCAGGCAGAAGATATGAAAAAAGTGCAAAAGTTAAAAGAAGTAGGATTATCATTACAAGAAATATCTGATTTTATAAAGACAAAAGATATTAATATATTGTTGAGTAAAAGGGAAGAATTTATGAAGAAAGTTGAGGAAATTAATATGATAATGAGAGATAAACCTAATAAATATGAAATAAGAGAAGCTGATTATAGAAAATATATTGAGATAAATGGGACAAGAAGAGCAACTTGTCCGGCAGCTTTAGAAATTAGAGATGGAAATAGTTATTATTACGTTATCTATAAAAATGGGGATTTTTTTGATGACTTCGACTTGGATAAAAAAGATAGTTGGCTTGGTCTTAACAATAAAAAATACTATCTTGATGATGAGCTAATGAAGGTGGTTTTAGAAAAAATTTCAGAGGTTACTGATCTTATTATCTTCTATCTTTTAAACTCTGAAGAAAAATTAAATAATCTTGATAATACTGTAGTCAATGAAATAAAAAAACACTATCCAAATATCAGAATTGAGGATCATATTCAAGGAAAATGGAAGTTTTTCAAATATACTTTAAATATAGATGATGCTCTTAAATCTATTTCTAAGGAATAGATATTTCAAAATTAGATAGTTAATACCAAATAAAAAACATCTCCTGTGTGGATGATGTTTTTTTGTACCTACTCTTCTCTTGGTTTTATTACTACATAACGATTTGGTTCTTCGCCTTCGCTTTCTGTGTAAACTCTTTTGTTGTTTGTTAAAGCATTATGTATAATTCTTCTTTCATATGAGTTCATTGAATCTAGTTTTGCTTCTACTTTTGTTGTTGCTACTTCTCTAGCTATTCTTCTTGCTAATGATTCTAATGATTTTTCTCTTTTTTCTTTATAGGAATTGATGTCTATTGTAAATTTGAAATTTCTTCCTAATTCGTTAAGTAAGTGTTGACTTGTAAGTATTGATAAGGCTTTTAAATTTTTACCATTTTTTCCTATTAATAAGGCATCGTTATCTGAATATATTGTATATGTTGGTACTTCTTCTTTATTTTTTATTTCTATATTTGAAGTAAAGCCTAGGTCTTTTAAAAGTTTTTGAAGATATTCTTTTATATATCTTACTACTTCTCTTCTTTCTATTACTTCTATTTCTACTTTCTTACTTTTAAATAACCCACCTTTTATTTCTTCTAGTTCTTTTATTATTAGGTTGTCTTGTGTTTCTTGTAAATCTATTGTTGCATTTGATATTGCTTCTTCTTTTGTTTTTCCTGTGTATCTATGCTTTTCCATTTACTTCTTTACTCCTTTTAACAATAATATTTTGAACTATTGTAAATACATTTGATGTTACCCAATATATACCTAAGCCTGACGGCATAAATATACCTGTTAATAATAGCATTACTGTCATCATTGTAGGCATCATCTTCATTGTTGGATCTGACATGTTTGCTGATGAATTCATCTTTAATGAGTAATAAGTTGTTCCACCTATTAAGATTATTAATAAGCCATATGCTAACCAACTACTTGTTGCGATTCCTACTGATGGTGTTGTTCCTAGTTGTAGTGTTAAGAATTTATCTTCAAAAATGGCTGGTGTTCTTTGTACGGCTTCGAAGAATGCTATAAATAATGGTAATTGTAAGAATGAGAATAAGCATCCTGCCATTGGATTAATATTATATTTTTTATAAATTGCAAGCATTTCTTGTTGTTGTCTCATCATTGATTCTGTATCTGTTTTATCTTTATATTTTTTTGTTAATCTGTCTAACTCTGGTTGTGCCTTTTTTATTAATTCTGATTGCATAGCAGTTTTTTTAGTTACTGGATATGCAATTAATCTGATTATTAATGTTAGTATTATTAATGAGATTGCATAATTTCCAATGTTTTTACCGAAGAATATTAGAACGAATGCTAGTGGCTTAACAAAGAAGCTTGTCCATAATCCTTCATATTTACCGGAATTGATTTTAAAATCTTCACATTTTGGAAGTTTATCTACTTTTACTCCGTTTTCATTATATAACTTAATTGTTTCTTTATTTGTTGGCTGACAGATAATGTTTTTTGTTAGGTTTTGGCCAGTTTCTGTATTTCTTACGGCTTTTTTATCTTTATCTGTTAGTGTTGTTGTACAGCCTGTTGTTATTAATAGTAAGGCTATTATTAAAATTAATTTGATTTTTGTATTTGTTTTACTCTTTTTTCTATTCATTTTATTTGTCCTATACATCCTTTCTAATATTATTAATAAGTGCTATGTAGTCTTTTTCTAGGTCATGATATTCTTTGTCTTTAGCACTTCCTCTTAATATTATAATATAATCTTGGTGATTTATATAGCTTTTTTTGTAATTATCAATGATTGCTCTAATTTTTCTTTTATATTTATTACGATATACGGCATTGCCTAGTTTTTTGCCTACTGAGATTCCATAGCGATTATATGGTAAGTCGTTATCTGAATAGTATATTATGAAACTTTTATTTTTGGCTAGTTTTCCTGTTTTTATTATTTTTTCAAAATCTCTAGCATTTTTGACTACATAAAGTTTTCTCATGCCTCTCACCTACTTCATTTTATAATAAGAGTAAAAAAACCACTGTTTGAATAGTGGCTTATTTGCAAAGCAACTTACGTCCTTTGCGACGACGACGATTTAAAATATTTGTTTTCTTACGTGCAAAAAAGCCTAATCTTTTTGCTTTTTTACGATTATTTGGTTGATATGTTCTTTTCATTTGCTCCACCTCCAGACATAAATCTACCCTATTATAATAAATCTTTGGTTTATTTGTCAACAAAAAGTGGAGGATTTTATTTTATATAAAGTTCTGTGATTTTATTTTTATGGAGAATTTGGTTTAATTTTTATAGTTTGAAGATTTTTATACACAGATTTTGTGGATTTATTGAGTATATTTTTTTAGTTTTAAACAATTTCCACAATGTTGTGGAATGTAAAAAGTTACACTGTGAATTAAAAATTGTGGAAAATGTGGAAAAGTCAAAAATTGTATTTAATATCAATGGTTTGATTTGTGGATAAAATTGTGGATTAGTTGTTGAAAAAAAATTTTGCAATAAAATGGTTTCTTTTTTTCACAATTTAATGTACACTATTCGTAGTTTATTTATCTTGTGGGGAGATGGTGGAATGAATGTCGATATTTTATGGACCAAGTTCTTAGGTCAAATAAAAGAAGAATTAACTTCATTATCTTTCGAAACCTGGTTTGCAGATACGCATTTACATAAGTTAGAAGATGGTAAGGCTTATATTATTGTACCTATGCCAATCCATAAAAAACATTTAATTGATAATTATTCAGAACTTATTGTTAGTACCTTAAATGAGATTACTGGTACTAATTTTGAATTAATCTTATTATTAAAGGAAGAAATAGAGGAAATACTTCCTAAAAAGGTTGAAATAGAGCCAGAATTAGAAGGAGTTCCTAATAATAAGATTCAGTCAAATTTAAATGCAAAGTATACGTTTGAAAACTTTATAGTTGGTAATAGTAATAAGTTTGCACATGCTGCGGCTTTGTCTGTTGCTGAAAATCCTGGTAAAATGTATAATCCTTTATTTATATACGGAAATAGTGGGTTAGGGAAGACTCACTTGATGCATGCTATAGGTAATTATATTATGGATACTACTAATAAAAGAGTTTTATATGTTACATCGGACCAGTTTACACAGGATTTTATTAAGGTTAATAAGAAAGATGACTCTGGAACTAACTTCAATTATGTTGACTTTTTTAAGAATAAGTATAGAAATATTGATGTTTTAATTATAGACGATATTCAATTTTTAGGAGGAGCAACTAAGACTCAGCAAGAGTTTTTCCACACTTTTAACTCATTATATAATGATAGTAAGCAGATAATTATTTCTTCAGATAGGTCTCCAGATGATTTGAAACTGTTAGAAGACCGTTTAAGGACAAGGTTCTGCTGGGGACTAACAGTTAATATTTTTCCACCAGATTTTGCTCTTAGAATGCAAATATTAAGAAAAAAGATAATAGGTGGGAACTTTGAAAAGGAAATATCTGAAGATGTTATAGAATATATAGCCTCTAATATAGGTACTGATGTTAGACAATTAGAGGGTTCTATAACAAGATTGATTGCATATTCCACAATTATGGGTGGAGCAGAGATTACATTAGACTTGGCAATAGAGGCTTTAAAAGACTTTATTAGTAAGGGTATGAGTGAAAAGAATGATATACAAAGGATTCAAAAGATTGTATCTGAGTATTTTCAAATATCTGTTGAGGATATACGAAGTAAAAAGAGGAGTTCTAATATTTCTTTTCCAAGACAAATTGCTATGTACCTCTGTAGGAGTATGACAAACGAGTCATTTCCTAAGATAGGAACAGAATTTGGTGGAAAAGACCATTCAACAGTAATGCATTCAGTGGAAAAGATAGAAAACGAAATTAAAATCAACAAAGACTTGGCAAATATAGTAGAAAAGTTGAAAAAGGATATAGGTATTGTGTAAAACTTTTAGTTTTAAATATTTTATCCACAGAAAACAGTTGATAAAAAAGATTGATAAATAAAGAAAAAATGAAGTTTTCAACATTTTCCACAGTAATAATAAAAATAATATAAAAGAAAGAAGGAATATATATGAAATTTACAATTAAGAAGGATTTATTACTAGACGCTTTAAACAAGGTATCAAGAGCAATTTCTACAAAGAACTTAATACCAGTTTTAGCAGGAATAAAATTTGAGTTAAAAAAGAAAAAATTAACTTTAACTGCTAGTGATAATGATATTACTATTCAAACAAGTATTGAGAGTAATAATGATGAAGATTTTAAAATTGAAAATGA
>ENA-OROD01002175-OROD01002175.1-human-gut-metagenome-genome-assembly--contig:-NODE-2175-length-14495-cov-3.537604_pt1 | contig 14495 bp, 15 predicted proteins | sample MGYA00242123_ERZ509038 | MGnify/ENA primary metagenome ERZ509038 (study PRJEB26280, sample SAMEA2338719) | human gut metagenome | biome: human gut; feature: human-associated habitat; material: faeces... | reverse complement strand
TGTGGCGGCCCGCATGCCAGCCATACCGGCGAGCTGGGTACGTTCAAGATAAAGAAGGAGGAGGCCTCCAGTGCCGGCGTGCGCAGGATAAAGGCCGTGCTGCAATAAGGCGATGAAGGATAATTCTGCGCAATGGTTTGAATACGATTGGCCGCTTGACGGGGCGATGGCGCGCTTCGGCGCGGACATGGCGCTGATAGATGCCGACAGGGCGGCGCGTCCGCTGCTGATGTATGTAAGCTGCCAAAGCCGCAGCGAAAAGCGGGAAACGCTCAGCGCGATAGAGCGCAGCATAGCATCGGGCGTTAAGGATAAGCTGATAAAAAAGCTTGGCGCACTGTATGCGGGGTATATAGAAATAGACGCGCAGATACAGTATTATTTCTATATTCACGATGCCGAGGAATTCGAGCGGGGCGAAACCATTGCCGAAAAAACGCCGCTTATGGACTGCACCGCTGGGCTTGCGGACGAACCGGATTGGCTCACGTATAAAACCCTGCTTTATCCGGATGCCGCAAAGCTGCAAACGGAGCTTAACCGCGACCATATTGCGCTTATGAAAAAACACGGCGACTGCATAAGTGCAGTCCGCCGCGTTACCTTCACGGTGTATTTCCCGACCGAAAGCATAATGCTCAATTTTGCGGAGGCTGCGCGCAAGGCGGGTTTTGCCTATGCCGGGCCTAACTATTCGCCGGAGCGTGAATTGGCCTACGGGGCGGATATTGTGCGCCTGAGCTCGCTTAAAAAGGCGGATGTGGATGCGCTCACGACCCGCGTGATAAACCTTGCCGCGCAATACGGCGGTGAGCTTGGCGAATGGAGCGCGCCCATAGTTGACCGCGGCGGCCCGCTGAACGCAATATAATGGAGAGTTGATGATAAGGCTTACGGATGTTGACGAATCGAACTGGCTTGAGATTGCGCGGCTCAGCGTGAGCGAAGCGCAGCGGCGCTTCCTTGCGCCGCCGATCGGTATAATCGCGCGGGGATATGTTTACCGCGATTGCAATGCGCGCGTGATAGGCATTTGTAATGATGCGGAGATGGTCGGCGTTGCACTTGTGCGGGACTTTATCGATGAACCCGTTGGCTATGACCTTCAGCAGTTCATGATAGACGAGGGGTTCCAGAACAGGGGCTACGGCACGGCCGCGCTGGAGCTGATACTTGCTCAGTTGAAGGCAGAAGCGCGCTTTGACCATGTTGAGGTATGCGTGAAGAAGGATGATGCCGCCGCGCTGCATGTTTATGAAAAAACAGGTTTTGCCGACAGCGGCTACGTGGACGAATCCCTGCCCGATTGCGTGAATCTTATATGCTATTTAAGGTGAAATGATGGTTTTCCGCCGTACACCACGAATGATGTACGGCGGTTTTGTACTGCTTATAAGCCTGCGACTATTTCCGCTATCTGCACGGCGTTGGTTGCGGCGCCCTTGCGCAGCTGATCACCGCAGCACCAAAGGTTAAGCCCGCGTTCGTCCGTCAGGTCATCGCGTATGCGGCCGACGTAGACCAGATCCTGATCGGATGTATCGAGCGGCATGGGGTAAACGCGGTTCGCAATGTCATCCGTAAGGCGGCAGCCTGCCGCGGCGGCTATCAGCTCCCGCGCACGCGCTACGCTAATTTTCTCCTTGGTGCGTATCAATAAGGACACGCTGTGGCTGCGGAATACAGGCACGCGCACGCATGTGCAGCTTACCTTCAGTTTGGGGCTGTGCAGTATCTTCCGCCCCTCGTTTTGCAGCTTCATCTCCTCGCTTGTGTAGCCCATGAAGGCTTCGGAGCCTATCTGCGGTATCACGTTGTATGCTATCTGGTACGGGAAAACGCTTGGCTTAACGGCCTCGCCCGCGGCTATTGCCGCCGTTTCCTCGCTCAGTTCGCTTATGCCCTGCGCGCCCGCGCCGCTAACCGCCTGATAGGACGATGCTATTATGCTCTCTATCGGGCTTTCTTTGTTCAGCGCGTTCAGCGCCACCAGCGATATTATTGTTGTGCAGTTGGGATTTGCTATTATGCCGCGGTGCTTGCGCACGTCCTCGGGATTTATCTCGCTCACTACCAGCGGCACGTCCTCATACAAACGAAACGCGCTTGAATTGTCCACGAATACCGCGCCAGCCTTAACTATTGCGGGGGCGAAGCGCATGGCAATGTCGTTCTCCGCCGCGCCAAGCACTATGTCAAGCCCTTCAAACGCATCCTCGCTCGCCTGAACAACCGTATGCTCCTTGCCCATAAAGCTTATGCGCTTGCCCGCGCTGCCTGCGCCAGCAAGCAGCCTGAGTTCGCTTACGGGGAACTTACGCTCCTCCAGCATCTTCATCATCTCGCGCCCAACCGCGCCCGTTGCGCCCAGTATGCCTATTCTGTATTGCTTCATGTTATGCTCCTTATCTTATCGTGGCAAAGCTGCTGTACAGCACCCTTATTGCCTGCTCAAAATCCTTTTCCTCAACGCCTACTATAATGTTCAGTTCTTCCGGACCCTGCGTTATCATGCGAATGTTCACGCCGTTTTCGCCCAGTGCCGCGAATATTTTGCCCGATATGCCCGGGCGGAAGGCCATCCTGCGGCCGACTGCCGCAACAACGGCCAAATCTGATTCCGTCTTTATATGGTCCGGCTTTATGCTCCGCTCAAGCTCGCCAAGCAGCGAATACAGGCAGTCCGCCACGCTCGCGCTGGACACTACCAGCGACAGGCTGTCTATGCCCGAAGGAACGTATTCAACGTTCACGTTGGCCTTTTCAAATATTTCAAGTATCCGCCTCAGCACACCCGGCGTTGAGGACATGCCCGTTTTTGAAAGGGTTATCACCGTGTATCCCTTCCTGCCGGCTATGCCCGTTATAAAGCTGCGGTTCTGCTCCGTGCTGTCGTCAATGTCGCGCATTATCATTGTGCCGGGGTGGTCAGGCTCGTTAGTATTGCGTATGTTGAGGGGGATGTTTTTCTCCCGCACGGGGAAAACCGCCCGCTCGTGCAGCACCTGCGCGCCTATGTAGCTAAGCTCCCTTAGTTCGCTGTATGTAAGCCTGTCTATATGCTCCGGATTTTCAACTATGCGCGGATCCGCCATAAGTATGCCCGAAACATCCGTCCAGTTTTCGTATACGTCCGCGTCAAGCGCCGCCGCCGCCAGCGCGCCCGTCACGTCGCTGCCGCCGCGCGTAAGCGTGAGTATGCGTCCGCCGGGGGCAATGCCGTAAAAGCCCGGGATTACCGCCCGCCTGTTGGCGGCAATGCGCCTGAGCGCGGAGTAGCTTGCTTCTTCATCTATGCTGCCGTCCAGCGCGAATGTGAGCCACAGCTTTGCGTCAATAAAGTCATAGCCCAGCGCGTCCGCCAGCAGCCTTGCGGAAAAGTATTCGCCGCGGCTTACAAGTTCATCCTCACCTATGCCGTGCTGCATGCGCTCCCACAGCGCGTCAAATTCGGCCTCAAGCGGGGTATTAAGCCCAAGCTCGTCCCGAATGTCCAAATACCGCTGCTTCACCTGCTCAAATACTTCTTTGCAGGATACACCGTATTTGATGTGAGCATAGCAAAGGTATAAAAGGTCGGTTATTTTGTGGTCATCCTTGCTCCGCTTGCCCGCGGCGGAGACCACGATTATCTTCCTTGCTTCGTCGGCCCGTATTATGGCGCATACCTTGCGTATCTGCACGGCGTCCGCCATTGATGAACCGCCGAATTTGGCAACCTTAAGCATTGTTTATATATCTCCCCAAAAATTGAGAACAAATCATTCGGCAATGGCAGCCATAAAGCCGTTGAAGCCTTCCACGCGGCACATTGCGTGCGCCTGCTCAACCGAAAGCGGGGTGGTGATTACGGGCGCGCAGCCCTGCTTACGGATATAATACCGCTGGTACGCGCGGGAATTATCCACCTGCGCACGGGTGAACGAATCCGTATAGAAGGCCGAGCAGCCTTCGGCTATTGCGCGGCAGTCCGCAAGCACGTTGCTCCCCGTCGGGTATGCGCCCGCGCCCGCGCCGAGGAAGCTTTGCCTGCCCATGTGCGCGGCGCAAAGGCTCATCATATTGCCGCATTCATATACGCGCGCTTCGCCCGCATTCGCGCCGAAGAGCATGGGCTCCACCGCGGCGCTTATTGTGCCGAAGTGCCTTTCCGCATGGCCTATCAGGCGGCAGGCAAGGCCGTTTTCTTCAAAGAAGCGCATATCCTCCGCCGTAATATTGGCTATGCCGAAGCACGGCACGTCGCTTTCGCTTATCGATACGCCGTAGGCTATGTTTGCGCTGAGCACCAGCTTGCGCCGCGTATCCAGCCCGCATACATCGGCGGTTGGATCGGCCTCCGCGTAGCCAAGGCGCTGCGCATCGCTCAGCGCAGCGGTGTAATCCATGCCGCGGCGGCTCATCGCGTCCAGTATATAATTGGATGTGCCGTTCATTATGCCGCTTACGGATATTATCGCGTCCACGCTTGCCGCGCGGGCAAGGGAGCTGAGCCACGGTATGCCGCCGCCCGCCGCCGCAGTACAGCGCAAGGACACGCCGTTTTCGCGCGCAAGTGCGGTAAGCCCATCATAATATGCGCACATAAGCTGCTTGTTGGCTGTAACGACGTGCTTTTTAGCCCTGAGCGCAGCGCATATGTATTCATGCGCGGGTTCAAGCCCGCCCATGGCTTCAACTATTATGTCCGCGTCTGCTTCGTTAAGTATCTTATAAAAATCGCTTGTGACCATGCAGTTAAGCCCCTCAAGCGGCCTGCGCGCAAGCACGGCGCAAATGTTCAGCGAAAGCGGCCGCTCCGTAAGCAGCTCGTAAAATCCGCAGCCGACAGTTCCGAATCCCAGCAAAGCAATGTTCATATATCCAAACTCCTTCCGTGCGGTACATTTACTGTTGAATGTGCGCATATCAGATACATATGTTTTTATAATGGAGACAAATATACCACTGTTTGCCGGAAAACGCAATAGGCAGAATAAGTTTTTTCTGCGCCGCCGCATCGCATTACCTGATGCCGCAAATAATATATTATAAAAATGCAACCACTTCCGCCCGAAAACCGTTTATAATAGCGTATATGCCTTTTTACAAGGCACGAAAGGAGACATATGTTTATGAAAAAGACCATTGCGGCCGTATTGGCCATTATATTCGCGCTTGGCATGGTTGGCTGCGCCGCGAACGGAAACGGGCAGGGCACGGCCGAAACCGCGGAAAATCCGCTGGATGTGCTGAACAAGGTATGGGACAGCTATACCGATGATGAAAAATTCCCCGCCGCAGGCGGCGACATGAGCGAAGCGAACATGAAGGACGATGCGCCGGGCAACGTTGCGCTGGATGATGCGGATACGGTTGCATACCTCACCTCCTTCCCGGCGGACATGGTGGACAAGCTTGACGCCGCCGCCAGCCTTATGCACATGATGAACGCCAACACGTTCACCTGCGGAGCGTTTCGCCTGAAGGACGCCGCCGATGCGGACGCCGTATGCACCGCCATACACGACGGGCTTAATTCCAAGCAATGGATGTGCGGCTTTCCGGACAAGATGGTGATTGCCAAGGTTAGCGGCTGCATAGTATCCGTATACGGCGCAGAGGATTTGGTGAACACCTTCCGCGATAAGCTGACCACCGCCTATGAAAACGCGGAGATAGTTTACGACGAGGCGATAGCGTTCTAAGCGCAAACGAAGGGAGGGAGCAGTTCATGCTGTTTTCAAGCGCGGCATTTTTATATAGCTTTCTGCCGCTGACAATAGCGGTGTATTTCCTTATGCCGCGGCGGCTTAAAAACGCGGCGCTGCTCCTGATGAGCCTTATATTCTATGCCTGGGGAGAGCCGCGTTACGCAATACTGATGCTGCTTTCCGTTACGCAGGGCTACATATTCGCGCGGCTTATAGGTAAAAGCCGCGGAACGAAAAGGGCAAAGGCATATCTTATAGTAAGCCTTGTGCTGAGCCTTGGCATGCTTGGCGTGTTCAAATACGCCAACTTTTTTGCGGAAAGCTTCGCCGCGGTATTCGGCCTCAAAATAGCCGCGCTTAACATTGCCCTGCCCATAGGCATAAGCTTTTATACGTTCCAGCTTATAAGCTACGTTATAGACGTTTACCGTGCGGACGTTGAGCCGCAGCGGGATTACGTTGCCTTTGCGGCGTACATATCCATGTTCCCACAGCTTATAGCTGGGCCGATAGTGAGATACAGCGATATTGAAGCGGAGCTTACTGCGCGCGCATACGGCGCGGACAAGGCCGCGTACGGCGCAAGGCGGTTCATACTGGGCCTTGGTAAAAAGGTGCTTATTGCAAACGTGCTTGCGGAGCTTGTGAATGCATTCAAGGCAAGCGGCGAAAAATCCACGCTGTTTTACTGGGTATATGCCGCGGCGTACATGCTGCATGTGTATTTTGATTTTTCCGGATACAGCGACATGGCGATTGGCCTTGGCTCGATATTCGGCTTCACATTTCCCGAAAACTTCAATTATCCCTATATTGCCGCAAGCATAACCGACTTCTGGCGCAGATGGCATATGTCGCTGAGTTCGTGGTTCAGGGACTATGTATATATCCCCCTTGGCGGCAGCCGCGTGAAAAAGCCGCGCGCGCTTTTGAACATTGCAACAGTATGGATGCTTACGGGCCTTTGGCACGGGGCGGACTGGAACTTTGTCATGTGGGGGATAATGTTCGCGGCGCTGCTGATCGCGGAAAAAACGCTGCTTTTAGGCTTTATCAAAAAGCACAGAGCAATAGGGCATATATACACGCTGTTTTTCGTTATGCTGTGCTTCATCATGTTTGACGCTTCGGGCGTTAAGGAAGGCTTTGCGGCAATAGCCGCGCTGTTTTCAAGGGGAAGCGCGGCCAATACGGAGGCGCTGTATTACCTTAAAAGCTACGCCGTGCCGCTTACCGTTGCCGCACTTGGCGCAACGCCGTGGCCTAAGCGCATAAAGGCGAAGCTTGAAGCCACGCGCATCGGCGGGGCGATAATGGCGATAGCGGAGCCTGTGGCGCTTGCGGCGCTGCTTTGCCTATGCACGGCGTATTTGATAGACGGGTCGTTCAACCCGTTCCTGTATTTCAGATTTTAGCGGAGGGGAGAGCATATGCGTACCAAGCTTAAAAGCATACTTACCGTTGCGCTTGCGGCGGCAATAATATTCGGCTTTGCAATATGGGGAACGCTTAAAAAGGACGACGCGCAATCCCTCAGCGAAAGGCGCGCGCTGGCGACGATGCCAAAGTTTAGCATAGACAGCGTGCTTTCCGGCAAGTTTATGAGCGAATACGAACAGTATAAGCTTGACCAGTTCCCGCTGAGGGATGCTTTCCGCACGCTTAAGGCCGTGAATACATATTATGTATTTTCTCAGCGCGACAATAACGGCATTTATATAGTTGACGGCATTGCAAGCAAAATGGACTATCCGCTGAACGGCGCAAGCGTTGAGCGCGCGGCAAAGCGGTTCGGCTACGTTTACGATACATATCTTAAGCCAAACGGCATAAAGGCGTATTTAAGCCTTGTTCCGGACAAGAACTATTTTATGGCCGATGCGAACGGCTACCTGAGCATAGATTACGACAAGCTGAAGGATATGCTTACATCAAATATGGTCTATGCGGAGTATATAGACATATTCGGCACGTTAAGCATAGAGGATTACTACAAGACGGATCTTCACTGGCGGCAGGAGAGGATACTTGACACGGCAAAGAAGCTTGCCGAGGGCATGGGCGCGGACGATGCGGCGGAATACACCGCGGCGGATGCGGATACGGACTTCTACGGCATATATTATGCGCAGAGCGCGCTGCCGCTGAAGCCGGATAAAATGTATTACATGCAGGGCGGGAGCATTGCGGATTATACCGTATATGATTACGAGAGCGGAAAATACGTTGGCGTATACGATATGGACGCGCTCAGCGGGCGCGATCCGTACGAAATGTTCCTGCATGGGTCAAAGTCCGTGCTGACGATTGAAAACCCGAACAGCAGCAGCGGACGGTCGCTGATAATGTTCAGGGATTCGTTCGGCTCAAGCATTGCGCCGCTTATTGCGGAAGGGTTCGACAGGGTAACGCTTGTGGACATCCGCTATGTTGCGCCGGAGCTGCTGGGGCGGATGGTGGATTTCACACAATATACCGATGCGCTGTTTCTATACGGCACGGGAGTTATAAACAACAGCGAAACAATAAAGTAAAGCTTACATGGGGCCGCGTGCGATAACGCGGCCTTTATGCTATAATATGAAAAAATCTGGTAACAGCGGAGGATACGGCTATGGATATACATGCGCTGGTGGAGTCACAGCATAAATATTACCAGTCCGGAGCGACAAGGCCGGTGGAGTTTAGGATAGAGGCGCTCAGGAAGCTTCAGCGGGCAATACGCGCGAACGAGAAGCTGCTTGCCGATGCGTTGAAGCAGGATTTGAATAAGTCCGAAACGGAAAGCTACATGTGCGAAACGGGCATGGTACTGGAAGAACTTAGTTACCATATAAAGCACGTTGCCAAATGGGCCAAGGAAAGGCGGGTCAAAACGCCGATTACTCAGTTCTATGCAAAAAGCTACATCTCGCCCGAGCCTTACGGCGTGGCGCTCATAGTATCGCCATGGAATTATCCCGTGCAGCTTTGCCTGAATCCGCTTATAGGCGCAATATCCGCGGGCAACTGCGCCGTGGTAAAGCCGTCCGCCTATGCCGCGGCTACAAGCACCGCCATAGCCAAGCTGATAGGCGACACATTCCCGCCGGAATACATTGCCGCCGTTGAGGGCGGCAGGGCGGAAAATCAGGCGCTGTTTGAAGAAAAGTTCGATTACATATTCTTTACCGGCAGCGTAGAGGTGGGCAAAACCGTTATGCAGGCGGCGGCGAAGCATCTTACGCCGGTTACGCTGGAGCTGGGCGGCAAAAGCCCCGCAATAGTGGATGAAACGGCGGACATAAAGCTGGCTGCGCGCAGGATAGCCTTCGGCAAGGTGCTCAACGCCGGGCAGACGTGCGTTGAGCCGGACTATCTTTTGATACACCGCAGCGTTAAGGATGCGTTCATCAGCGCATATCGGGACGCGCTGGAGCAGTTTTTCCCCAACGGTGACATGCGGGACATGGTGAACATAATAAGCGAAAAGCATTACAACCGCGTGAAGGGGCTTATTCAGGGCGAAAGCATAGCCTTGGGCGGCACGTTTGACAATGAGCGCCGCTTCATCGCGCCCATGTTGCTAAGCGACGTTTCGCCCGATGCGCCAATCATGCAGCAGGAGATATTCGGCCCCGTGCTGCCCATGATAAGCTTCGATACGCTAAGCGAGGTTATAGCCTTTGTCAACAGCCGTCCCAAGCCCCTTGCGTTTTATATATTCACGGCGGACAAGGCCGCCGAGCGCAGGCTGCTGGACAGCTGCTCCTTCGGCGGGGGCTGCGTGAACGATACTATAATTCACCTTGCCTCCTCCGCGCTGCCGTTCGGCGGCGTAGGGGAGAGCGGCATGGGCAGCTACCACGGCAAAAAAAGCTTCGATACGTTCACGCATGAGCGCAGCATAGTCAATAAATCAACCAAGATAGACCTCCCCATGCGCTACTTCCCGTACAGCAAAAGGAAGCTTAGAATAATAAAGATGTTTATGAAGTGAGAACAAAGCCCGGGCATCAGCTCGGGCCCTCTGTTTTTTTATGTAAAAAATCGAAAAACGGACGAGAAACACATGAACGAAAATTTCATGACGATGCCCAAATTTAGGCATTTTTTGACGATTAAACGGCTTGCGAGAAAATTGTGCAAATTGCACAATAATATATGAAATAGAATCCTGAATTTATACAAAAATTTACCTTGTAAATTTTTTGTGACAGGTATATAATCAAGTCAACCAATAAACCAAGAATAGGGGGATAAACCATGAAAAAACATTGGTTGACGGCCATAATTATGGCTGTACTGCTGCTTGCGCAGGCGGTTGCCGCTTGCGGCGGTGCGCTGGCAGATGAAGCAGATGAGCCGTGTACACATGAGTGGGGTGACTGGGAATCCAAGGGGACTTACCATGTGCGCACATGCAAACTGTGCGAAGCTACGGAAAAGAGCAACTCCTTCTGCTGGAAGAATGAAAGTGAATGGGCGTACAATGCAACCCATCATTGGCATCCGTGCTCATTCAATGAGTGCACGATGAAGTTTGACGAAGCTGAGCATAACTTCGTCAATGGCGTATGTGCTTGCGGATATAAGCAGCCGCATGAGCATCAATGGGATTCCGACTGGTCGAGCGATGAGAGCGGGCATTGGCATGCATGCACGGTAGAAGGCTGCGGATGGACTTATGACGAAGCTGAGCATACTTGGGGCGAATGGATAGCCGAAGGCACATTCCATGAGCGCGAATGCACGGTATGCCATAGGGTGCAGCATGAGAATCATGATTTGACTGATGGCAAGTGCGAAATCTGCGGATTCACTATGCATGGTGCACAGGATGAGTGGAAGAACGATGAGAACACTCATTGGCACGGGTGCAAGTTCGATGGCTGCGAAGAAAAGTTTGACGAAGCTGAGCATGCTTGGGGCGAATGGATAGCCGAAGGCACATTCCATGAGCACGAATGCACAGTATGCCATAGGGTGCAGCATGAGAACCATGATTTGACTGATGGCAAGTGCGATATCTGCGGATTCACTATGCATGGTGCACAGAATGAGTGGAAGAATGATGAACACACTCATTGGCACGAGTGCAAGTTCGATGGCTGCACAGATAAGCTTGGCGAAAACGAGCATGATCTTGTCAACGGCGTATGCAGAGTTTGCGGCTACGGGAAGATAGATTATCCTGTTTATGACGATGTACAGCCCATTGTTTCCGCCCCGCTGCCGCCGCAGACCGGCGACGCAAGCTATCTTGCGATTGGCATTGGCATGATTGCCGCCGCGCTTTGCATAGCACTTAGGAAAAGGCAGAGCAACTGATAAGAGAACAGAATAACTCAATGCACCGAAAAGGCCGTCTTGCGACGGCCTTTTGCTATGCTTAGGTTTAGAACTTCAATCCGTTGATTATGTTTGCATCGGCGACCACCTTGGCCTTGATGAGGGGCTTCTGGGAGGCCATTATTACTGTAACTCCGGGGCCGTGGCCGGCAAGCATGCAGTCCGAATGGATTATTACGCCTATGGCTACCGCGCCCGTGAGGAAGCCGCGGCCATACATATTGTCGCAATCCTGAAGCATTACTATGTCGCCGAAGCGGAGCTTGTCAAGCCCCAGCTCCTTCACCTTGGCGGGATCGTGCGTCATAATGTCGTAATCACCGCGGAAGGGCAGATTGGAGCCTATGCCGGAGCCCATAAGATAGGGCGGTATCACAGCCGCTACGGGTACGGTAAGCGTGCCGTCGCCGTTTTCCTCTATGCCAAGCTTTTCAAAAAGCTCGGGGTCAATGTTCATGGCGCTTATTTCGGGATAGTCCACAAGCTTTAGCCCCTGGCCGTGCGCGCGGATGAGCACCTTATCCTCGGGGCAGAGCAGGTCAAGCGTTTCATCCTCAAAGTATATCATAACGTCCTCCGCGCCGCCGTGCTTGCCGGTGACGAAGCCGCGCTTGCCCTTGCCTTCACCGCTCATAACAACGGCCTCGTTGCCTATGCAGGAAAGTATGTTCAGATATTCGCTGAAATCCTTGTTGTCATGATAAAGCGATACGCCGGGTTCAATATGGTCGCCCGCAAGGCCGAAGGCACAGTCGCCCAGCTTTACATTATAATTGATGCCGCCTATGCCTGGGGTAAGGAAGGGCTTGCCGTCCTGCGCAACGCGCCAGCCGCGGCAGACATTGGGCCGTATTTTGCCCACGACGGAGCCTTTTACTACCTTTTCTTTGTTGGTTTTAAGCATTGGGAGTCTCCTTTCGCATTTGCCGTATTGACATATTTATATAGGATATGATACCTTAAACTGGCAAAAAAGCAAGAGTAAAAAGCGGCGAACGGGGCATAGAAACACCCGGATGCGTGTTTGCGAAAAAAGTTTGGTTTTTTTATAAAAAAAGCTTGATATTTCCATGAATATCGTGTAGAATATGAGCGTTGTGCGAATGGACGCAGTTTTTTCGCGCGGCGATAACGTGAAAGACTCAGCGGGAGGTTGCCGGTATGCCATCCGGGTAATTTCCGCCGAGGGCCCACGATACGGGCAACGGGCAAGTGCCCGGCCGAGGTATTTTAGAAACGAAACACTCGGCTGCGTGTACGGCCCCGATACTAAAAGGAGGAAGAAATAATATGGCAAATCAGAAGATCCGCATTAAGCTCAAGGCCTACGAGTGCAACCTTATCGACCAGAGCGCGGAAAAGATCGTGGATACGGCAAAGCGCACGGGCGCTCGCGTAAGCGGCCCCATACCCCTGCCGACGGAGAAGGAAATAGTTACCATCCTCCGTTCGCCCCACAAGTATAAGGACAGCAGAGAGCAGTTTGAGATGCGCACCCATAAGCGCCTGATCGATATCCTGCAGCCCTCCGCCAAGACGGTGGACGCGCTGATGAAGCTCGATCTCCCCGCGGGTGTTGATATCGAGATCAAGCTGTAAGCACGGAGGTGGATTTACAATGAAGAAAGCGATTTTGGGCACCAAGGTCGGCATGACCCAGATGTTCAGAGAAGACGGAACCATGATCCCCGTCACCGTAGTGCTTGCGGGCCCCTGCCCCGTGGTTCAGATTAAGACCACCGGCAAAGACGGCTACGAAGCCGTGCAGGTAGCCTTTGGCCCCGTCAGGGAAAAGCTCATCACCAAGCCCGAGCTCGGTCACCTGAAGAAGGCCGGCGTTGCCGCTCACCGCTATGTACGCGAATTCAAGCTGGATGATACCGCGACTTACGAAGTCGGTCAGGTCATTAAGGCTGACGTATTCGCCAACGGCGATAAGGTAGACGTTACCGGCAAGAGCAAGGGCAAGGGCTTCCAGGGCAACATCAAGCGTTGGAATCAGGCCCGCGGCCGCAAGACCCACGGTTCCCACTCCTACCGCGTAGCCGGTTCAATGGGCGCCTGCACCTACCCCGGCGAGGTATTCAAGACCAAGCGTCTGCCCGGTCATATGGGCTGCGAGCGCATCACGGTTCAGAACCTTGAGGTCGCCAGAGTGGACGCCGAAAGGAATCTGCTGCTCATAAAGGGCGCAATCCCCGGCGCCAAGGGTTCCCTGGTAATGGTTAGGGAAACCGTTAAGTAAGGGAAAGGAGAAGTAGAAAATGCCTAACGTAGCATTGCACAATATCGCCGGCGAAAACATCGGCGAGATCGCCCTGAGCGAGAATGTGTTTGGCGCTGAAGTAAATCAGTACGCCGTGCACGAAGTTGTTAAGGCTTATCTGGCCAATCAGCGCCAGGGCACGCAGAGCGCCCTGACCCGCGCCGAAGTACGCGGCGGCGGCATCAAGATCTACCGCCAGAAGGGTACCGGCAACGCTCGCCATCATGGCAACCGGCACAGCAGCAACCGCGCGCCTATATTCACCCACGGCGGCGTAGTGTTCGCTCCCAAGCCGCGCGACTATCGTCTCAGCGTTAACAAGAAGGTCAAGCGCATCGCCATGAAGAGCGCACTGACCAGCAAAGTGAACGACAACGAAATCATCGTTTACAACGCGCTGGATATAGAGAACCCCAAGACCAAGGAAATGGTGAAGGTGCTCAACGCCATGAACGTCGGCAAGGCGCTCATAGTGCTCAGCGACAAGGACGAGATAGTAGAGCGCGCCGCCAGGAACATCCCCGGCGTAAAGACCACTCTGGTCAGCACTCTGAACGTGTACGAGATTCTCAAGTACAACACTCTCATCCTCACCAAGGATTCCGTGGCAAAGATAGAGGAGGTGTACGCATAATGAAGTCTCCCCATGATATAATCATCCGCCCCGTACTCACCGAGAAGAGCTACGACCACTTTGCAGACAAGACCTACACTTTCGTGGTCGATAAGAGGGCAAACAAGACCGAGATCCGCCAGGCTATCGAAGCCGTGTTCGGCGTAAAGGTCGATTCCGTACACACCGTGAACCACATGGGCAAGATGAAGAGGCAGGGCCTGCACGAAGGCCGCCGTCCTTCCATCAAGAAGGCCTATGTGAAGCTGAAGAAGGATTCCAAGGGTATTGAATTCTTCGACAGCATCGCCCAGTAAGGAGGCACACAATGGCTATAAGGAAGATCAAACCCACCACTCCCGGCCAGCGCTTCATGACCGTCTCCGCTTTCGAGGAGATCACCTGCACCACGCCGGAAAAATCCCTTTTGGAAGACCTTCGCTCCTCCGGCGGCCGCAATAACCATGGCCGCATCACCGTTCGCCATCGCGGCGGCGGCGCGAGGCGCAAGTACAGGATCATCGACTTCAAGCGCAACAAGGACGGCGTGCCCGCCAAGGTTGCCACCATCGAATACGATCCTAACCGCAGC